>JGI24023J19991_10001691_pt1 | contig 16653 bp, 10 predicted proteins | sample Cruoilmetagenom1_FD_19991 | JGI IMG/M metagenome (IMG submission 19991) | reverse complement strand
CATAAGGCCCCTTCGTCTAGCCTGGCCTAGGACGCAGCCCTCTCAAGGCTGAAACACGGGTTCGAATCCCGTAGGGGCTACCAGCCTTTAAAGGGCTGAAATTATTAATATTTGCTGTAGGGGCAACTATTTATGAATTTGTACTTGAAGGCGTAACATTCTGAGTTTCTTTCTTTTTTATGCCGATTTTTCTTATTTTTCACTCTATTATAATCCAATACCTGAATAAATTTGGAATATATTCCGAAAGTAATTATAAAGACCATGCGTGAAATTAGGTATCTTAATATATTTACAAAGTGGAGGATTTATTATGAGAAGACTTTTTCTTAACACGGCAACGCTTATTCTGATTGCACTATTCAACTCACCGCTTCATGCGGAACCTGTATGCAATTTGGAATCATTACCACAGTTACCTGACGTCCGCATAACCTCGGTTACCCAGGAATCTGTACCAGTACCGCATTGCAAAGTAGGAGGCGTTATCGGCACCGAGACGAACTTTGAGTTGCTGATGCCCGATGACTGGAACGGCAAGTTCGTCATGGGAGGTGGCGGCGGGTTTGCTGGTGTTATCATCAACGGGGCGATGGCGTTTGGCCCGCTACAGAAAGGCTACGCAACGGTTGGTACAGATACCGGCCACCAGGGACATCCACTCGATGCGAGCTGGGCTCTGAACAACCTCGAGCGCATCGTCAGCTTTGGTCATCAAGCCGTACATCGAACAGCAGTTACTAGCAAGACACTCATCACAGAATATTATAGTAAGGACATCACACGCAGTGTTTTTGTTGGATGCTCGCGTGGCGGTGGACAGGCACTCATGGAAGCTCAGCGTTACCCCAATGATTTTGACGGCATTGTTGCAGGCGGTCCTGCATACAACTGGACTGGTGAAATTGGAGCAAGGAACACCCGGTTAAATAAGGCAATGTACCCGAACCCTGACGACCTGTCGGTACCAATAATAGGGCCAGAAAAGCAAATACTTATTGGCAATGCAGTTATGAAACAGTGCGACACAATGGACGGGCTTGAGGACGGGATCTTGAATAACCCACTTATGTGTGATTTCAAGGTTGAATCACTGGCATGCGATGGTGAAGTTTCAGATAATTGTCTGTCGAAGCAGGAAATTTCTGCAGCCAAGGCTATCTATGATAACTTCTACATCAACGGCAAGCTAGCTTTTCCAGGATACCCGGTTGGTGCAGAGCTGTATCCAAACGGATGGACTAAATGGTTGACCGGAGGCACTAGCTTTATTGATACTGGTGAATTTCAGCCAGGCATAGATCTACCCGAAGATGTTCCAACTCCGAGTGGACCGAACACGCATTTCTTATTTGGCAACGGCCTGATGAAATACCTGGTTTTCCATGACCCTGACTGGGACTACAGCCAATACTCATTTGAAACATTCTTCACTGACGTAGCTGCGGTTTCACAGACCTTGGACGCGACGGATCCTGATCTGGACGCGTTTCGATCTCAAGGCGGCAAGTTGCTAATCACCAACAGCTGGGGAGACATGGCTATTTCCCCACTAGGCACAATTCTTTATTACGAAAGCGTCATCGAGCGTGATCCCAAAGCGGCTGAAGACATTCGACTCATGATATTTCCTGGAGTGGATCATTGCGCAGGAGGCATAGGGCCCTGGTTCGTGGACTATATTGATGTGATCGACAACTGGCTCGAGAACGGCATAGCTCCTAAACAGCTTACGGCCTTCTGGGTGAATGAAAAGATGCAACCAGACGGGTCCAGACCGGTCTGCGCTTATCCTGAATACCTGAGGTACAATGGCTCAGGCGATAGTCGAGATGCGTCGAGTTTTAGCTGTGTCAAACCCGAAAAGGGTGCGGAACTAAAACAAAAAAAGAACTGAATTGGACGAAGTTGCTATAACTGAAGAGTAGAACCTACCAGTTATAAAGCATTTTAATGGAGTTCTATTGTAAAAATCACAACTAGCACATAATAGTTATATATAATTCCGAATGCCATTAGGGCTACCATTTAATTATCCAACTATTATAATAATTCCTGCGAGTATATCCCATGTTTAAAGTTATTTATTCATATCTAATTATAGTTGTATTGATCAGCTTCATTTTTATCCCAATTATCAATGCTAAAGAAAATTCAGAAATTAATGGATCCGAAGAAGTTAGTGACAAGGGTGAAACAACTGAGAGCACACTTGAGATAAATGAGCAAAACCAACAGGAACCTCGGGTTCCTCGCGAACTATCAGATAGGGCACCTGATAGTATTCCTGGGGAAATATTACAATCCGAGACCATAAAAAGAAGCATTTTTAAATTTGATCCATTTAGTAAAATTGTCCAACCTTGGAGGAAGCTTAATTCAAAACTAAGGGAAACAATTAGATTAGAGCTTACACTTGCATACACGGCACTCTATCAAGTTGCCCACAAAGCTACACAAGGTGAGAAAAAAAACCATGCCGCGGGAGGAATATGGGATTTTTCAGGTTTATGGGAAGTGTTTTCAGAGAATAGAGGGTATCCCGCTTATATTGGATTCAGATCGTCAACAAAACATAAACTTTTTACTGATATATCTCCTTCCGAATTAGGCGAGAATATAGGATCACTCTGGAGAACCGACGGTACTTATGGAGAAAATATTTTTTTTATTTCGCAGCTCTGGTGGGAGCAGCATCTATTTGAAAACAAACTGAGCTTTAGGGTAGGAAAGCTTGATCAATCCGATTATATAGACTCTTTTAATTTCAGCAGTGCTAAGTTGTTTTTTATTAACTCAGCTTTTTCGAGTAATTCCACGATACCATATCCGGGCAACGGATTAGGGGCCGCAGCACTTTATCATCCTAATGAAGTTTTCTATATCCTCTCAAGTTTTGGAGATGCTAACGGCGATTCCTCTACCTTTGATTTTGGGACTTTCTTTAATGAGCAAGAATTCTTTGCGGGTATTGAGGTAGGTTTTCTTACAAAGATAACTCGCCATGGAAATGGAAATTATCATATTGCGATATGGCACAGTGATCGAATTAAGAAACAGAATGTGCCCTCAGGAAAAGGATTAGCGATAACATTTCAACAGCAGTTTAGAAATGAATATAACACCTTCTTGCGTTACTCATATACAAATGGGGATGTGACTGACGTGAAGCAGTTGTTGTCAGGAGGAGTAGGTGTATATGATCCGTTTCATCTGGGTATGAATGATAACTTATTGGGATTGGCATTTGCCTGGGGTGAGCCTGAGGATAATAGTCTTCGCTCTCAATATGTCATAGAGTCCTTTTTGCGTTTACAGGTATTTCCTAGTATACAACTTACACCAGATATACAATTAATTATCCAACCTTCTGAAGCCCCTGATGAGAATATTGTAGCAGTTTTAGGAATGAGGTTTAGAATAGCATTTTAATGGCGTTCTATTGTAAAAATCAAAACTAACACATAATAGTTATATATAATTCCGAAAACCCTAGAATATCCCTAAATTCATATATATTTTTCACATCTAATAGAATCTGGTTCGAATTCTGTTCCATTAGGGCTACCAGCTACTAACGTGCTGAAATGATTAATATTTATCTTGAATGTAGTTAATAAAAATTGGCATTTTCGGACATGTTAATTACATCTTTTTACTACCTGAAACTGATTATACAAAGGGGAGTTGTCTTTATGATAACTCCCCTTCAAATTACATCTACTTTCTTTCAATAAGTACATCAACGTTTGTTCCATTAGAAGTTACGTCATACACAGGTGATAACTTACTTAAAGCTTTTAACCTCTCAATGTTTTCACCATCATCGGTTTTAACTTTAAACTTAATTCGTATATTTTCGTAACCTCTTCTAACATCATTCGATATACCTAAGAATCCTCGTAAGTCTATATCACCTTCGAGTTCGGATTCTAGTTCATCTATTTGTATACCCCTAATAGCAGCATGGTAAATAAGAGTAGTTGTTAAACATGTGGCCAATGCATTTAGCAAATGCTCTACAGGGTTTGCTCCTATGTCAGTACCTGCAAGGATTGGTGGTTCATCAGCATCTAGTTTGATTTTAGTTGCGTGCTGATTCTCTTGGTTAACTCCATAAAAATCCTGGACAGTAGTCTGACAATGTCCCCCATTAATCCACTTGTTGGTTACGCGGAACTTAAAGTCAGCAAGCTCCTTATTACCCTCAAACATTTTTACTGCATCGTTGACGTAATCAACGTTTACTCCGTTTACTATAGTTTGCTTTTCAGCAATATTTTGTTCTGACATGTTTAATACCTCCTTATTTAGATTTTGTTGTCATGAACTTGCTTATATTAAAGTGCATATACCATGCCAAATTCATCAAGTTGAATATTATGCAATAATATCAATTAGTTATACTAGCAGGGGAAATTAGATTAAAATATAAGTTTGCATATTCAACGAGATATCGTGGTTAAAAACAACGATATCTCGTTGAAAACGTACCCTCATAGGTGGAATTCATGATTTGAAGAGGATATTACTTCTATTTCTTTATGCCTAGAGACTTCATTTTCGAACTTAGCGTTGTGGGTGGAGTACCTAATAGTTTTGCAGCACCTTTTTCTCCATAAATACGCCAGTTAGTTTTAGTAAGGGCACGGATAATGTTTTCCCTTTCCATTTCCTGGAGTTCCTCAATAGTTTGTAGTGTCTGTTCTGAGTTCTGTGTTTTGCTATCCACTTTTTTTGATATAGTGTCTGGTAAAGCTCTTTCTAAATTCAAGATACCATTATTAGAGGTTATTACCGCTAATTCAATAACATTTTGGAGTTCTCGTACATTACCAGGCCAGTCATGATTCAAAAGTGACATTTTTTGTTCATCGCTTAGCGGTTCAATAGAAACACCAATTCTTTCAGAAACNTTTTTAGAGAATACTTCTGCTAACTTAATAATATCCTCTCCTCTTTCCCTTAAAGGTGGTACAGTAATTGGAAAAACATTTAATCTGTAATATAGGTCAGTTCGGAAAGTTCCTTGCTCAGTAGCTTTATGTAAATTTACGTTTGTTGCTGCAATAACCCTTACATCTACTTTTATAGTTTCTGAGCTTCCTACAGGCTCGAATTCACCCTCCTGCAAGACACGAAGCAATTTGGTTTGTAGCTCTAGAGGAAGCTCCCCTACTTCATCTAAAAAAATAGTACCTTTATCTGCTAGTTTAAATCTTCCCTCCCTTTTAGATGTAGCTCCTGTAAAGGCACCTTTTTCATGACCGAATAATTCACTTTCAATCAAATTAGGCGGTATGGCACTACAGTTCATTTTTATTAGGGGTTTTTCATTTCGTTTACTTGTACTATGTATGGCTCTGGCTACAAGCTCTTTTCCAGTACCGGTTTCCCCTAATATTAGGNCTGTGGAGTCAGTTTTTGATACTTGATTAATATCATCAAAAACTCTCTTGAGAACTTCAGAATCACCAACAATTTCTCCGAAGTTATTAAGTTCTTGAATTTCTTCCCTAAGATATCTTGTCTCATCAGAAAGCAGTTTTATTTTATTCTTTGCTTCCAGATGTTCATTAATATTTCTTAATATTATCGTGTAATTTCGTCTTCTTGATATTTCATATTGAGAAATTGTTGCATCCGCAGGAAATACTGTACCGTCAGATTTTTTTGCTTGAAAACCTCCCGAAATCCATAAATACCTCCTCCCCTCAGGTTGAGAACCTAAGTCTTTTATTAATTCCGGAAATCTTTCTGCACTCTCATCACAAAGCAGATTTAAAAAACTTTTTCCCTTGATTAAATCAACTTTTATTCCAAATACTTTTTCTGCCGCAGTATTCATCATTATTACTTCAAGCATATTATTGAGTTCTATTATTGCATCCATCGCACTGTCAACTAAGCGACTGAGCTTTTCTTCTCTTTCCCGGACATCATATTCCGCTCTGAGACGTTGTAGTTCAGCTGACGCCCTTGCAGCAAATATTCTAAACACTGAGTTGACCCAAGATTCTTCNGGCAATGGTTTNGTATCAAATACCGCTAAATGGCCTAATACACAACCANCTATATCGAGAAGTGGAACACCAATGTAACTCACAGCACCTTGAGGTTCCAAGTCTGGGTCATCAGGGTAAAGTTCTACTAGGTTTTCAGCTATATGTATAAGCTCTTTATCTTCAACTACCCGTTCGCAAGGTGTTCCGGGAATATCATAATTATATTCATCAATCCATTGTCCACCCATCCAAAATGCAATTGAGTTAAGTTGACGATTCTCTTTTTTATACTCCGTTACCCATGCTCCCTTTATATTCAAAACTTTAGCGAGATTCTGAACAAGTGCTTTAAAGAAATTTTCACCAGTTTCAGATGCAGTCCCTTCCATAATTATTCTCAGAGCCTGGTCTTCATCTAAATCTCTAAAAGTTTTTCTATTTGTCATAATGCACTCAAATTATGCTCATTTACATAGGAATCATTGATAATATGGTTTTATTATAAAATAGAACGAATCACATGGAATTACAATGAGTAGAAAAGGAAGATTTGAAATAGATAGGGCCTAATGCTTCCTTATATTTTTGTTTAAAATGATAAAATCAAGATTAAATGCAATTTGGAAATCCTATAATTACTAAAAACACAATCTATATATAATATCTCTATAGAATTCAAATACCATTAGGGATTATTATCTATAATTTCCCCTTATATATAACTACCATTGATTGAAAACTCTATAATATGCCTAAAATCATATATATTTTTCATATTTAACAGTATCTGGTTCGAATTCTGTTCCATTAGGGCTACCATCAAATTCTCTAATCTAAATAGCAAGTTGTGATTATCACGAAGAAGTTAGGATTTTAAGATTGACCACCTGGGTGTCCATATAGGTGTCCAATAATGTAGAAAATTATAAATAAGGGTCAATTTCATCCTCAAAACTAGCTTGTCTACCATCCAGTGATTCAACAAATACTTTTATTTTGATTGGCTCATTTTTTTGGAATTCATCCGTATAACCTTCTCCCTGAGAACTGGACCAGTTCTCAGGGAGAAGGTTAAAGCCAAAAACACAAAATATTTAAAATTATTTTTAATTTTCTCTGATGGAAAAGATTTGGCTCGATTTAAGTTGGAATCGTGACTAAACAAAAAAGGGAGACCGAAGTCTCCCTTAATTTGCTATCCAACTTATCTGAAGTCTTCGCCTTGAATCTCAGCCATAGGACTAACCTCACCCGGTAGCTCAGGAATCGATTGTGCAACATCATCCCGAACAGACTGTGCATCCTTGCCGTCCCATTCACAATAAATAGCCGTGACCTCACCATTATTGTTTAGCTTACACCAACTCTTTACCCAGTATGCATCTGTAGTGACTCCTGCTTTTGCTTTCTTAGCAACAGGTACTACTGAATCCATACTTGCTGGTGGGTCTACAGGGTGTATCGCTATAAATTTTGGCATCTAAATCACCTCCTATTGCTTATTTGCAATACCCATCGGGAGATTAGACAATAATTTCTCTCCCCACTATCAATCAGACCTTAAGGCACTTTCCACTCACCTTCCCAAACCTCATTCTTTCATCAACTTCTCTGCCACCGCTGTCTGCTTGGTTGTTTCGAAATTCACTATTATTGATACTTAGAATGATTCGTTCATTAAAGATTGCGCCGCCACTGAAGTCTGCACTATTATTTTCAAACAGACATGAATCAACGGTTAAAAATCTTCTGTTGTATATAGCTCCGCCAGAAGTTAAAGCATTTCCATTTAAGAATTGGCACGAATTAACTGTTAAGTTTTCAAAGTTATCAATTTCGCTTCCAGTATCAGCGATTCCGTTAATAAAACGCAAACCATTTATATTTACAATTCTATTTATTTCATCATCTCCATCATTGATATCTAGAATATTACTTTTTGCATTTGCATCTGCATCTATGGTAATCTGCCCGCCGCCGGGACCATGAATTTTTAAATCATCTTGTATTGCCAGATTACCAACCTTGAGAAATATCGTTCCTTCAAAACCTTCCTCAAATACTATCTCATCGGGTCCCGGATTAAGGTTGCTGTTGGTAATTGCTTGTCTTAGAGAACTCGCTCCCGGGTCGTTTAGGTTAGTTACTACAAAAGTATCTGCTAAGGATTGAATACTGGATAAGAAAAGTACTGCTAAGACTATTGAAAATATGCTTTTAAAACCCCTCATAACTCACCTCCCCAAAACCTATCTTACTAATATAATGATGCATATTTCATGCAATTTCAAGAGGTGGCGTAACCTATTACAATTTGCTGCTATTTTTATTCTTTGAGTTCTTATGTGAAGAAAGAGTGACCTTCCCCCCTGAGTTCAAAACTTATTAATTTGTTACTTCATATGTATTAATGGTGTCCGAATANGTGTCCATTTAGCTTTAATTTGCTATTATTAATCTCTATTGGCAAGGACATCCTAAAGTTGTTTTACTCCAATGATATAAAGGGTTTAGCATTTATCTCAACTTGCCATAGTTAGTCCACATTTTCTGTGCAAACGCCCTCTCAAGGCTGAAACACGGGTTCGAATCCCGTAGGGGCTGCAAAACTCTTAACATACTTGAAATACTGGTTTTCTTCTTCCTAAAGCACTATTATCTTATGTTATACTTTTTTATGAAAATTCAGATTTAAATCCATCCATGATTTTTCTAACAGCCTGACCAATAGCACGATAATCATTTTCAGTTAAATTAGCCAGAGAAACACGGGCTGAGGGATGATCCACGTCAAATCCCTTACCCGGCAACAATACAACTCCTGTTTCCTCTGCCAGGCGTATTATAAACTCGGCGCCAGTGTATTTTGTCATCAGCCACTTAGAGAATTTGGCGCCGTGTAATTTGAGGGATAACTCCTCTAGGTCTATAATCGAATAGTAATCTACACTGTTATTATCAAAGCCCGGTGTGTAACCAATGGCATTGTGCAATATCCCATGGCGTCTTCGAATCAAGCGCTTTGCCTCTGCTTTGTAGTGTTGGTATTCATCCAAAATGTTCCCTATCGCAAATAAGGTCATTTGTAATTGCTGAGGGGTAGATAAACCCGCTGTGTGGTTTAATGCCACCGTGCGACTATCAGCTACCAAGCGATCTATAAATTTTAGCTCTTCGGGCTTATCAGTTAATGAACCATAGCGTTTCTTAATACGTTTCTTTACGGAAGTGGACAATTTGCCGATTAGAGTGTCAAAAATATTATCATTATGCAGCATTATTGTTCCCAATCGCCAACCGGTTGCGCCAAAATATTTAGAAAACGAATAAACACAAAGCGTGTTATATGGACACACTGCGAATATAGAACGGAAATCATCAGCAAATGTACCGTACACATCATCGGTTACTATCATCAAATCCTTCCTCTTTTTAGTAACAAGCTCAGAAAGATTTTTCAGGCAAGTATCATTCATCTTTACAGAAGGTGGATTTGAAGGGTTGACCATGAAAAGTAGTTTTATTTCAGGATCGAGTAATTTCCTTAATTCTTTTTCAGGGACCTGCCAGGACTTAGATTCATCAGCTTTGATATCTACAATATTTAAATCGTAAGCGGGCACGCGAGGAATTTCCAAATAAGGTGAGAAAATAGGTGTTATAATCGCTATCTTATCACCTTTGTTCAAAAGACCATTGTGCTGAAGTGACTCAAACAAATATGTCATTGCAGCAGTGCCGCCTTCTGTGGCAAAAATATCAAATTGGTCTGTTTGCATTTGAGCTGCGCAAAGTTGATTGGATAAATAAACTTTGACAATATCTCGGCAAAGAGGAAGCATCTTGGGCGGGACAGGATAATTGCAGCCTAAAAATGCTTCACACATTTCATGGAGCAGTTCGGCTTTCTTGATACCAAGATGATCATAAGCGAATGACAAAACCGCTCTTATAAAATCTATACCGGGTGAGCTTTCATTGTGCAGAGCGTAAGCATCAAAACGTTCAACAATGCCTTGTGTTTCCGGCATCCCCCCAAACCTCTGACTCAGATAGGAATAAGAGCGTTCGGATTCTTTTAATGCAAAATCACCGATACGTAAAAAAGCATGGCGGGCATGCGTAGCCAGGAAGTTCGGATTGCCGCGTCCGGCATTCAGCATCATTTTGTCTTTGTCTGAAGTTGCCATCTCAATCAGCAAATCTTTAAATTCAAACGGACTTAAATTCTCTAGATTTTTCGATACCTTCATAATTGCCCTCCGTTTTTAGTTCGCATTTTTTACGACCAGCGCAACAATAATCGGTCCCCACAGAGTGAGCCAGATATTGGCAATTGCGTAGGTTGCCGTAAAAGAGACAACGGGTGTTGAGTTCCCTGCTTTTTCTAATAAAGCCGCAAAAGCGGGATTAGCGCTGCGCCCGCCGGCTATAGTTGCCAATATTTCAATAGGGTTTTTGATCTTGAGCAAATAGTAGGAGATGAAAAAAGTGATAATTTGAGGAATAATCGTAACCCCGACTCCTAGTAAGAATAATTCCATACCGTACTGCTTGATAGCTACTAAAGCCTGAGGTCCTGCTGTTATGCCTACGGTTGCCACAAATACTGCCAATCCGAAATCCCTAAGGAAGTTTGATGCACCGGAAGGCAGCGCTCCGATTTGCGGATGGCGCGAGCGCAGCCAGCCAAATACTAGACCCGAAAGAAGACACCCTCCGCCTGACCCAATTGATATAGAAACACCGAATATATTAATTGTCAGCATTCCTATTAGGATTCCAACGGACATCCCTATTCCGAAACTTATATAATCGGTTAGTTTGGCAGAGGAAATAACCTGGCCGAGTATTGAGGAGATTCTATCAAGATCAGTGGGGCGTCCAATAAACTTTATATCATCGCCTCGCCTCAATACTAAATCTTTATCAGCTCTAAGCTCCTCCCCCAATCTTGACACACTGACAATAAATATTCCGTAGTGATCTTTATCAGCAGTTTTGGCATAAAACTGCTCAATGGTCATTCCATCAACATCCTTATTGTGAAGAGTTATCTCTCTGATCTCTTCAGCCAACTCAAGAGATTTGGGTTTTGGAACTTCCTTTTCAAATAACTCAAATTTTTTCGAAAAATTTTCAGACCTTGTAGTCACAGCTACTATATCATTAGCCTTTAATACAGTATCAGGTTTTACACTTACTAATTCGTTATCTCGAACCAGACCTTCAATAGCAATATGATCGTATTTTTCAAATAAATTAGCAGTTGTCTGGCCAATCACCATGGAACCGGGTTGTATTTGATATACACGCGTCTCTACTTGGGGAATAGCATGAAACTGCCCCGGTTCTAATTCTATCGATTGACTACCGGACATTTTTTTTGCTAGCTTCTTGGCTTCATCGCGAAGATCCCATTTCATGATTCCGGGGATAATGCTGGCAAGTATAATAATCGGCCCAAATGAGCCGAATATATAACACACAGCGTATCCTACTGCGATATTGGCCTGCATGATCTGGGTCGACTGAGCGGAAAGACCGAGCTTTGCGATTGCGTCGCTTGCGGTGCCTATCATGGCAGACTGTGTGAGGGCTCCGGCACCAAGCCCGGCCGCGGTACCACGGTCAAGATTAAACACCCACGCTGCAATCAATACGCAAAGGAGTCCGAGTACACATGTAATGGTTGCAGAAACCAGCTGAACCCCGGTTTCTCTATTTAAAGAGCGAAAAAATTGCGGCCCGCCTTGATAGCCCACAGCATAAATGAAAAGCGCAAAGAAAATTGTGCCTATACTAGAGGGCATCTTAATGCCGATCTGACCGATAAGGACCCCCATAATTAGGGAGCCAGCAATTCCGCCCAGAACAAATGTTTTGTAACGAAACTTACCGATAAAATAGCCTAATGATATAGTTATGAATAGAATAAAAAGAGGTGAGTCTATTAGAAGATGATACAATCCGTCAAACATATAATCGCCCTCATGTTCGGGTTGAGCTAGCGCAATAATGTATAATGAGTCTTTTGATCAATATTCCTTTGTCCGCTTTGAGCTTTTTGGATTTTAGTTTTCATAAATGTTAGAGCTGCCTTTTCTTTATGTTATTAGACCTTATCCACTATATTTATAGTAAACTATATTTAACAATTTTTCCAAAGAAATTCATATGCATCACAGATCTCTACAGTTCTAGTTCAAACTTAAATCCCATTACAAGTGCGTCATCAATATTTTGATCACCATCGGGATGAACCACATACTGCATCTGCGGCTGCGCAATAAGCCATTTAAGCGCCTGTATTTTATATGTAAGCTCAAGGATCATCTCGTAGTCCTGCTGAGGGAGGTCATCGCTGAACTCACCTATAAGAAAACCAAACCCGGTTTTGTCTTCATCNCGGTTATTTATTAAGCCCACATAAGCAAGTCCTCCGGCATAGTAAAACGGAAATTTGTTAATCTGCTCCTGTGGTGAATAAGTGAATACGGAAAAGAATATTAGCCCCTGATTATCTGTATTACTTTCCTTATACAGCATCTGGTCCATAAAGAAATAAAAACCGTAATTATAAGATTTTGTCCTGCCTGGGCGGTTAAATATCTCAAATTCTGTAGTGTCTAGCAATACACCGAGCTTATAATTGCCGGTAAGACTGTCAGCTGTAATATTTAGCGAAGGACTGAAGCCAATCTCTCCAAGCCAAAGAGCGCCGCCGTCAAACGAGAAATCAACACCATTATTGTTGGCATCCTTATTGTCTGGATTTGATACATATATCCCGGACATGATATAAAACTCATTTATAGGTTTTAACCTCAGCCTGACACCCCATGTGGAAAAAGGATTGGTCGTAATGGTAGGAATATTTTTCTTTATGCTTCCTGCGTTTTCATTGAAAGCGGTATTAACGAAATACCCTAAAACTTCCAGATTCGCAAACTCAGTAAGCGTCGCCATCCTTCCTGCCGCAATATTTACTTTGTCATTAAACAACGACTGTTCCAACAAGAGCTGGTACAAGCGGTACGAATCAGACCCAAATGTAAATCCGAGGTTGAGGTTAAATACTTCAGACACGTCAAACACATTACCTATGTGTTCTTCGGATAGACTCCGCCCAGTGATCCATGACCCTGAGACAACAAACTTAAGCCCGTTTATGCCCGCAATCTTTTCAAGGTCAAGCTCAGTTCCAACAATTAGCTGACCCGCATACTCAAACCCCTTGGTTTCCCCTCCAATCGGGTTACCTAGAAACGTAGTGTGGAAATTTCCAAAAAAAGTAACACCTTTATCTACAAGCTCTTTACGTTTTCCACCCCAATTACCTGTCATATACTCACTATCTGACCATTTATCTAAGAAATTTCTCCCGTATGTCTGGGAAAATGCAGAGCTGGGCGTGATGCAAAGAAAAAGAATTGATGAAAAAATCACTAATATTCTAAATTTGAGATTTTCACCCATAATAAATCGGAGACTAACATTTATAGTAATTATTACAAATAATGGATGATAAATTTAAGAATCATGGGATCATTACAATTGGAATTATTGTGGGGATATTCAATACTGAATTGTAAACCATTATTACATGATTTTAACGATCTATATTATTAATTTCCCTCTATTTTATAGCAGTTCCTTAGATTATAGTTCATGATAATTGAATGCTATATCTTTGGAAATAAAGCATTTGTCAGTTCGAGGCGTATCAACTAACCCGAGCCAAGAGTCTCTAACATAATATTGTAATTAGCTATTATTTAGTTCTTGGCATTTTTTGTCCTAAATATGTCAAAAGTAATTCATCCATTGAAGAAAAAATGGGGGTTTTTAAAACAATGATAGGAGCAGAAAAATGGAATTATTTATGGATTGAGCTAACCAACCAGACTATTAATCGACTGCGGCAAACCAAAATTGGCACGCCGCAATCTCTTTAGATTACGCTTTAGATGTTAATTATTTTCCAGCTCAATTATAACAAGTTCTACGCGTCTGTTTTCAGCGCGGCCTTGTTCAGTAGCGTTTGAAGCAATTGGGTTAAGAGGTCCAACTCCCACACCAGCGAGCCGGTCTCTAGCAATTCCTTCTTTAACAAGCAGATTTACAATTGCATCTGCGCGTCTTTTTGAGAGCCCTAGATTGTAGTTAAAGTCACCTGTGTTGTCTGTATATCCAACAACAGCAAGCTCTAATGTTGGATGTTGTTCCATCATTCCGGCTATTTTGCTGGCAATAGCCTCAGCGCCTGGATTTACCTTAGCACTGTCAAATGCAAATAATATCCCACCACTAATTGCAACACTACCGTCTCTGTAAAGCGCTGTATATATCTCCTGCTCGGAAGCTTCGTTGATATTAAATTTGGACATCTGACCAATTTGTCCTGGTGGTGGGGGTGGTGGATTACTTCCGCCCAATGAAGCACAGCCCGTCAGAACACCGGTGGTACCGACTACTAATACAACCAATAAAAACACCTTCTTGAATTTGTCTAACATAATATCCTCCTATAAAATGTAAATTATTTTTACCGCCGTATATTGAAAAGACCCGCCTTAATAAACCCACGTAACTTCATTCTATCACAAACTGTAGATGCTGTGAAGTCGCTAACTTAGCCCAGATACCAACAGAATAATAAACTTATCAAAATGATATTCCTCTGAATCTTATTTTCTAGAAACTGCTCTTAATTTATTACGGGAATAATCCATTTTATATTAAGTTATAATGTTTTAACTCTCGACTCATATGAAGATTGAGGAAGCTCATATATGTTAGCCAAACAACTCCAGCACTGGGCAGAGACACAGCCTGAAAAGATAGCGCTTCAGATTAGAGATACTGAGGGCTCATATTCGAGCTTCACTTATCAGGATCTATATGCCAACTGTTTGAAACTAAAAGCCAAGCTCGAAAAGATGGGATATAAACCTGGTGATTATATCTCGGTCTACGGGGATAATTCTCCCAACTGGGTCGTTTCATACATCTCGATTAATTTTTTAGGTGGCACAGTAATCCCACTTGATGCTTTGTTAGGCGCACATGATATATATAACTTTCTTGAGTTCTCTGAAGCAAAAGCTGTTATTGTGGATGAGAACCACATTGCAGATCTAAAGGAAGAATTATCATCAAAGAACTCTGATATAAATATAATCTCGATGGAGTCTATAATTAATGAGCCGGATGAGAATGAATCCATTGAGCCTTACAGACCTGACCCTGATGACTTGCTCGCCATACTTTTTACATCCGGCACAACCGGAACCCCCAAAGGTGTTCAGTTATCCAATCAAAACGTCTTCGGCAATGTACAGGCTCTACTTAGCTCAATTGACGTAACACACAAAGACAATATTTTAAACATACTGCCGCTTCATCACGGATACTCTTCCATTGTGGCTTTGTTTTCTCCACTCTGGACAGGTGCAACTGTCACTTTTTCGGAATCAATTAAAAGCACCGACCTCTTAGCTAGCATAAGAGAAAAAGGAGTTACCATATTTCCGGGTGTACCAAGACTGTTTGAGCTCTTGTTTAATGAAATTGAAAATAGAGTGAAACGTTTACCATTTGGGCAGAAAATAATATTTAACAGCCTATATAGAATTTCAGAATCAACCTGGAAATCCACGAATATCAGACTCGGAAAAATGTTTTTCGGAAAAGTTCATGAGCCTTTCGGAAAGCAGTTTCGTTTTTTCACATCTGGTGGAGCAAAACTCGACCCTAAAGTGTATACCGGATTTCTGACTCTGGGATTTAAAATTGCAGAAGGGTATGGGCTTACAGAAACTTCCGCTGTTGCAACTTTGACTTCTCCTAATATTCCAAACCCCGGTAGCGCTGGGAAGCCCATTCCGGGAGTTGATGTAAAAATCGAAAACCCCGATGAAACGGGAACTGGTGAGATTTGCCTAAGAGGACCTAATATAATGCGGGGCTACTATAAAAACGACAAAGCTACTAATGAGATGATAAAAGGTGGCTGGCTTCACTCTGGCGACCTGGGACATGTGGATTCAGATAATAACGTATTTATTACCGGCAGGGCTAAGGAGGTAATAGTACTCCCCTCTGGGAAAAACATATATCCCGAAGATGTTGAAAACCTATACAATAAGAGCTCTCTATTTAAAGAAATATCTGTTATAGCTCATAAATCTGCTTCAGGAAGCACAAAAGGTCTGGGAGTGGTGGTAGTGCCTAATATGAGAGAAGTCAAAGAGAGGGATGTGTTTGATGTTAGGGATAGAATTCGTTCTGTAATATCTATGGAAAGCTCGAAGCTGCCTTCTTATATGCAGATATCAGAGGTGTTAATCTCTAATACCGAACTGCCCAAGACCAGGCTCGGCAAGTTTAAGAGGAATGAGATTGATAAGATTGCTATTCAGTTAAGGTCTGGTGAACAACCAAAGGAAATAGAACTTAAACCTGAAGAAATTGAGATACTTAATAAGCAAGAGTCTCTCAGATTTTTGGGACGTTTTTCTGAAATAACTGAGGTCAAGGGGCCTTTTCATCCCAATGACGATCTAACTCTGGATTTGGGTATAGATTCGCTGACACTTGTTGAAGTCACTGCGCTTCTCGAAAGAGAGTTTGGGATATTTATACC
>JGI24023J19991_10001690_pt1 | contig 16653 bp, 18 predicted proteins | sample Cruoilmetagenom1_FD_19991 | JGI IMG/M metagenome (IMG submission 19991) | reverse complement strand
AAAGGGTGTAAATGAAGATACTGTTGCTTGAAGATGATGTTATTTTACAAGAGATCATAGAAGAGTTTTTGTTAGAAAGCGGATATGAAGTTGAAGCTTTTTTTGATGGTGAAAAAGCATTGGATGCCATCGGTGCCCATTCATATGATATGCTACTTTTGGATGTGAATGTACCCAACATAGACGGCTTTGAAATACTCTCTTATTTACGTGAAATAGGCAATACAACACCTGCCATTTACATTACTTCCCTTGCCGGTATTGATGATCTTAAAAAAGGGTTTGACTTAGGTGCAGATGATTACTTGAGAAAACCGTTTGAACTTGAAGAGCTGAAAGCCAGAGTAGAACACATTGTACGTCTTTATCGTCTACAAGAAGAGATAGAATTTGATGGTATGAAGTTCGTGCCTAAAGCACATCAGATCTATGTCGGTGACAGAGTGATAGAGATGCGTCAGAAAGAGGCACAGGTTTTAGAGTACTTCATACGAAATACAGGCAAGATCATCTCTTGTGATGAGATCATAGAGAATGTATGGGATGATGAGAATATGCCCGCACATGCAACGATACGTACATATATCAAGAATTTAAGAAAAATGTTTACAAAAGAGTATTTTGACAACATAAAAGGAGAGGGCTATCGTTTTAACATCGTATGAGCGTAAATCTCTTTTCAGGTTTTTAGCACTTTATCTGTCATCAGTCTTTGTGTTACTTGCTATTATTGGTTACCTTTTCTTTGAAAATAACCGTGCCTCAATGAAGTCTGCTATGAAGTTTGAGATGATGTATAGAGGGCGTATGATCTCTTCAGATATCGTCATGAAAGCGATGACAATACCTCACAACGACCTAAAACCATTTGCTTTAAAGCCATATTTGAAGAAACTGGACCATTGTCGCTTTGATGTCGGGTATTATGATAAAGACAAAAAACCTATTTTTACGCAGATAGCTGGTTTTAAAGGATTTGATAAAGAGTTTTTTGAAGAGAACGAACGTTGTTATAGTGTGGTTGTGGACTCCAGTAATCATTTGGGTGTACGATATATAGTCCTTAAAGAAAATGAACTTTCCCATGCATTACAAGCGTTACGTGTGCGGATCATTTCCTATCTTATTTTGTCATTTTTACTGATGGGGATCGTAGGGTATTTTTTAGGTCGACTCTTTTTGAGACCGGTACGTGAACAGATAGAGTCTTTAGATAGATTTATATCTGATACCACACACGAACTTAACACACCCATCTCTGCGATACTTATGACCATCCAGTCTTTAAGAGGTGTTGAACCTAAAAAGATCAAACGACTTGAAGCCTCTGCAAAACGTTTAAGTACAATGTACAGTACTTTGACCTACAGACTTGAAGGAAAGGAAGCAGCATCAGAAGAACTCTGTTTTGCAAGTATTGTTGAGACGAGGGTAGAATATGTTAAAGAGCTCATAGACTCCAAGCGTTTGAATGTTAACCTTGATCTCAATGCTACAAAAGTATTTATACCTAAAGAATCAGCACACAGGCTCATAGACAATTTACTTTCAAATGCGATCAAATACTCTGATGTTGGAGACAGTATTACCATGACATTAAAAGAGAATGTTTTTAAGATCCAAGATACAGGGATCGGGATAGATGAAAAGGTACAGGAAGATATCTTTAAACGTTACCAAAGAGCAAATGAAGAGCGTGGAGGATTTGGTATAGGACTCAATATCGTATTGGCTATTTGTAAACAATACAAGATCAAGCTGGGGCTTGAGTCAAAAAGAGGAGAAGGAAGTACTTTTATACTTACCTTCCCAAAAATTAAAAATTAATTAATCTACACTGTCCATTAAAATACCAATGATATCAGTCATAGTAAGGATACCTTGAAGTTCATTGTTATCGATCACTAGAAGACGTTTAATACTTGAGCTTACCATCATTCTGGCTGCATACTTTACATCAAGTTGTGCAGAGACAGAAAAGGCTGGTGATGATGCTATATCATAGACATTGAGAAGATCGATATCTCCATCCTCAGCAACAATGCTTTGTAATATATTTTTAAAGGTCACAAGTCCGTAAGCACCATCTTCAGTGCTTTTATCGACAACCACTGAACGCACTTTATGTGCTTTCATTAAACTGAGGGCTTCTCTTACTGTTGACATAGCTGAGATAATTACCAATTTTTCTTGGGGTGTCATTACATTTTTTACTAACATTTATTTTTCCTTTATATCATTGATTTGATATCATGTTCAAATTTGTGTAACTCTTTCGTATCAAGACCTGCAACGTGACTTAGAGGAAGGGTAAAAGCCAAACCAGGTGTGTGCGGATCATCGAGGTCAAACTCCTTACGAAGGATACGCATCACTTGGAGTGAGAGTTTTCTTGGCAGTACAAAGAGTAAAACAGAAACATTGTCTTCAAGTGTGAGACCAAAGAAAACCTTCTTCTCTTCGAGTCCGATATTCTTTCCATGTAAGATGGTCACCGACCCTGCACCTGCTTCTTTGGCAGCTTCTATAGCGGCTTCTTCATCTTTATCTTGAATGATTGCGACGAGTGCTGTAAACTTCATGATATTTCTCCTTCTTGTATAGTTTCTTCTACGGCGTTCTTCTTTCTATAGTGTTCTGCATAGATCCCGTATCCCATTACTGTAAGCATTGGAAAGAGCGATGCAAAGGCGATAAGTCCAAACCCATCAATAAGAGGGTTTCTTCCTTCTATATTCTCTGCGAGACCTAACCCTAATGCAGCTACCAATGGCACAGTAACAGTGGACGTGGTCACACCACCAGAGTCATAGGCTATTGGCACTATATATTTAGGTGCAAAATAGGTAAAGATTATGACTAAAATATACCCTGCAATGATATAGTAGTGTATAGGATCTCCCGCAACAATACGGTAGGAACCAAGACCAATACCAATGGCAACACCAAATGCAACAACTATTCTAAGTATATTTTGCCGTATGTTTCCTTGACTTATCTCTTCTGCTTTAATAGCAATGGCCAAAAGTGCCGGTTCTGCCATAGTAGTAGAAAAACCAATAAGAAAAGCAAAAAGATAAATGAGTAAGTTGTTTCCCATATCTGTTAACTGATAGGCGATGGTCTCACCTATAGGGAAAAGACCCATCTCCAAACCTACGATAAAAGCATAAAGCCCTAAGATCACCATGATGATCCCTGTGATTATTTTATGTAAATGTGCCACAGGTTTTCTGATAATTATGTACTGAAAGAAAAATATCACGATGAGTATAGGTGCGACATCTTTAATGGTGTTTACAAGTTCCATAAAAGTATCGTAGGCAGAGAAAGTATAGGTGCTGGCTACAGCTTTTGTTCCTTCTACTACTTCAGCTATAACAGATATTGCAGCAGGTGCATCCATGAAATTGTAGACGATAATACCATAGACCTGTACAAATATCATAGGTGTAAGAGATGCAAAGGCGATGAGTCCAAAGCCATCTATGGCAGGGTTACGGCCTTTGATACTTGAAGACAAACCGATCCCAAGGGCAGCAACAAGTGGTACTGTTACGGTAGAAGTAGTTACTCCACCTGAGTCATATGCCAGACCAATGATCTCTCTTGGTGCAAAGAAAGTTACAATAACCACTAAAATATATCCGCTGATAATGTAGTAAGCAATAGGATGACCAAGTAAAATACGGAGTGTTCCTAGGGCAATGGCAAACCCTACAGAGAGTGCTACGGTCATACGCAGCCAGAATGCATCGACCAATCCGTTTGAGATGACAGCCGCTTTATTGGCAATAGCGATGAGTGCGGGTTCTGCTACAGTAGTTGCAAACCCGATAGTAAAAGCAAAGAGCAAGAGCCAGAAGACCGAACCTTTTTTAGCAAAGTCAACAGCCAGACCCTCACCAATAGGGAAGATACCTAATTCAAGGCCACGTATAAAGAGTGCAAGTCCAATAGCCACGATGGTTAAACCAATAACAATGGAGCTTACATTCTCAGGCATAGCTTGGATGATGACACCCTGAAACAATGCTACAACAACAATAATAGGAAGCAGGTCTTTAAAAGAGTTTTTTAAATCACCTGCAAATATCTTTAAACTTTCTTTAATCATAGGTAAGATTATATCTATTATAATATTAATTTATGAATAAAATACCTCAATTTTTCGTAACTTGATTTTATTGTTACTATTTTGCCACAAAATCAAGTGAGATCGAATTTACACAGTGACGTGTACTTTTATCTGTCATCCTCTCACCTTTGAAAACATGCCCTAAATGTCCGCCACAGTTTGCACAGACTATCTCAACTCTTCTTCCATCTGCATCAGGTACTTCTTTAACCGCACCTTCAACAGCATCATCAAAACTTGGCCATCCTGTACCTGAGTCAAACTTCGTTTCTGAAGGAAACAGTGGCGCATTACATTGACGACAGGTATACATACCATCTTCTTTATGATCCCAGAATTTACCTGTAAAAGAACGTTCTGTTCCTTTGTTAACTATGACTCTTGTTTCTTCTTCATTTAGTGTGTTGTATGGCATACTCATATTCCTTTTTTTTTCTTATATTCTGGACTATAACATAATTGTTTTAATTTTGTTTCACTATTTTTTTATTTTATCTCGCGGTACAAACTCTAGTACTGTGGCATTAATACAAAAACGTTGTTTACCTCCTGGCGCATCATTAAAAACATGCCCTAGGTGTGCACCTGATTTTTTAGCAAGTATCTCTGTACGTTTCATACCATATTTGTTGTCTTCTTTTTCGATGGTGGAACCTTTAACGGCTTTGAAAAAGCTCAACCATCCTGATCCTGAATTAAATCTATCTCGAGTGTCAAAAAGTACATCTCCTGAGACTTTGTCTATAAATACACCATCACCTGTGTTTTTAAACTCTGCATACTGTTTACAGAATCTACCATCAGTTTTTTGGTTAAAAGCGACATCATAGCCTTCACTGTCCTCACCAAGTTTAAAGGCTCCTACGGCTTTGTAGAATGTTTTTTCATTCATGTATCCTATATGTGAGTGCACTTCTTTTCCATCCTCTATGAACAGGGTGGTAGGTGTACCTTGTATGGTTGAAGTCAGGTTAAAACCTTTAAGTGATTCTTGATGTGCCGTTCTTAAAGGGATGGTACCAACATAATTGTCTGTCACATTTTTCTTAAATTTTTCACAGTACCTACAATGAAGCGCATCTATGACGACTATCTCTTTTCCACCTAAAGGAGAGATAGTGTCTGCCACCATCTTCTCTTTACCAAACTTCACACCTGTGGCATGGCTGGGACAGTAACCATTAGGGTTTTTTTCTAGGTAATTTTGATGGTATATTTCTGCGACGTAAAACTGCTTTAAAGGTTGTATCTCTGTGGTAATCCTTCCGTATCCCGCTTTAGTTAAAAGTTTTTGATACATTTTTTTACTAGTTAGGGCTAAGGATTTTTGTACATCATTTATGTAGTAAATAGCAGAACGGTAGTTATTCCCTTTATCGTTACCTTGTTTGTTCCCTTGTGTCGGGTTGTGTAGTTCCCAAAAAGACTTTATGAGAGACTCTGTAGAAATCTTGCTGTCTTCATAAATAACTTTGACAACTTCTGTATGGTTGACGATACCTTTTTTACCATATCTGTATTTAAGTACGCTCTCATAAGTTGGGTCTGTGTAGTTACCTCCAGCATACCCAGAAGTGGCTCTTTTAACGCCATCAAGACTTTCAAAGTGTTTTTCAACTCCCCAGAAACATCCTGCACCAAAGACGATGGTTTGTGTTTTGGCGTACATAACAAAAGTGAATGCTAAAAATAAAAATATACTTCTCATAGATTATCCTTCTTGTAAAATTTAACCGAAGTGTATCTAATAGTCTGTGTAACAATGTGTAATAAATGAAAAGATGCATATATTTCTGTAAGTTAATCTTAGAAATAATACAAGTAGTAGACTTGAGCATAACGGAATCTTAAAGCCGTTCTATTTTACCTCTATGTAAAATGAGCGTATCGTTTTCTTCCATCTCTTTAAGAACCCAACTCAGTGGTTACATAAAAACATTTTATATGATTATCTTTTATCGAGTACTTCAACGACGCCTGAAAAATCTTTTTCATGTCCAAAACAAGCATTTGAATTACAGATCATGAAACCGTCGTTGGTGTCATTTTTAAGTAATGTAAATGGATGTGCCAGACTATCTAGGTCTTTGATGTGTGTTTTGAGTTGATCTTCCTGTGCCTTTATAATGACATCATCTTTCAAATAACGTATGACCATACGAGTCATACGCGGGGTAGAGATGGGTTGTCTCATCACATCATAAGAGTAGATCTCCAGTGTTTTAAAGACAAACTTTTTATAGACCACATCAACAAGAGATGAAATGCTGTAAAGTACTGAAAGCATTGTCGAGACAGAAGAAGGGTAAGAGGCGTCATAAATGTCTGCATTGGTTTCAAATTCACCTCGTGAGAATTTCCACTTGCCTTTGTCAAAGTATTTTTCTATGGCATTGTTCGTCAGTTTGGTTGCCGTGATGAGGTATATCTCATTCAATGTGCTTTCATAAGCTTCTATGAGTACTTCTCCAAGGTATGCATAGTCTTCTAAAAATGCTTTTATTTTCGGCTCTTTCCCTATAAGTGTAGAGTGATAGAGTTCAGAGTTTATGTACATACTTTGAAGAAGTGCATCAAGTGCTTTTATAGCAGGCTTTAGGTATTTTTTGTCTGTACGTGAGGCTTTGAAAAGAGATTTTATCATCATGGCATTCCATGAGACCAGAACTTTTTTGTCTATAAAAGGATGGATACGTTTTTCTCTTCGTTTTTCTAATGCTTCAATCGCCTCAGTATAATAAGGGATCTTAGCTGTTTCAGAGGGATCATCTACACGTATAATATTTTTTCCCTCAAAATTCCCTTCTTTTGTGATGTGCAGTGCTTTTGTAAGTGTGCTGTGTTCTTCTTTTGGGATACCTGCTTTCTCAAATGACTTCAGCGCTTTTTCATAGGTATAGACAAAGTATTTGCCTTCTTCTCCTTCTGTATCTGCATCTGATGCTGAGTAGAAGAGTCCGTCTTCACTCATTTCATCTAGCATGAAATCCAAGGTTTCAAAAGCAACATTTTTGTAAAAGTCATTGCCAGAAACATGATAGGCCTTAAGATAAACCTCTGAAAGCAGGGCATTATCATAGGTCATTTTCTCAAAGTGTGGTACTAACCATTCATTGTCAGTAGAGTAACGACAAAAACCACCTTCAACCAAGTCACGTAACCCTCCTTTGGCCATGGAAGAGAGAGAAAGCAGTGCCATGTTCCGTGTCTCTTTGTCACCGGTTATCTTATAGACATCTAAGAGTAGGTCAAGTGTAGAAGCTTGAGGAAATTTAGGGGCTTTGTTAAAACCTCCATCCTGGTTGTCAAAAAGTTGTTTGGCCTGATCTGCTACACGGTTAATGATAGTTAGATCTAACTTTGTTGCCTGAATTTTGTCTTCTTTTGGATTTAGGAAACGCAGGATCTCATCGGCTTTTTCTGTAAGAAGATCTTTCTCTGTGTTGTATTTGTCTGAGATGACTTCAAGCAAAGAGGAGAAAGACATCATGCCGTAACGGGGTTCATCTGGTATATAGGTAGCAGAATAAAAAGGCTTTTGTTCCTGTGTTAAAAAGATGGAAGTAGGCCAGCCTCCAGGACGCTGGTTCATGAGTTGATAGACTTCCTGGAAATGTTTGTCTATATCAGGACGTTCTTCTCTGTCTACTTTGATGGCTATAAAATGTTTGTTTAGTATTTTGGCTGTGGCTTCATCTTCAAATGATTCATGTTCCATAACATGGCACCAGTGACATGAGCTGTATCCTATGGAGAGGAAGATCGCTTTGTTCTCTTTTCGGGCTTTTTCAAAGGCTTCTTCTCCCCAAGGATACCAATCTACAGGGTTATCAGCATGTTGCTGCAAGTAGGGGGAGTGTTCATTTTTGAGACGATTTGCCATTGTTTAGCCTTTTATAGTTTTCTTGTTTGGTTTCTGTTATTCAACTTTGGTTACTATTACACAGCTTATACACGTATAGTACTATAGAATTGTATAAATTTAAAGATATAAAGAGAGAAAATGGATAATATTGTCAAAAAGTTACTCTTGGCTGTACTGCTTCTTAGTACACTTTTAACTGCCGGATTTGAAAGTGCATTAAAAAAACAGAAATTTTTATCGCCTGAAGAGGCATTTCAGGTAAGTGCAGTTCTAAACAACGGTGTCATCGAAACCAAGATCGTCATCGGAGAGAAAATACATGTATATGATGACGATACCTTACATTATCGTATTACCTCTCCTAAAATGCTTGAACTTACAGTAAATAAACCTGCATCACATGATTTTGATGGTGATATGGTTTTTGAAAAAGAGTTACTTGTCAACATCCCAGTCAAAGATATAGAGTCTCAGGTCAAAGGTGACTATACATTAGAGATAGAACTTTTAGGATGTTCTGATGCAGGTATATGTTATCAACCTATCATCAAATCATTTAACTTTAAAGGTGTCGAACTTGGTACTTTTGATAAAATTTCGCAATTGGTGAAAGAGGGTAACGCAGCTAAAATAGTTGATGTACTGGTGAATGAAAGTTCTCTATTTGTCCTTTTTCTTTTCTTTATCTTTGGATTGCTTTTATCACTTACACCTTGTATCTTTCCTATGATCCCTATTTTATCTTCTATCATTGTTTCCCAGCAAAGTGGAGATGAAAAGCCAACGGTTGCCCAAGCATTTTTCACATCACTTGTTTATGTTCTTTCTATGGCATTGACTTATACCATTGTAGGGCTCATAGCAGGACTTCTTGGTGCAGACTTGCAGGCGGCGATGCAAAACCCTTGGGTATTAACGATTTTCTCAGGAGTATTTGTAGCACTGGCACTTTCTCTGTTTGGATATTTTGAGATAGGACTTCCTGCTTCATGGCAATCTAAACTAACAAAAGCAAGTGATTCTGCACAAGGGAAGGGTGGTGTCATAGGTACCGTAGTGATGGGTGCATTGTCTGCACTCATCGTAGGACCATGTACCGCTGCACCTATCTCAGGTGCAGTGATCTTCATCTCACACACGGGTGATGCACTCCTTGGTGGTTCGGCACTCTTTGTGATGAGTATGGGTATGGGTATGCCACTTCTTCTTGTAGGCCTAGGTGCTGGTAAATTTATGCCAAGACCTGGCGGATGGATGACACGTGTGTCACAAGTCTTTGGTGTGATGATGTTGGCACTTGCTATCTTTATCTTGCTATCTTTATGTTATCACGTATACTTCCATCTGGATTTACCATGACACTTTGGGCACTTCTATTTATGGGAACTGCCATCTATATGGATGTCTTTGGTCATAAAGAACATGAAGGAGCGATGAGACTCTTTAGGCTCTTAGCATTGACTTTCTTACTGTATGGTGCTTCATTGTTCATTGGTGCTGTCAGCGGTTCAACATCATTTATCAGACCATTTGAAAAGTTTACAACACCTGCTACAGCAAGTGCTTCAAGTGTTATACATACAGATAAGTCCAGTCATCTTGGTTACAGTGTAGCAAGACTTATGAAAGAAGTAAAAGATTCAGACAAACTTGTCGTTGTTGATTTTGGTAAAGACTCCTGTACAGCCTGTACAGAACTCGAAGAGATTACTTTCCCTGATCCCAGAGTACAGGAACAATTCAAACGTTTTACTTTCATCAAAATAGACCTTACAGCGAACAACGATGATGACAAAGCACTGCTCAAAGAGTTTGAGTTGTTTGGCACGCCAAATATCATCTTCTTTGGAAAAGACAACAAGTACATGCCGGAGAAATCTTTGACAGGGTTCATCCCTCCTGAAGATTTTGCGAAGCATTTGAAAGGCATTAAGTAGGATAGGCATCAACGCCATCCTATGTAAATTTAATCTCTTTCAATAGCAGTAGCTACAACTTTCACACCTTTAAATTCACAACATACATCCCCATTTTTATAACAAAAAGCTTTAGAGGTTTTGATGAGTTGTAGTCCATTCCCTTCTATTTGTGTCTCTTCAAAGTTCTGTGATCTGCTTTTAACAGTGACCGGATGTCTACTGGTATTTAATACCCAAAAGTCGTGATGTGTGATATGTAATTCATCAGACTCTTCGTCGTAAACTTTTACGCCATATTCTTTATGACTTGCAAAACTCTCTAGAAAGAAGACATCATGATAGAAGTTATTTACAGCATCTTCTTTTAAAAGTGCACCAGAAGAATTTCTTTCAACATAGGCCACGATATCGATGTTGTTACTTGTCTTTTTGTTTATACGTGTATACAGTGCTTTTTTATTTGGACACTTATCTGTACCTTTGAATGAAAAGTAAGCATCTATATGCCCTTTCATTATGATGTTTTCAAAGCTTTCAAAAGATCGGTATTCTTCTTGTATCTTTTTGTGTCGTATATTNGTTGAAAGTTGTGTGCCCATCTGTTTTGATTTGTTTATCATGGGATCTANNATNAGAGGGTCGATGTGTTTATCTTTCAGTATACCAAGGTAGTACAGCATGAGGTTGATCTTTTCTCCAATAAAGTTAAATGTTCTAGAGAGCATATTATTGGCACCTAGCCAGCTTTCAAGTCGTATAAGTAGATAAGAGAGTGCAAAGACTTCAACAATGGGCCCAAGCCATGTGATAGCAAGAACTGAGAGCCCCCATGAAGCTACTTTTGTTAAAAATGTCACAATGGCAGAAAAGACACCTGCAATGAAGAGCCTTAACTCCGCAAAGAGTACTAGATTGTCAAGAAACCCTACAACATAGAGAACCCATCCTGAAAGGGTGATACCAAAAAGAAAGACAAAGATATTTTTAAATTTGCTCTTGAGGTCTTGTCTGAGGTAAAAGTCTTTTGCTTCTTTGAGTGCATCTATCACATTATCTATGATATGCGTTTGGATCCATGTGGCAAGTACAGAATCCAGTAGCCATCTTTTGATGAGTAGTATGCCGGCTTGAAAAACTGTCAATCCTGCGATAAATGTGAAAAAGTGTAANTCAGCAGCTAACCACATAGAGACGATACTTGTTTTAAATACCAATGCAACAGCAACCATGTATCCCATGATCCACTGGTATGATGCATCATGGGTATATTTGAGCAGTGTGACCAGTAGGACAGGAACAATGATAGCAATAAGTGCTTTGTACCTACGTTTCACAATATTTAGTTAATCTTCATCCGTAGCATCAGTGGTGTAAACACCTGTAAGTCTTTTCCAAATGATCGAAGCATTTAAACCAAACCAGATAAGAAGTCCCATCCCAATGGTTGCAGCCCAACCTGCCTGTGAAAATTCTGTAACATTGATGATATTATATTGTTGTAAACCCCAGATAAATGCGGCGATGATGATCACAGTGATGATCGCACCATAGAATTTCAAGCTTTGGAAGATAGATTTGATAGCAAGTAGCCAAAGTGCCAACATGATCAGGATACCAAAAGGATTAAATCCGGACAATAGATTATCATCATTTGAAATATAGTGGATGAAATGGTAATCTGTTGGGTTCCATGTACCTATGGCAAGGGCCATTGACATGAGGAGTGTTACCCACCATGCAAGATTGGTGACCTTCTTTCCACCTTTTGTGACAGATGTGCTGGTTAATACATTTGGAAGCATAGATGCACCTTTTCTCTTTAATTTTAATTATTATAGCCAAATATTTTTTAGCTATAATGTCATTATGAATGTGAGTGCATCACATAATTTAATAATGAAACGGAATAACACAAATGGAAAATAAATCAAAAAACGTAACGATCAATATAGGTGAAATCAACACACTTGAAGTCATGAGAGACACAGACTATGGGTATTTTCTTGAAGCTAAAGATGAAAATGAAGTACTTCTTCCAAATGTCTATGTCATGGAAGATGAAATGCCTATGGGATCACTTATAGATGTTTTTATCTATACGGACTCTGAAGACCGTCCTGTCGCAACAACAAAGATGCCTTATGCAAAACTGGGTGAGTACGGATATTTTACGGTAGTAGACTATAAACCCTATGGTGCTTTTGTAAACTGGGGACTTCCTAAAGACCTCTTTGTGCCTCTTTCTCAACAAAAAGAGCATTTTACCATCGGTAAAAAATACTTGTTGCGTGTTTGTCTAGATGAGCAGACAGACAGACTCTTTGCTACACAGAAGATAGGTAAATACTTCAACAGAGAGATGAAAGGTATACATCAGAACAAAGTGTTTGATGCTATCATCTTGGCAAAAACGCCATTAGGTTTCAAAGTAGTTGCAGATAACCAGTACGAAGGTATGCTTTTTAACAATGAGATCTTTGAAACACTTCGTATAGGAGATCGTAAAAAAGTATATGTTAAAAATGTAAGAAAAGATTTTAAACTTGATCTTTCGTTACAACCTATAGGGAAAAAAGCTAAGATAGGTGAAGCTGAAGGCATCATCATCCAGTTGCTTAAAGAAGCAGAAGGTACACTGCCTTTTACTTACAAAAGTGATGCAGATGAGATCAAAAAAACATTTGAAATGAGTAAGAAAAATTTCAAACGTACTTTGACAGAGTTGATAGAAAGTAAGCAGATACAATTAACAGATGATTCAATAGTATTATTATAATAAAGGAAAACAGATGGAAATATCAGAACTATTAAAAGTAGGTGCTTCTCTAATACAGGGAAACAGTGATGATGCAACAACAGGTCTCAATATAGATGACATTACAAAAGCACTTGATGGTCTTGTGGGAAATGGTGCAGGTGGTGTAAATCTAGTTCCTTTTGTAAGCGGCTTAGCTGGAAACGGACTGGGTGCGATCGTAGGTTCATGGTTAGGACAGGGTGAGAACAAGTCTATCTCAACAGAAGAGATCACAATACTTTTAGGCTCAGACAAAGTATCTGCATTTTCTTCAAGCCTCGGACTCAGTGAAGAGAGTGGAAAAGGTGCCTTGGCTGAAGTTATCCCTCAGGTTGTAGACAAAGCAACTTCAGGAGAAGGTGGCATCATGGACGAAATGTTGGAACAAGTAGGTGGCCCTCAAGGTGCTATGGAAATGCTTGGAAAGATGTTTCGTTAAACCTTTTTGAAAAGTATGACAATATGCCATACTTTTCAAATCTCTCTTGATTCTTCGTTAAAATTCTTTAAAAACCTTAGGATACTATAGTGCGATATCTAGTTCTTCTTTTACTCCCTTTATTTCTTTTCTCAGAACCTTTTAAAGTTGCCACATATAACGTAGAAAATCTTTTTGATGCCAAATATGTTGGTACAGAGTATGATGACTACAGAACAAAGCATAACTGGACCAAACGTATGGTGGATATAAAACTCAACCACGTAGCAGAAGTGATCTGTGATCTTGATGCCGAGATACTTGGACTGCAAGAGATCGAGAATGCTAATATCTTTGAACAACTTAAAAAGAGACTCACCAGGGTAGGGTGTGGGTACAGGTATTCAGCTATTAGTTCTAAAAAAGATGCACCGATACAAGTGGCTTTACTTTCACGATTCCCTATCAAAAAGCAAAGAGAATTACAGGTAAGTTATTCACCACGGGTACGTAACATACTTGAAGTTGAGGTAGATGTACATGGAGAATCTTTATGGATATTTGTAAACCATTGGAAGTCTAGAGCATACCATGGGGTTGAGAGTAAACGTGTGAAGTATGCGAAGGTACTCAAAAAACGTTTAGATGCCATGTCAAAGTCAAAACCATACATTGTTCTTGGCGATTTTAACACAGACTATGATGCACACTTGGGTCTTGAAAAAAAGTTAGATGATACAAATGGCAGAACCGGACTTCACAATGTACTGAATATAGCAAAGAATGGGAATCTTACCACAGAATCCGATATGCTTCAAAATTTTAATGGATACCATTATACTTTATGGAAAGAGTTAGAATTAGAACAGAGATGGAATACAAAGTTCTACGGTAAAAAAGGCACAGCAGACCACATCATATTACCTTCAACACTCTTTGATACAAAAGGCATTGACTATGTCAATAACTCTTTTAAGGTGTTTAGAAAATCGTATCTTTTTACAAAACGAGGATACATCAACAGATGGCAATATAAAAAAGGAAAACATAGAGGTAAAGGCTATTCTGATCATTTACCTGTGTATGCTTATTTTGATAAAAAACCTTATGTACCAGGTGCAGATAAAGTAGCTGTGCAGGCAAAACGAATTACAAAAAAGATAGAGTACTTTTACACAAAAAAGGTCTTGGAACATGAAGTGCTTCTACACGATGCGGTCGTGATATGGAAGCATAAGAGAAATGCTATCATTAAACAGTCAAAAAAGGGAAGAGGTGTCTTTTTGTATGGCTGTGCAGGAAAGCTTGAAACAGGGAAGAAGTATGACTTACTTGTGAGAGCAATTAAAACATATAAAGGTCTAAAAGAGGTAACACATGCTTATGTGTTAAAAGAAAAAGGAGATGAAAACATCTCTAAATATCTTTTGAGACAAAAAGATCTAACTAAGAAAATCGTATCTAGACAAAATGAAGTTGTTAAAGACATAATAGGACTTTACAAAAATAGGCATCTTTATGTCGAAGGGCAAAAAATCCCCATCTATTTTAAAAAGAAAAAATCTACGCCGCCCAATGGTGCAAAGCTAAAGATACACAATGCACTTCTTGGGTATTATAAGAAATTACAGTTAGTAGTTTATAGTAAAAAAGATTTTGAAATAATGGAGATATAGATGGAGTATTATAGTTGGATTTTAGCGTTTCATGTGATGAGTTTTGTGTCTTGGATGGCAATGTTGTTCTACTTACCACGGCTTTTTATATACCATAGAGAAAATGCAGATACAAAAGCATTTACAGACATTGTTGAAATTCAGGAGTATAAACTCTTTAAGTATATAGGTGTGCCGGCTATGTGGGGGACCATCATTTCAGGTGCTGTCATGTTGTATTTGAATTCAGGTATTTTTTCATCTGGAGGTTGGATGCATGCTAAGTTACTGGTATTGGCTTTTTTAATAGCATATCATTTTTCACTGGGTAAGATTTGTAAGATAATGATTGAGAACCCTCATTATAAAAGTTCTAAATGGTTGAGAATATATAACGAAGTACCGACATTACTCATGATTTTTATCGTCATTATGGTAGTTGTAAAACCTTTTTAACCCATTTGTGTTATAATCTTTCATTAAAACTTAAGGAGTGAAGCTATGACTTTACCAGATATTACTGCTTATATACCAAAGATTGTGTTACCTTTTGATGTACCTGTATTATTACACCCACTAGTTGTTCATTTTATGATTGCTGTTCCTGTAATTGTATTGTTGTTGGAACTTACCAACCTTATAACTAAAAAGAAAGCAGTTGGGGTTGTCTCTTTTGTTTTACTTCTTTTAACAGTACTCGCAGCTGTAGGCGCATACTTTACAGGGCTTGTTGACGGGAAAGAGGCTTATGATGTATTGAGCGAAGCAGCTAAGACTGAATTATCAGAACATAAACTCCTTGGAACGTACTTGTTACTGGCTTCTGTTATAGTGTTGTTCTTTAAGTTGATTTCAGCTGCTATGAGCAGTGGTATCATAAAAGCTTTATACATTTTACTTCTTATAGCATTTGTTCTTGGAATCTTTCAACAAGGTAAAGAGGGTGGAGAGCTTGTCTATGAACATGGTATGAATGTTGCACAGGTAAAAACACTTGATGATAAAATATTTGACCTTGAAGAAGAACTTGAAGAGGCAAAAGAAGAAATCGCAGAAAGTAATAAAAAAGTTGAGGAGGCAGTAGTGCCTCAACCAGCAGTACCTGCAGTGATCAAAGAAAAAACACCTGAAGAGACTACACCTGTAGAAGCAATAGCTGATACAACTCAGGTAACACAGCAGGCAGTAGAAGAGGTAAATGCAGAAGTAAAAACAGAGTCTTTACCATACACGGAACCTGTTCAGGTAGAACCTATGCCTGAAGCAGTGCCACAGGTACAAATACCTACACACTAAATCTTCTACGACCCACCGTCTCCTGCTGGGTCATACTCTATCGTATATCTATCCTCATTTATTTTTGTTTTGAGTCTTGAAAGGTATTTTGCCATCTCTATGGTCTGATTTTCATCCAGTGACTTTGCAAAAGAGACCATGATAAACCCTGATGGAGAACGTACGACACCTTTTTGTAAATTTTTAAGCCTTCGAAGTAATACTTCTTCTCTCACACCCTGAAGTCTAGGAGATGCACCTGTACCTTCACCATACATACCATGGCAACTGTGACATGCATTTTGAAGATAATAGGTTTCCATAGCATCATTCCCAAAACTTAAAGAACATAAAGCTGTAAAATATAAGATAGTGTTTCCTAATTGACCTTTTATCATAGAGAGTCCTTTTGAATTGATATCAATGTATTTGTTTCATATTATATAAAGTATCTAAATATACTTTACATATAAAGTTCTAGTGATACTTATTGTTTTAATAGATATAAGACAGATTTATCTTATAATATTAATTAAATCAAATATATTGATGTATATCAATGAAAAAAAAGTTTAAAAGTGATATA
>JGI24023J19991_10001689_pt1 | contig 16659 bp, 12 predicted proteins | sample Cruoilmetagenom1_FD_19991 | JGI IMG/M metagenome (IMG submission 19991) | reverse complement strand
ACATCAACGGTTGCATACTGGTTGTATGTGGCCGTTGATGTAACGCAGAAAACGGATGGATAGACAAGTAATTGGGTTCACTTTATAAAGTTCACGATCCTTAACTTATCGCCGATGACTGATTGGTTTTGACGGCCTCCCGCAGGATTTGATTCAGCTCGTAGAGTTCGCTTTGCATGTCGAGCAGTTTACCCTGCATCAGCGTTCCCAGGACAGCCATGCGGCCTCGGCAGTCGCCGGATTGGTCCAGTATCCTGTCGATCTCCGCCTGGTAGTCCCGCAAGTGCGGGTAACGATCCAGAAAGCGCTCGCGCTCCGCCAGGGCCAGCTGCAAGCGCTCGTTGCTCGTAAGGGGTTGCCGATGTGGCGCATCACCGCTTTTGAATAGATTGTCTTGCATACTTGCTCCGGATCTTTCTTCCATCTTCAGTCGTTTCCATTACATTAACACGTTGGGCGATTCATTTGACGAATAGGGGTTACCGATGGACACCACGGCTGCTCAACAAATAAGCAAAACGTATGCCAGAAATTGGCAATCTTAAAAATATATAAATACCAGCATGTTAACTTCTTGCACCCCTCACTCGGAACACCAAATTGGAGAAAAAGAACCCATAATTATATGTCATGATTTACCCAATCCTTTGGGATCCAAAGTGACACGACTGAGCACGCTTGGCGAAACCGTCATCGTCGTCGTGTTCATCAGAGAGCCGGCCTACATCCTGAAGAACGGTGCATGATTGGAGGTGAAAAAAGGCGGATCGTTATTTAAGATGGCTCGGATGGCGGTCGGTTTTTTAAACGTCTTGGATAAAAAACGTCTCACCCGATTCCGGCTCCAGCCCCGGGGATGGATAAACTCGCGATACAAGGAAAGGTCGCCTGCATAGAAGTCCACCGTATCGAGGCCACCGGCTTCGTCGCCGTAAGCGGGAAGATTGAAGATGGCCAGATTGAGAAAATCGATGGCGGATGCATGAGCGAGGGTGAAATCGAGGGTTTTGCGGGCGCCGGCCTCGTCCTCGGCCGGTGTTCCGAAGAGCAGATACACGTAGGTGGCGATGCCCGCCCGGTGGATGGTGTCCAGTGCCTTGGATACCATGCCGATGTCGATGCCTTTGGCCATGGCATCCAGTACATCCTGATCCCCGGACTCCACACCCAGTTTGAGCATGGCACACCCGGATGCCTTCAATCCCCCGACGAAATCGGGATCGGCAAGGTGCCGGGTGACCCGGGCAAAACCATACCAGGGCACACCGGGCGGATGGTCGATCAGATGGTTCAGCATCCGCGGAGCAAGGGCATTGTCCAGAAAATGGATCACTCCCGCTGCGGTTTGTTCACGCAACCGCATCAAATCGTCCCCAATCGTCTGCGGGCTGTCGGTGAGGTAGGGCGCATCTTCTGCGGTTTCGGGGCAAAAGGCGCATTTCTTCCAATAACACCCCCGGGAGGTTGTGTAGGGCAGCACCCGTACGGGAGAGAGATAGCGATCCATCTCATCGGCGGAAAAATCATACCCGGTGACGAACGGCTGGGTATTTTTTTTTCCCGTGCACAACGCGATCAGCCGTTTTTCTCCCGGGCCGGATACCATTTCGTCGACCAGTCCGCCGAAGGGGTTGCCCCGTTGGGGAATGTTCATCCAGGAGGTGACCAGTCCGCCGCCGCAGACGATTGTCGCCCGGGGCAGATGCCGCCTGATGAAACCGATCATGGCAAAGGCACACAGGGCCTGGCTCATGAAGTTGATCGACATGCCGACGATGGCCGGTTCCCCTTGGGTGAAATATCGGCTGAGTTTTTCGGCAAAGATCTCATAGAACGGGTTGGAATCGAATGCTTGGGCCGCCCGTATCAAATCCTGACTGCGTACCGGCGAAAGGCGCGTTGTCCCAAAGTTGGACAGGGAGATGACGGCGTCGCATGACCGGCCTGCCATGTGAAGCACCCGGTTGGTGTCCATGACCGCCCGTTTGTAGCGGTCCCGGTTGCGGTAAAGATCCATGGATCGCAGGGCCTCAACGTTTGCCGTCCGGTTGGCCAATGCCCGTCGACTCCAGGTGTCGTCCACCGGCGGCGGCCGGTCGAGCATTCCCAGGATGCCGTCGATGCCGGCATCGTACACCCGGCAGTCCACCCCCTGGGCGCGCAGCGCCCAGGCCAGTTTGGCCAGGCCGGCCGGGGGCTCACAAGGCTTGGTGAGTGGTGGGGAAATGAGAAGTATGGGATGATTTGCCAATTAAAAATCCGGTATTCGATTCAAGGGGAATCGGGACCCTTTCCCTCATGCTTCCAGTTCGGCCAGGCGCTTTTCAAATTTCTTCTCCAGCCGCTGTCGTTGGTCGTCCATCTGTTCCATTTCGCCAAATCGGGTTTCGATAATTTCCTGGCAGTTGCGGATTTTTTGGGAGAGGGGGCCGATGCGGTCGCCGTCTCCCTGCTGGGAGGCATCCACCATCTTTTGATTCAGTTGTTCCAGCAGGGCTTCATTTTTTTCGATCTCCTGCTCGGCAGTGGCGATGGCATCTTCCATGGGCTTGAGTACCCGCGACTTTTCGGTGATGATTTCAGAGCGCCGGCGCCTCAACGCTTTCTTGTTTAGGTGCGGCAGTGCGGGGGCGGTTGCTTCACAGGGATCATCGCTCCGGCGGGTAATGGTCGTGCCGTCTCCCCAGCCGCCCTTTTCCAGAAAATCCTGGTAATTGCCATCGAACATTCGCGCGCCGGCGTCGCCGAAGACAATCAGCCGGTCGGCCAGGGCGTGCAGGAACATCTCGTTATGGGTGACCATGATCACCGCGCCGTCGAAGGTGTCGATGGCCGCCAACAGAGCGTCGCAGGCGTCCAGGTCCAGATGGTTGGTAGGTTCGTCCAGCATCAGCAGGTTTACCGGGGTGACCAGCAGTTTGCCCAGCATCACCCGGCTCTTCTCACCACCTGAGAGCACGCTGATTTTTTTTAAGGCATTGTCGCCTTCGAACATCATGGCCCCGCAAATGTTGCGGGCTTTCCGGCGGTCCACGTCCGGTTGGGCGTAGAGAATCTCTTCCTCTACGGTGCGGTTGTCCACCAGACGCTGGATGTTGGTCTGCTCGAACACCCCGGATTCGACCTGGGGATTATAGATGAGCGTGCCTGATGCCGGAGACAGGGTGCCGGCCAGCACCTTGAGCAGGGTGGTCTTGCCCTTGCCGTTTTTGCCCACGACGCAGATCCGCTCGCCGGCGATAATGGAAAACCCAAGGTTTTCGAACAAGGGGGGAGCCGCCCCCCAGGCAAAAGAGAGATCCTCTATGGTGAGTACTTGTTTGGCCCTGAAAGGTTTGCTGCGAAAGGAGAACTCCAGCTCCTTGACCCGATCCAGCTTGTCCTTTTTTTCCATTTTGGCCAAGGTTTTGACGCGGGATTGAACCATGTTGGCCAGCCGGGCCTTGGCTCGGAATCGGGAGATGAACAGGCGGATCTCCTTTTCCCGGCGCTCATCGTTGAGTCTGGTCTTTTCGTAAATTTCTTCATCTTGGGCGATACGGTCGTAGTACTTTTCCGTGTTGCCTTCGATCTTTCTGGCCTTTTTGCGGTGAATCCCAACGGTGTGGGTGATCAGTTTGTCCATGAAACCGCGGTCGTGGGTGATCAGGACCAGTTCGTTGGGCCAGGCGCGCAGAAAACCGACTATCCAGCGGATGGAGGTGATGTCCAGGTAATTGGTGGGTTCATCCAGCAGCAGCAGATCCGGCTCCGAAACCAGTATCTTGGCCAGGTTGAGCCGTACCTGGAACCCGCCGGAGAAATCGTGGGGGCTCCTGACCATGTCGCCGTCGGAGAATCCCAGACCGGCCAGAATTTTCTCCACCTTCCAGTGGTGATCTTTCTCCGACGACGTCAGGCCTTTCATGCCCTCGGCCAGCACCGTGTTTTCGGTGAACTGAATGTGCTGCTGCACATAGCCGATGCGATACCCCCTGGGCATGGTGATGGCGCCCTTATCGTAGCTTTCTTCACCGACGATGATGCGAAACAAGGTAGACTTGCCGTGGCCGTTGCGAGCCACCAGACCTACCCGTTCCTTTGAATTGATCTTGAAACTGACACCATCGAAAAGCACGCGGTCGCCAAAGCTCTTGTTCAGGTTTTCGATACTGATCATGGTGGATTCCGTTCCGGTGACATCGCATCTGCCCGGCCGATTCCGGGCACCCGGGTTCCGGATGGTGATATAGAGGAAGGCGACTACGGTGTCAATGGCGGACGGGCCCCGGACCGATCAAAGTCGGTGCCGAGGCCTCAAGGATGATGCGCTCGTAAAAAGCATGGTTCCAGGCGAGCGTGATTCAGTAGCCGTCGGGACCGGAGAGCATGGGGACCGGCAGGGTTTTATGGATCTTGTCGCAAGGTTCCTGTGAAGGGAAAAATTTTTTTTATGACGGACTGGCAGTTACGTCAAGGATCTTCTTTGGGCCTGAAAAGACTTTTTTCCGGAATAGGCCGGCGATGCCAATAAGGGCACTACCCTGCAGTAGCATGGCGACAGACTCGGAAAGCGGGTTGGATGAATCAATGACCACGTCTTCTTCGATCGGATTCGGTGTTGCCGGGCCATCGGCAAGACCGGCCAATGTAAGGCCGCCCGTTTCGCCCATCAAAGAAGAACCGCCGTCTGTTAATCCATATGCCGACCCGCCAAGAAACAACCACGCTAAAATCCACACCGACATGTTTCGCATAACATTCTTTCCATGAAACCATTTGCGAGTTGAAAAAACTATTTGTTCCCGGACTTCCCAAAATTGAAGCAACCTCAGGATCGTGGAATTTTAAAACAAGGTGATCTTGGAAAGGGAGCTTCGGCAGCCAATCATTCAAACGTCATGCCAAAAAAAAGATGGCTTTCGATATAAATTTTGTACTTAAAAATCAGATAGATTCGAACATTCAAGTTTCGTCAGGAAACGGGTTTTGGTTTTTGGGCTTGAAATTAGGTAAAATATGTTACAAATTTTGTGTATTTGTGTAGTTGATTACATAGGGATGGTCCGGCCGTGATCCTTTACATATATTTGCCTATTGGTGTATACCCATCGGACCGTGACGGCGAGCACGTCTCGTGTGACCGAACGCGGGGGCCGATGTCGCGTAAACAGAGACAGCCGCAACATTGGGCTCATCTTTCCGGTAATCGAAACGCGGTGCCTGTTTCGTTGAATTCAAACTGGCCATATATCAATCCGTACTTATCCAGGATAATGGGACCAAACCATGTGTGGAATCGCCGGAATTGTCGACTATAACGGAGCTGAAGACAAACGGCCGCTGCTTACCCGAATGGTGGGGCTTATGCACCATCGGGGGCCAGACGCATCAGGCCTTTATATGCGCGGCCCGGTGGGGTTGGCCCATTCCCGTTTGAGTATCATCGATCTGAGCGACACCGGAAATCAGCCGATCCACAATGAGGACAAGACGGTTTGGATTGTCTTCAACGGTGAAATTTTCAATTATCCGGAACTGAGAAAAGATCTGGAATTAAAGGGCCACCGCTTTTATACCCAGACAGACACAGAGGTTCTGGTCCATCTTTATGAAGAGAAAGGGGCTGAATTGTTCCCGTTGCTCAATGGTCAGTTTGCCTTGGCCATTTGGGACGCCAACGAACAATCCCTCCTTCTGGGAAGGGATCGGGTCGGCATCCGCCCCTTATTCTATCACCGGCACAATGGCCGCATCGCCTTCGCTTCGGAGATCAAGGCGTTATTTGCCGATTCGGGCATTCAACGGGAATTAAACCCCCTGGCCCTATCCGATATATTTACCTGTTGGGCGCCTTTGGGTGAGCTGACGCCATTTAAACGCATTTTCCAGCTGTTGCCCGGCCATTATGCTCGGATCAGTCAGCGGGGCTTGCACATCCGGGCTTACTGGACTCCTGATTTCGGCGATGCGGGTGACCGGGAGCGCCCCTTGACCGATTGGGTGGATGAATTAAGGGAGTTGCTCCTGGATGCATCTCGGATTCGCCTGCGGGCGGATGTGCCGGTCGGCGCCTACCTTAGCGGCGGAATTGACAGCACCTATATCAGTTCCCTGGTCAAGCAGAATTTCAACAACCGGCTCAGCACCTTTTCGGTCAGTTTTTCCGACAAGCGCTTCGATGAGTCGGCCTATCAATCGATTGCCGTTCAATCGCTTAAAACCGACCATCAGGACGTCCGCTGCACGGAAGATGATATCGGGTCGCTGTTCCCAAAAATAACCTGGCATACGGAAACACCCATCATCAGAACTGCCCCCGCCCCCCTTTTCATGCTTTCCAAACTGGTGCGTGAAAGCAATTTCAAGGTGGTGCTCACCGGGGAGGGGGCCGATGAGATATTCGCCGGCTATAACATTTTTAAAGAGGATAAAGTCCGCCGATTCTGGGCGCGCCTGCCCGATTCCAGGATGCGGCCCAAACTTCTGGAAAAGTTATATCCCTACATTTTTACCGCGGCCAACAAGCGGTCCCGCCGATTTCTGGAGGGTTTTTTTAAAAAGGATCTCTCGGCCACGGACTCGCCGGTCTATTCGCATTTGTTGCGGTGGCACAATACATCACAGCTGAAAACCTTTATGGCAGATGGATTCAGGCCGCCCGGGGATTCAATGGATGGATTTATCGACCGCTTTTGCGCCACCCTGCCTGAATCTTTCATGTCTTGGGATCCGCTCTCACGGGCGCAATTTACTGAGATCCGTATATTCCTTTCGAATTATCTGCTGTCGTCCCAGGGAGACCGCATGGCCATGGCCAACTCCATTGAAGGCCGCTATCCCTATTTAGACCACAGGGTCATCGAATTTGCCTGTAAGGTGCCGAAACGGTTTCTGATTCGTGGTCTGGATGAAAAGTACTTATTGAAACGGGCCGCCCGACAGGCGATTCCGGATGAACTTGTCGACAGGTCTAAACAGCCGTATCGCGCACCCATCAGCCGCTGTTTCTTCGGCGATCGAAAACCGGCGTATGTCGAGGCGCTGATGTCTGATACGCAGATTCGGGAAAAAGGGTATTTTGACCCTGAAAAGGTTTCACGATTGATTGCCAAATGCCGGAATCGGCAGGGGCGCCTGTTGAGTGAGCGGGAAAACATGGCCCTGGTGGGGATCTTATCAACGCAATTGATCGACCAGCAATTTATCCGGGATTTTCCGGCCTTTCCGGCCGATTCATCAATCAATCCCACCGTTTTTAATTAATCCCGGAACGTAAACCCTAACTAAAAAATGGGAACTGCCGATAAGCGTCTTTAATGAAGGCGGATCCGGCATAATCGGGGTTCGCGGGGTTCGATATCTTTTCAAAGGGGATTGTTTAATGAGACGTCGCTTGATTCAAGTTTCAGTCCTTCTGATGGCGCTGGCAATCCTATTTGCCGGGTGCTCCTCCGACGAAGAGAGAAAGGTCTCCCATTTCGAAAAAGGGAAAAACTATTTCGATCGAGGTAAATTCAAGAGTGCCGAACTGGAGTTTCGCAATGCCATCCAGATCGATCCTGAGTTTGTGGATGCTTACCAGCGCTTGGGGAAGACCTACCTGAAGCTTAATGACCCCCGTGGTGCCTTCAGGGAATATACCATGGTCGCCAAACTGGATCCGGATAATATTGAGGCGGCCCTCAAACTGGCCGCTTTTTACATGCTGAGCAAAAAATTCGATGAATCCCGGATTGGCGTCGAAGCGGTGCTTTCCAGGGAACCCAACAACATTGAGGCCCTGTTCTTAATGGCCGGCCTGTACGGCCGGGAAAATAATCTGAATGAAGCGGCGTCTGTCTTTGAGAAGATTTTGGAGCTGGACAGTAGGCAAGACCGTGCATATATGGGGCTGGCCCGGATATACACCCGGCAGGGCAAACTCGATGAGGCGGAATCCCAACTGATCAAGGCGGTCGCCCTGGACGACACGGCAATCAAGGCGCGGCTGGAATTGGCGCGTTTTTACACCGAGCGGAAAAATGTTGATAAGGCGCTGGCACAGATCGAAGCGGCCATCGCGTTGAATCCGGGAAATGGGGATCTGTACATCGTCCAGGGTAACTTTTTTTTCCAGGCCCACAGGCCGGATGAGGCTGAAAGGGCTTACCTCAAGGCCATCGAGAATAATCCGGGTGCAATCAAACCCTATATGGTTGCCGCCGGTTTTTACGCTGCCGTGAATCATGCGGATAAAGCCCTGGCCATGTACGAGAACGCCCTGGCCGTCAAGCCGAATGATTCCAATATCATGATTGCCATGGCGGGCCATTTTGTGAAATATCGGCAGCTGTCCGATGCAAAAAAATACCTGAAAAAGGTGCTTGAAGCGCGACCCAATTTATTTCCCGCCCGTATGCTTCAAGGGGAGATCGCGGCACTGGAAAAAAATTATCTCGAAGCCATCGGCATTCTGGACCCGCTGATCAATGAAGCGCCGCGTGCTGTCCGGGCCCATTACCTGAAAGGGTTTTGCCATCTGAAAAGGGGCGAGGTGCAGGTGGCCAAGGCATCCCTGGGCAAAGCCGCCGAGCTCAAGCCCAATCATGTGAAAGCCAGGATGCTGTTGGCCGGTATCGCCCTGAGAGAGCGGGATTATGAAACCGCCCGGAAGGCGTGTGTCGCGCTGCTGGCCTTGGACCCAGACAATTACCAAGCCAGGATGATGTCGGGAAATGCATTGATGGCCCAAGGTCAAATGGCCGATGCCGAAGCGGCTTACCGCATCCTCATCACCGATCAACCAGAAAATCCCGTGGGTTATTATCGCTTGGGACTGCTGCAACGCGCCACCGACGATGACGATGGTGCCCTGGACAGCTTTCATCGTGCATTGGAACTGAACCCCCGGCTGATGGATGTGTTTACCCATATCGTTCTGGTGCATGCCGCCAAAGGCGAATTGGACATTGCTCTGCAAAAATGCGATGAGCAGTTGGCGCGGGTCAGTGACGCTGCCGCTTCCAAGGCAATCATCCACAACCTTAAAGGAAATATTTTTCTGGCCCAAAGGGATACCAACGCGGCGGAAGAGGCGCTCGGGGCCGCCATCAACGAAAATCCGGATTTCATGCCACCCTACTTTGCGATGGCCAAAATTTACCTCTCCGATAATCAGCAGGATATGGCCATCGGCCAATATCTGGCAATTTTGGAAAAAGACCCCAAGCAGACCACTCCCCATATGGTGCTGGGCACCATTTACGAGATGCGGAAACAATTCACCCGGTCGGAAAAACACTACCGGGCCGCATTGGAAATTGATCCGCAGTTTGCGCCGGCCGCCAACAACCTGGCCTATTTGCTTTCTTCCCGGGACGACAAGATCGACGAAGCCTTATCCTTTGCCCGGATCGCCAAGGAAAAACTGCCTGAGGATCCCAGCGTGATGGATACATTGGGGTGGATCTATTATCGAAAGGGACTATATGAAAATGCCGTCCGGGAGTTTTCGGACAGCCTGGAGAAACTGCCTGAAAATGCAACGGTCCATTACCACCTCGGGGCGACACTGTATCAAAAAGACGCAAAAAAAAGGGCCAAATCAGCGCTGGAAAAAGCGTTGTCACTGAACGGAAATTTTGACGGTGCCGACGATGCACGACGAATGCTGTCCGATTTGGGGTCAAGGTAAGAAACAGGGAGTTCGGAAAAATTATTACGATCATGTTTAAGCCGATAGAAATATTGCGTTTTCTGCTCAATATGATCGATTCGGGCGGTGTGGTAGAAGTGGAAAACTTTTTCACAATATGAAATAAGTAGGGTCACTTCCTCGATCGATCGTTTCCGGTCAGATGAAGAAATTGATGTCGCATGGTGATGTGGTCGACTTGATTAAATCAGATGAAAACAGTATGTTAAGTTTTTTTACCCATATGTTGGTGCTTTCTGCTTATTGCGTATGAAAATGGTATATTATTTGCTGTTGTTTGTTGTGGGATAAGAACATAAAAATACGATTTGAATTCTGTCCATTTGAGCCTGTTTCCTGAAATTCGTCAGGCTGAATGACCAAAGGACCTTTTGCAGATGGCCTCGCAACCCATACCCATGGATCCGAAATATATCATCGATCTGATCATCAAGCGGCGCTGGATCGTCCTGGTCCCCTTTTGCCTGGCGATGATTGTGGGTATCTACCTGTCCATTACGCTTCCCAAAGTATATGAAGCCGACACACTGATATTGATTCAACCCCAGCGGGTTCCGCAGAATTATGTTCAATCCATTGTTGATACGGAACCCAGTGAGCGTATCGGCACGTTGTCCCAGCAGGTGTTGAGCCGAACCAACCTTGAAAACATAATCAATGAATTCAATTTGTTCACAGGCCATGACAATCGCCTGGTCTACATGGAGGACAAGGTCAATCACCTTCGAAGAAGGATTTCGGTAAACGTCTCAAACGATAGACGCAGAAGGACTGACGCCTTTTCCATCTCATTCCAGGACCAAGATCCNGAAATCGTCATGAAGGTGACCAATGCGTTGGCATCTTATTTCATCGACGAAAACCTAAGACTGAGAGAGGCCCAAGCCATCGGTACCAGCGATTTTTTGGAAGCAGAGCTCCAGAACATGAAGGTTCGTCTGGAAGCGGTTGAGGTGGAACTGAAACGTTACCGTGAATCGTACATGGGAGAGCTCCCCGAACAATTGGAATCAAACCTGAGAATTCTCGACCGACTGCAGGAACACCTGAGTGAGATTCAGCAAAACCTCAGCGAAGCAAGGATCAGGCTCGTGGCATTACAAAATGAGGCTTCTGTTCCAAGGGAACAACCCACCACGGTGATCATTGGCCGGGACGACCCGGACGATGCAAATGATCTCACTTCTGTGAATGCGCAGTTGGAACACCTCCTTGCCCGATATACGGAACGCCATCCGGATGTGGTCAGGTTGAAAGCAAGAGTTGCGGAACTGGAAAAACAGGCGCAAGCCGACGCGTCATCCGAATCAACGGACACCGACAGCGACGGAACCAACCGGCGTCGATCGGTTATGGTTTCTCCTGAATACCGGGCGCAACACACGGAGATTATCCAGGAGATGGGGCGGCTCGAAACGGATATAGCAGATACGAAAAAGCAAATCATCGTCTATCGGAAGCGAGTTGAGAATACTCCGAAAAGGGAACAGGAATTGCTGTCATTGAGGAGGGATTATCAGAATATTCAAACCACCTATGATTCTCTGCTTGCCAGGAAACTCGAATCGGAAATTGCCGTGAATATGGAGCGCAAACAAAAAGGCGAGCAGTTCAGGATCCTGGACCCGGCCAGGCAACCGAAAAACCCGATCAAACCGGACATGCGCAAGCTTTTTATCATGATCGTCGGCGCCGGACTGGCCATCGGCGGTGGAATTATCTTTCTGCTGGAGTATGTTGATAACTCATTCAAACGCCCCGAGGATATTGAAGCGGATTTGGGGCTACCGGTGCTGTGTTCGGTTCCCCGAGTTATTGATTTGAAAACCCGTATGCTGAGGCGGTTCGAATACGCTTTTTGTGTGGTATTCGGATTGATTTCCTTTGCTCTTTTTGCGGGTTTTGCCGCCCTCACGCAAATAGGGGTGGCACCGACGTTGGAATTGGTTCGCAAAGTTATCAATATTTAAAAAATAGACTCGGCATAGCTCGATAGGTAATTTAGATGGGAAGAATCCATGACGCTTCTGAAAAATATGGACTGCTAAAGGACTTGAAGGTGCCGTCCGCCGGACAACCAGCGCCTGTCAAAGACCCGGTCTTGAAAAACGGAATGAAGGTGATTCATCCCAACGTGGATGCGCCGCCGCGACCTGCGGGCCATGCCAAAATCGATCCCAACCTGGTGGCCTATCATGATCCGACCGGTGTAGAAGCCGAGATTTTTAAAATACTGAGGACCAACATCCTGTTTCCCAAAACCGGTCAAGCGCCTCGTTCCCTCATGGTGACCAGTGCAATCCCGGGAGACGGCAAATCGTTTGTCGCCGCCAATCTCGCTATCAGTATCGCACAGGGAATCGAAGAGCATGTGCTGTTGATGGACTGCGACATGAGACGTTCGAGCATTCACGCCCGTTTCGGTTTTAGCGACGGTATTCCCGGCCTGAGCGACTATCTGTCTAAACGAAATCCACTGCAATCATTACTCAGGAAGACTGTTGTCGACAAGTTAACCATCTTGCCGGGTGGTCCGGCGCCACGGAATCCGTCGGAGTTGCTGTCCAGTCAGGCCATGAAAGATTTGCTTCGGGAAACCAAAAGTCGATACGGCGATCGCACCATCATCATCGATTCGCCGCCGCCACAATTGACCGCCGAAACCACCGTGTTGGCCAATTATGTGGACGGGATAATCCTGGTTGTGAAATACGGATCGACGCCAAAGGATTTGGTCAAGGAACTGTTGGAGAAACTGGGAAGGGAAAAAGTGATTGGTGTGGTCTTGAACGGCTACCGGGTTCCTGCTACGGAACGATATTCATACGGCAAGTATAAAAAGTATAAGAAATACTAGTAACCGTTCGCGGGTTCAGGAGGGTCAACGGTTTAACCCTGAATGGTGAACCCCGAACCTGTGAATGCCTGCAAATTATGAAGGTTGAATGAACAATTTTAAAATAAGGTGTTGGAAACGTTTATAATTAAAAATTTAAACTAAAAATTAGCTTTTTCTTTCATGCTGAGACTATTCAAACAATACTATCCGGTTCGGAATGCAATCTTCGTCGTTGGCGAGGGATCGTTTATCTTCCTTTCCGTCATCATTGCCGGCTATATCCTAATGGGTAAAGATTTTTTCCTGACGGACTGGACGATTCCGTTTAAAATCCTGCTGATCGCCTCGGTTTGCCAGTTGTGCCTCTACTACAACGACCTTTACGACCTCAATGTCACGGATTCCTACCGGGAGCTTTCCATCCGTCTGTTGCAGGCGCTGGGCGTATCGGCGATCCTGCTTGCATTCATGTATATTTTTTTTCCCGTCTGCATCATCGGCAAGGGGATATTCATTCTCAGCATCTGTTTTGTCATCGTCTTCATTGTCTGTTGGCGGGTTGCCTATACCTATGTTCTCAACATCGGACTTTTTAACAAAAAGATCATCCTGCTGGGATCCGGTGGCTTGGCCGAAAAAATCACCCAAGCGATCGGGGCGAATAAAGATTGTGGATATCAAGTGGCGGCCGTCGTCGACCACAATGATGGCCACGATANGGGCATCTTGAAAATGCCTGCCNAAATCTGTCAAAATGGATACGACGACTTGTGCAAAGCGGCAAATGCGCAAAANCTCGATAAGATTGTCGTGGCCATCGAGGAACGCAGATCGGGGTTTCCGGCCCGGCAGTTGCTGCAATGCCGTGTCGATGGCATTGAGATTATCGAAGGCACCAGTTTCTACGAGATGCTCACCGGCAAGTTGATTGTTGATAAAATCAACCCCAGTTGGCTCATTTTTTCCGAAGGATTTAAAAAATCCTGGACGCGGAGGGTGATAAAACGAACCGGCGACATCGCCTTATCCTTGATCATGCTGGTGCTATTGGCGCCGATACTCATCGTTGTGGCTATCTCGATCAAGTTGGATTCGAATGGGCCGGTTTTTTTTTCTCAGGAACGGGTTGGTCGGAATCGGAAGCCGTTCATGGTTCACAAGTTTCGTTCAATGGTATCAGATGCTGAAAAAGCGTGTGGCCCGGTGTGGGCCGAATGCAACGATAGCCGGGTAACCCGGGTGGGCAAGTTCATCCGACAATGGCGCATCGATGAATTGCCTCAATTGTTCAATGTTATCAAGGGGGAAATGAGTTTTGTCGGGCCGCGTCCGGAAAGGGAATTTTTTGTTAAGGAGCTGGAAGTGGCGATCCCCTACTATGCTGAGCGATTTTCCGTTAAGCCCGGCGTAACCGGATGGGCTCAGGTGAGCTACTCCTACGGCGCTTCGGTGGAAGACGCCAAAGAAAAACTGAATTACGATCTGTTCTACATCAAGAACATGACCATCTTCATGGATTTGATGGTGATCATGCGAACCGTCAAGACCGTCCTTTTTGGGGAGGGGCTCGGTAACAATAGCGATTTAGGTTGACGGCTGTCGGGGTGTCGGAATATAAAATTAATTATATCAAGCGTATAGCAGGGTCCTCGGCTTGCTATTCACCAAGCGGAGCTATGCACAAATAGGCCATGGGCCTAAACCCAATAGACCACTTTCAACCCACAACCCACAACCCACAAGAGCAACGAGGGGCGGTAAAATGAAGATACGATGCAAGTGGTTCATGTTTTTTACGATTGCCATGTTTTTCCTTGCCCCCCTTTGTTTTTCCCAGGAAACGAAATCGCAAAAAAAATCCAACGGATACTATATAATTGGTAACGGCGACATACTTGAAATCATCACCTGGAAAGAGCCAGATTTTTCAAGAGAATCAATCACAGTCCGGCTGGATGGGAAAATATCATTTCCGTTGCTTAACGATCTGGATGCTGCCGGGAAAACCCCAACACAGCTGAAATGGCAAATCGAAAATCGACTCAAGGATTTTGTAACCGACCCGAACGTTACGGTTACGGTGACGGACGGCGCCAGCAAGCGGTTTTATATCTTGGGTGAGGTGGTGAACACGGGTGAGTATCCCCTGATGAAAAAACTTACGGTGCTGCAAGCTTTCGCGGTAGCCGGCGGCTTTACGGAGTGGGCGTCGAAAAAAGAGATACTTTTATTGCGGCGGGAAGGTGGAAAGGAAACGGTCAGAAGAATAAATTATAGGGATATTTTGAAGGGGAAAGATTTTAGCCAGAATGTCGAGATTCGTGCTGATGATACGATTATCGTACCGTAGTCCGCTTTTCTGTGTATGCCTGTGCGTGTCCATGGCCCCATTTAAATTATGACAAGGGATAAGATAAAAAAGTGAAACATAAATTTACCCAAGACATCTTGACACTCGATACCGCNACGGAATCCGAAAAAATATGCGGTCAGATCCGAACCATCATGACCGGACGGCTCAGGCGCAGGGGACTGGTNGTGGGCCTTTCCGGTGGAATCGANAGCAGTGTTTCCGTTGGGCTGGCCGCAAAAGCCTTGGGGNCCGACCGGATCGTGGCCCTGTTGATGCCCGAGCGGCACTCCTCCGATGACACCCTGGATTTGAGCAAGTCGGTTGCCGAAACCTTCGGGGTCCGTTGGTTTCACGAGGATATTTCCGGCGTACTGCAGGCGGTGGGGTTTTACCGGCGCTACGACGACGCCGTGCGTTTGGCCATTCCCGAGTACGGCGACGGGTGGAAATCGAAGATCGTCATTCCCAACCTGATGGAAACCAGAGGCTTCAACCTGTTTTCCATCGTTGCGCAGAGACCCGATGGGACCTCGGTGCAAAAGCGCCTGCCGCTGAAGGCCTACCTGGAGATCGTAGCCGCCACCAACTTCAAGCAGCGTACACGCAAGATGTTCGAATACTACTATGCAGACAAATTTAATTATGCGGTTGTGGGGACGCCCAACCGCCTGGAATACGACCAGGGCTTTTTCGTCAAATTGGGTGACGGTGCTGCCGACATCAAGCCCATCGCCCATTTATACAAGACCCAGGTTTATCAGATGGCCGCCCACCTCGGCGTGCCCGAAATAATCCGCAACCGGCCGCCGACCACCGACACGTACTCCATGCCCCAGGGGCAGGATGAATTCTATTTTTCATTGCCCTACGACAAGATGGATCTGTGCCTCTATGGTAAAAACAACGGGTACCGCCCCGCCGATATCGCCGATGCATTGAGGCTTGCACCCGATCAGGTTCAGCGGGTGTACGATGACATCGACACCAAACGCGCTACTACGCGATACCTGCACCTGTCGCCGCAGTTGATCGAGGAGGTTCCAGAGATAAAATAAAATCTCACCGCCCGCTTCGCTCGAGACGCAAAGAACGCAGAGGTGTTAAATATTTCCCCTATAATGGGGAAAACAAAGACAAAATAAAAACCTTTGCGCACTCTGCGTCTCTGCGGTGAACCATTAGAACTCACCGCCCGCTTCGCTCGAGACGCAAAGGACGCAGAGGTGTTAAATATTTCCCCTATAACGGGGAAAACAAAGGCAAAATAAAAACCTCTGCGCACTCTGCGTCTCTGCGGTGGAAAAAAATATAATGGACCTAAATCAACTATCGAGCAGGATAATCGGCGCAGCCATCGAAGTTCACAAAACCCTTGGACCTGGCTTATTAGAGTCCACCTATGAAGAGTGCCTGTGCCACGAATTGGGTCTGCAGGGCTTGGAATATGACAGGCAGGTAAATTTGCCGGTCCGCTACAAGGATAAACAGCTTGATTGCGGCTACAGAATTGATATCATAGTCGAACGTTTAATAATTCTTGAACTAAAAGCCGTTGATGCAATCCTTCCTATACACAAAGCTCAACTATTGACGTACCTGAAGCTGTCGAATCTTCGATTGGGTTTGCTTTTGAATTTTAATATTCCACTGATGAGAGACGGCATTCATAGAATCGTAAATAACCTCTGATAGTGACTGACAAATATCTTATAATTTAAAAAATCTCAGCGCACTCTGCGTCTCTGCGGTGAACCATTAGAACTCACCGCCCGCTTCGCTCGAGACGCAAAG
>JGI24023J19991_10001688_pt1 | contig 16669 bp, 12 predicted proteins | sample Cruoilmetagenom1_FD_19991 | JGI IMG/M metagenome (IMG submission 19991) | reverse complement strand
GTTCGGCAGAAACGGGATAACAAGCTTGGAGAATTTCGGGGCGGATCTTGAGTTTGACACCTTGCCACCAACAAGAATTGCGATGCCATCACCTTCAGGATCGGCAAGCGGCATTGCAGGACACATGGTATAGCAGTTACCACAGAACATACAACGGGCAACATTAACCTGCACACTCTTGATCTCTTTTCCATCCACCTCAGCCTTGGCAGGCTTAACAGCTCCCAGCGGGCAGGATGCGATGGCCAGAGGAAGCTCACATACACCGGTGATACGGGTATGGTCTATCATCGGCGGCTTGCGATGGATGCCAAGAATAGCTATATCAGAGGCATGAACAGCACCGCACATGTTCAGGCAGCATGCCAGGGCAATACGAACCTGCGCAGGAAGCTTCTGAGTGATGAAGTAATCATACAATTCATCCATTACCGCTTTAACAACACCTGAAGCGTCCGTTGCGGGGGTATGGCAGTGAACCCAACCCTGAGTGTGAACAATGTTTGTTACACCGGCACCGGTTCCACCTACCGGATAGCTGGTTTTGTGACTTGCCAGGGTATCAAGCAGAGGCTGCACCTTATCAGCAGAGTCAACCATAAATTCGATATTGTTTCGAGTGGTGAAACGCAGGAAACCGTCACAATGCTTATCGGCGATATCACAGACGTCACGAATATACTCGATAGATAACAGACGAGCCGCACCGACACGGATAGAATATACCTCATCACCGGTCTCTGATTTATGCATCAGAACGCCGGGCTGGATGATCTCATGCCATAGCCATTTTCCTTTATTCGCCTTGATTACAGGCGGGAAGAACTGCTCATAATGTGGTGGACCCAGATCTGAGATCCTTCCTTCCATTGGTTTTTCGGGATTATAACCCATGGTAAATCTCCTTATATTATAAATGAAATTTCAACTCAATTCTCACCAGCATCAGGCTGCGTGACGCTTACGGAACTCCACGATATCACGTTCAAAACCACCCTCAACCTCTTCTTCCTTCCAGAAAATATATGGATTCGAACGAGGTTCTCTTATATGCTGCGGAATTGGCTCAATCCCCATAACAGAGAGAAAGGTCGGCAGACCAACACGCTGCATGGTCTCACCCACACGCTCACGGTTCTTACCCACTTCCATCCACCAGTCCCAGATAGTTTCGATAAAATCAATCAGCTCCTCAAAATCATTATCTTTGGAGACTTTCATGAAGGGGACAATGAGAGTGGAAAATTGTGCGCCATCAAGGATTGGTGCCTTTGCACCAACACAGATAGTTGCACCTTGATCGGCACCCGGGCGAAGAGCGCGAGGCATGACATTGATGCAGTGCATGCAGCGGGTACACTCTTTATCATCAATCTTCAGCTCATCCCCTTCCATCCACATACATTCGGTGGGACAGAGGTCGATAACTTCTTTCTGAATGTCGAACGTACCCCAGTCTCTGCCACTGTGTGCACCGCCGTTTGCCGGATAATTTCCTGCAACATACTCTTTTACACCAGCCTGGTCGATACGGATATCATCTCTCCAGGTACCGATAACGGAGACATCGGAACGGGCGATAGCAGCAACGCAGTCATTGGGGCATCCGGAAAATTTAAACTTAAATTTATAGGGGAAAGCCGGACGATGGATTTCATCCTGATAGTGCATGGTCAGATGATGACATGCTTCCTCAGTATCGTAGCACGACCACTCACAGCGTGACTGACCGACACAGTTAGCAGGAGTACGCAGGTTGGAACCGGAACCACCAAGATCCTGTCCCATATCGTGGGTCAGATCCCAGAAGAAAGGCTCAAGATTCTCGGTACGGGTACCCAGCAGAATGATATCGCCGGTTGAACCATGGAAGTTGGTCATACCGGAACCGTGCTTCTCCCACAGATCCATCATCTGGCGCAGATTTGCAGTCGAATAGTATTTGGATGCGGGCTGTGCCACACGAATAGTGTGAAAATGCTCCACACCGGGAAACTTTTTGGGCAGGTCTACATAGCGGCCAACAATACCACCACCGTATCCGAACACACCTACAATACCACCATGCTTCCAGTGAGTGATTCTCTCTTTATAGGACAGCTCCAGAACACCAAGAATATCCCAACACTCCGGCTTCGTCTCCGCCTGGCGCTTAATGTCGGTCACGAAGCTTGGCCACGGGCCACTCTCCAACTGGTCCAACAAGGGCGTCTCATGTTTCGCCATGATTTCCTCCTTTGAAATTACAGTTAAACTTCAACCTTAACCAAATTTTTAACTCTAACCCGAATGGATCAGAACTTTTAAAATTTTCATGTTCACCCAACCACTGCTCTGATAGACCAGGCAAGTAGAAAGGCGACATAGTCAAATTATGAATCTTCGTTCAGCGAGTGAGCATATCTTTGCTGGGAGATTTTGTCAACAAAAATCCCTTCTCACCCGGCCAAAAAATGAACAGCCATTCAGCCACGAAATTCTTTACTGCTCACGCCCAAACAGCTGCCTGATAAATCTTTTTTCGAGGCTTTCACTGTCAACTGCAGGAGTAGTCATTGCCGTTAAAAACTGTTTCGCCAGAACTTTCCCCAGTTGCACCCCTTCCTGATCAAACGAGTTTATATTCCAGATAAATCCCTGGAAAGCTATTTTGGCCTCATAGACGGCCAAAATAGCGCCCATTACCTTTGGCGTCAGCTGTTCCGCAAAAAGCAGGCTGGAAGGCCGGTTTCCCTCAAACCTCTTGTTCGGGTTTGCAGAGTCCTGACCTGTTGCCAGTGCCACTACCTGAGCAAATAAATTTGACTGCAGCTTTTCCTGGGACGTTGAACCCTGCACATTTTTATCCTGCCCTGTTTGAGATTTCGCAAAACCTATAAACTCAGCTGGAACCACCTCCGTCCCCTGATGCAGCAATTGATAGAAAGCATGCTGACCGTTTGTCCCCGGCTCTCCCCAGATAACCGGCCCGGTTTTATAATCTACTCTTTCACCCTGCCGGTTAATGGATTTACCGTTGCTCTCCATATCACACTGCTGGAGATGTGCCGGAAAACGGTGCAGAGCCTGGCTGTACGGCAAAATGGCCAGATTGGTGCTGTTAAGAAGATTGTGATTCCATACTCCTAAAAGTGCAAGCATCAGAGGAATGTTCTTATAAATATCACTCTCCTCAGCCTCATAATCTACAGTAGCCGCCCCCTCCAGAAACTCCATCACCCTGTCAAAGCCCATATAAAAACCAAGCATTGCCGCACCGACCATGGATGTCGAGCTGTATCGTCCACCTATATAATCAAACATATAAAAAGAGCGCAGGTATTCGTTGGGATTATCCATCGGACTCTTCTCACCGGTGACGGCAATACACTGCTTCGCAGGATCCAGCCCTCTTTCTTCCATCAGGGAACGAACCAGACGTTCATTGGTAAGGGTCTCAAGGGTTGTACCGCTCTTGGATACAATATTTACTATACAGGTTCCCAGATTAACCTCAGCCAGAACCCGTGCAGCATCATCGGGGTCTACATTCGAGATGAAAAAGACTTTCCTGCCGCTGATACCATACGGCTTCAATGCTTCATAAATAGATCTGGGGCCTAGATCAGAACCTCCTATACCAATATGAACCATGGTATCAAAAGGTTTTCCATGATGGTTGAGCAGTTGGCCATTGTCCAGTTCTGCCAGAAAATCTCGTAGTTTTTCAAGTTCCAGGTGAGCCTGGCCTGTGGCAACGGGCTCTACCGGGGATGAAGAAAACAGATCCCGGCATGCGGTGTGAAGTACTTGCCTGTTTTCACTCTCAACTCCTTCAATCCTGTTGATGATTTTCCCCCTGCGCATTTCTTTAAACTGGTCAACAAGAAGAAGTTCATCGGCAAGAGCCTGCAGGGAGAGAAGAACCGCATTGTCCACCCGTTCAGTGGCAAAATAGAGCTTCAACAGCCGAGAACGGCTTACATAGTTTTCCAGCCTTCCTTCTGCCTCCAGAGCACCTGCAGCAGTGAGATCGTAGGGGGTTTTCGCCAGCTGCTGCAGTTTTTGCCAAGCCCGTGTAAATGTCATATCAGTCAACTTTTCCAAATTGATTCCTCCTCACCCTGCAGCCTATCCACCTCTATTCCAGGTTATTCAGGTTAGTGGTTCCTGCTGCTGCCTTCGCATTTTTTTTCAAATGACTAATTGTCTCCCTATAGTCATCACTGCCGAAAACTGCCGAACCGGCAACAAAAATATTTGCCCCGGCCTCAGCAATATCACCAATGGTATTACCGCTGACTCCACCATCTACTTCAATACCGACATCCAACCCCATGGCATCAACACGCTGGCGCAGCTGCCAGATTTTTGCCAGAGTTGACGGTATAAAAGACTGTCCGCCAAAACCGGGATTGACCGACATTAGCATGACCAGATCCAGATCTTCCAAAATATAATCAAGGGTGGAAAGAGAGGTGGCAGGATTTAGAACAGCTCCGGACTTTTTCCCCAGCTCTTTAATCCTCGATATTGTCCTGTGAAGATGGGGACACGTTTCAACATGCACAGTAATCCAGTCAGCACCGGCTGCAGCAAATGATTCGAGGTATTTATCAGGATCAGCGATCATCAGATGAACATCCAGTTCTTTCTCTGTCACTCGCTTTACGGCCTCTACAACAAGAGGCCCTATTGTAATGTTTGGTACAAACTGCCCATCCATCACATCGATATGGATAACATCAGCACCCGCCCTGTCCACAGCTCGAACCTCCTCCCCCAGTCGGGTAAAATCTGCCGATAATATTGATGGTGCTATCTGTATTTTTTTGTTCATGTCTCTCCTCATGCACTTATCAGGTGGATTAGGCTGTTAGCAAAAGCCATTTCTTTGTTCTCCCTCCTGACAGTCTAACCACCTATTTTCCTGATCTGATCTCCCGGAAGCACTTCCACGAGCTCTTCCAACTCCAGAAAGAGCAACAATTCGCTCATCCTGGCAGGGGACAAGCCGGAACGTTCTATCAGCTGATCACGGGTTTGCGGATAGGGTTCTATATGACTCAGCAGGGCATCTGCATCCGGGTCGAGATCCAAAACTCGATTACTTCTCCCGACCAACCTCTGGCCTGCATGGCCTGCCGCACTTCCCGGGAATTCCTCCAGGATATCCTCGGCTCCAAGAACCAGCTTGGCCCCCTGCTGCAACAGCCAGTGAGCTCCTGCACTTTTGTGCGAATCAACCTGGCCGGGAACTGCAAAAACCTCCCTGCCGTAATCAAGAGCAAGCTGTGCTGTAATCAATGAACCGGATTTTTTTGCCGCCTCGACAATAACAACTCCTTTGCTCAATCCTGCAATAATTCGATTTCTTGCAGGAAAGCGAAATCCTTCCGGCTGGGTTCCCAGGGGATACTCACTTACCAGAACACCCTGTTCTGCAATTTTGCGATAAAGATCTCTATTTTGTCGCGGGTAGACAACATCCAATCCACACCCGAGCACTGCAAGAGTATCTCCTCCCACAGCCAGAGCGCCGGCATGAGCTTCCGCATCAATCCCATGAGCCAGACCGGAGACAACCGTAACCGAGAACCCGGCTAAACTTCCGGCAAGAGAGTATGCTGTTCTCCTGCCGTAGATCGTCGCAGCTCTTGAGCCTACAATGGCCACAGAGCTCTCTTTCAAAAGTTCTTTTTTGCCCAGAATGTAAATTACCGGAGGAGGATCGGAAATCTGCTGGAGCAGTGAAGGATACCCAGGGTCTTCAAACGAAAGAGCCTCCCCGCCAACCGATTCCAATTTTGAGAGTTCATCTCTGCCGCGCTGTAAAATAATATCTCGTGATGCTAAGCCACTGATCTGTTTTTCACGAATTCCGGGAACCTGGTACAACTGTTTGCGGGAAGCCTGTAACACATCACCAGGAGAATGGAAATAGTCAAGCAGACGCCAGTAGCCGTTGATTCCCAGGCCCGGCACAAGACTAAGACTGATCCAATCCTGAATAGAAGACATTTTTTTCTCCATCTTCACAGCGTGGGGTCAGGGACTAATCAGTCATAAAAACACGGAGTTCATCCACTCGGGATGGATGTTTCAACTTAACAATGGCCTGGGCCTCAATCTGACGGATACGCTCTCTGGTAACGGCAAAACACTGTCCCACCTCCTCCAGGGTATGATCGCAGTCAACATCAATGCCATAGCGCATCCTCAACACTTTTGCCTCTCTCGGTGTAAGGGAGGACATCACCTGACGAAGGCACTCTCTGAGGCTTGTAACCATACTGGCCTCGTCAGGACCAATCTTATCTTTATCTTCAATAAAATCACCAAGTTGACTCTCCCCATCATCCCCAACAGGAGTATCCAGAGAAATCGCATCTTTTGCAATTTTCAGGGCAGATTTCACTTTACCGGGATCAGTTCCCAGCTGTTCCGCCATCTCTTCCGTAGTAGGTTCTCTATGCTCCTCCAGCAGAAAGTCCTTGGACACCCGCAACAATCGATTGATCGTTTCAATCATATGAACAGGCAACCGGATAGTTCTTCCCTGATCTGCAATACCGCGGGTGATTGACTGCCGGATCCACCATGTCGCATAGGTGCTGAATTTGTAACCCCGATGATAATCAAATTTCTCCACAGCTTTCATCAAGCCGATATTTCCCTCCTGGATCAGGTCGGAAAACTGAAGACCACGATTGACAAATTTTTTTGATACAGATATGACCAACCGAAGATTAGCTCTAACCAAACCCTCTCTTCCGTCTTTATACATCTCCTGACCGGAATCAACCTCGTGGAGGATTTGTCCCAACTGACTTTGGGACAACCCGGATTCTGCCAGCATCTGCCTATTGACCTGTTGCTCAACTGCCTCTGGAGTCACCTCAACAGAACAACCATCGCTTTTAAGACTATATTCCCCCATGACTGTGACAAATACTTTTCGAAATTTCTTCGATAACTCCTCTAGTCCTGCAGCAACAGCCGTCACACAGTCAGAACAGATAATTTTATCTTTAAAAAGTACGGCAATTTCTTCTCCGGCCTGTTCCATTCTGTTGAAAAGCTCTTTTGCCTCATCCGACCCCTCATCCAGTGCCAGATACTCTTTTAACAATTCACTCCGGTCTCTATCAAATTCAACAGCTCTATCCACATGGGTAAGCAGAATTCTGCTCTCACGTTCAACCTCGTCAGGCCGGTCATCCTGAATACCTGAGACAATCTGGCATATTCTGGAGCGATTGTCCGCCAGCCCTTTAACAACCTGCAACAGTGCCGGAATTGCCAGGGGAGTCTTGATTACTGCATTCTGTACTCTTTTCTTGCCATCCTCCATCATTTTCGCAAGTTTCAGCTCTTCTTTATGATTGAGCAGAGTAAGCGTCCCCATTTCCCGAAGATAAATATTCATGGGGTCGATGGATGTTTTAGATTTTGACGACCGTTTCCCTGAAGCCCGGGAAATCTTCCTTCGATCACCCTTGCGGCGATCAGTGAAGGATTCGCTTCGACGGTCACCCACACCTCCGGCTCGTCTGTCATACCTGGAGTCTGAAAAATCTACAGGAGCAGCCTCTTCATCACAATTATCATCAGTCGTTCCATAGTCCGATGTTTCCTTGCGGGTATCATAATCACGCATTCCACCATTCATATCGCCACCAAATCGTCATCATTTCCAGTTAAGGTCATTCTGCTCTCCCACCACCTATGCGAACATGATATTTTCAGTAGTAAGGTGCTAACCCGACAGGTCGGAAAATTTTTTAGAGTCGCTGGATAAGGTGCCTTGAAGATCTCACTACGGTCGCTATCTGCTGCTGACACTAACCAGTCGAGTTTAGTAGCAGTTCAGATTTGCTTGTTATTATTACAGCTTTCATGGAGTAAGGCACTAAACAGTAAAAAAAGTCAAGAAAATTCAATTGTCACAGCAAAAACGATACTTCTTTCCAACACCCATGAAATGAACTTCACAACGATGACACCGCTTCGCTGTTATGAAAGTAACGTAACCGGAATTCGGAGGAGTAGACAGGACTTTCTTATAAACTTCCAGTCACCAGGTACAGATTTACACTATTTCCCCGTGCATCCTTCTGCTGATCTCTACCTTTTCGGTCATCAATTCCTGAAGTTTCTGCAAATCCCCTTCACTCTCCGCAAGCTTAATACGTACCATCAGTTCATCGGAATCTTTTTGCAGACCAAACCTTCGAAGATAACTCAGCATATCAGTAATCCCCTCAGCTGCCCCATCCTCTTCCTCGACCTGACCCTGCCGGGATGCACGCAACAGCAGGTCGGTTACCAGTTTTCTTTCCGCACCATCCGGAAGTGTTGTCAAAAGCTCTTCAGGCTCGAATTCAGGGTTATTTGCCACCATCACCTTAAGCTGCAGAAAGAGTACCTCGCCAATTCCCCCGGCGAGACATCCTCTTAGTCCATGTTCTTCCAGGCTGGCGAGGTGGCCGGGATACAAAACCATAAATTCTACCAGTTGTTTCTGGGCGATGGTAAGAGGGACACTTTTTTCCTCTCCCCTCATCTTTTCCGCTCGTCCGGTGTCACTTTGAAGAAGAGTAGTAGAAGACTTACTCAGTGATTCGAAATGATCAACGGGCACTCCGAGTTGTTCAGCGAAATGGGAGATAAATACAGACCGCTGCAAAGGCGAGGAAGCAGATTTAACCAGGGGGGACAAAGCCTCTATAATCTTACTCTTCCCATCCAGGGTAAGCCCATGTTGACGGATCAATCTTGCCATAACAAACTCGGGCAAAGACTCAGCCTTCTCCAGCAGTCCGTTTAACTGTTCCAGTCCATTCTGCCGCACATAGGTATCAGGATCATGCCCCGAAGGTAAAAGTGCAACACTTCCGGCCAGTTGCTCCGCAAGAAAATAGGGTACTGCTCTGACAGCAGCTTTTTCACCCGCCTGATCCCCATCAAAGAGAAGTGTTATCTCTGTGGTAAACCTTTTGATCAGCCGAAGCTGCTCCCGGGTCAGTGCTGTTCCCAGAGGTGCTGCAACATTCTCGCAGCCGTGAGCGACAAGGGAGATAAGATCAAAGTTGCCCTCAACAAGGATTGCCCGTTTTTGTTTCCGGATACTTTCCTTTTGCTGGTAAAGTCCAAGCAGGAGTCTACTCTTGTTAAAAACGATACTTTCAGGTGAATTTAAATACTTAGGCTGGCCTTCACCGACAATTCTGCCACCAAAACCGCAGACCCGCCCGCTAATATCAAAAATGGGGAAAACTATTCTGTCCCGAAAGCGATCATATGTAGCCCCATTTTCTTTTTGCACAAGCAAACCGGCTTCCACAGCTGAAGCCACTTCTTCCTTATTAAATTTGTCTGCTAAATAGTTCCATCCCTCTACTTCAACCGCTGGCGCATACCCGATTCCAAACCTTTTTTCAATCTCAGAAGTAACACTCCTTTTGCGCAAATATTCCCTGCCACTGTCTGCTCCTTTTGCCGTCTGCAGATAGTGACTGTAAATCTCTGCACACTTTTTATTCACAGCAAAAAGCTGATCTCGCTTTCTCTCCAGCGCTAACGCCTTTTTTGACCGCTGCCGCTCAGGCAGTTCAATATTATATCTTCCGGCCAACTCCTTTAATGCTCCGGGAAAATCCAGATTATAATATTTCATCATAAAACTGAATACATCCCCGGATTCCTGGCAGCCAAAACAGTGATAAAACTGCTGCCCGCCATGGACGGAAAAAGAAGGTGTCTTCTCTCCATGAAACGGACACAACCCCAAAAATCTAACACCACTCTGTTTCAAGTCAACACATTCACCTATAATCTGAACAATATCAGCCTGTTCTTTAATCCGTGAGGTGATGTTTTCCCTTAAATCACTGTCAGTCATGTCGGAATTGAAGGTTATGCCCTGTTTGAAGGGCCTGTATTATTATTTTTTAAACAATGATGGCGTCGTCAAAAGTCCGATCTACTGCGTTACAGGTTTTTATCAGCACCGAAGCATACCATATGATATTGCGAGCATTATTTTTTTGAAAATAGCGAAGAGTTTGGGCAGATAGCGTAGACATTCGAAATGTATTCTCGGACAGGATCCTAGGAGGCTGTCCGAGAAGAAGCATTTTGTTCAAAATCGAGGGTTTACAAAAAAACCAAGACTCAGTTCAGTGCCCGACGAACCTCCTCACCCGTTAAACCTGTGACAGCAAGAATCTTACGGCGGGATTGTAATCCGGATTTGAAAACAATACTATTTTTGGGGATCCTCAGACACTTTGCAAGGAACTTCACGACCTCTCGATTAGCCTTTCCATCAACAGGGGGTGAAGCCACCCCAATCTTCAATAACCCGTCATACAGTCCTATAATTCGTGGTTTGGAGGCCTTCGGCTGGACATAAATGCGTAAAACAACAGATCCGTCTTTTGCAGTTGAGAGAAAAGGCATAGCTGCAATTACACGTCTCAGATCTTATCCTGATCTACATCTTCTCCATCAGGAAGCTGAATACTTTGAAAAAGATCTGAAGAACCATCAAGTTTCTCCATATATGAGCAGAGCAGAGCTTTCAATTCATCATGCACCTGGACTTTTCTCAGCTGCAGTTCTTCAATTTCTTTTGGCAGGCGAGAAAGCTCTGCATTGGCCTCACCACGAAGTCTCTTCACCTCGACCTTTGCCTCTTCCACAAGAGTACGCGCCTCCTGCTCACTGGTCTGCCGGAGATTATCTGCAAAACTCTGCGCTGCCACAATAGTTGCCTTAAAATCCAGTTCCTCTTTCGCCAGAACCTCGCTCTTCTCTTCAGCCATTTGAAGTTTTTTACGCAGCTCAGCTATTTCCTTTTCTTCCTCTGCCATTGCTTCATTATCAAAGCTGGACTGCTCTTCAAGTTCAGCGATTTTTTCACTGTAGGAACTATTCTCCTCCTCAAGGTTTGCAACACTCGCCTTCAGTTCCTCAACCTCGATCTTTAACTTTTCTATCTCCTCGTCCTTCTGTTTGCATTCCTCCTGAATTTTGGAGTTGCTCTCCTCAGTATTCTCCTGCCCCACCCGCACTTCATCCTCAAAATTTTCCTGCTCCGTGACCAGAGACTCGATGGCCTCTTTATGGACACGGTTCTGCTCGAGAAGCTCAAAAAAATCTTCCGCAAGAAGCTCCAGATACGATTTCACCTCTATGGCATCATAACCTCTGAATTTAACCTGAAATTCCTGATCCTTAATGGCCTGTGGCGTAAGCATAACTGACTCCATTTTCACTATTTTTTATGTTCAATGTATAACCAGACAAGTCCCTCTATATGAAAGTCATGTGCTATCCGAATCCCGGTCACATCACCTTCATAGCAGCAAAGCAGTGCCATCGTTGTGAAATTCATTTCATGGTTGTTTATATGAAAGTCATACATTCTGCAAGGACAAAGGGAACCGGGAGAGGTGTTGCCACAACAGGTAAGCGAACCTGTGAGACTCCGATCCACAGCCTGCGAGGACGTTTAGCAACACCTCTCTCGGCTCCCTGTTACATAACTTTCATGCTTTGTTGTGAAATTCATTTCATGGATGTTAGAGGTAATTACCCCATCCCCATTGCAATCTGTTTGAGTGTGGGTACCAGAAAACTCTGGAGAAACATAATCGCCATAATGAGGATTACAGGAGAAAAATCCATACCCCCCATGCTCATCGGCAAAAAACGACGTATGCGACTTAGAAGCGGTTCCGTAGCTTCCACCAGAAAACGCACAATAGGATTATATGGATCCGCATTAACCCAGGAGATCACAGCTCTGCCAATTATTATCCACATATAAATAGTCAACAGAAAATCTATAAGTTTAGCTATAGCCATCATAAAATTATTAACAACAAACATGTATTTCTCCTCTCGGTCAGCTGATCCTGCTTCCTGCAGCAACAGCGTCACTTACAGTGGACAGAACCAGACGTTCCTTACCATCGACCTGTTCTCTGGCAACCAGTATCATCCCCTGGGAAGTCACACCCATCAGTTTTGCAGGTTTCAGGTTCGCAACAACTATCACCTGCCTGCCAATCAACTCCGAAGGCCGGTAATATTCTGCGATACCTGCAACTATAGTTCTCTCCTCAGGCACCTTAACAGTCAAGGCCAACAGTTTTTCTGATTTTTTAACCGGCTCTACTGCAACAATCTCAGCAACTCTGAGATCGAGCTTAGTAAACTCATCGAATGGAATAAGGTCCTTATCACTCTCTGGAACATCTTTTGCTTTTACTACCTTACCAGCAACTTTCCCTTTTCCGCCCTCAGTTTTTTTTCTACCTTCCAGCCGGGGAAACAGAGATTCGACCGGTTGCAAAACAGACCCGGGTGCAAGCCCCCCCCAGTTCGCGCCAGGATCCAGAAGACGGGTAACATCACTTTTTTTATCAAGCCCTAAGCCCGCTGTCATCCTGCCGGAGGCAGTCGGCATTACCGGCTGCAGCACAAGAGCGATAATTCTCAGGCACTCAAGCAGACTGTAGAGTACGGTATTGAGTCGTCCCTCTTTTATCGGATCCTTTGCCAGAGTCCACGGTTCATTAACAACTATAAATTTATTGGCCATACCAATCAGATCCCAGACCGCCTGAAGCGCTTGATGAAAACGGAAATCGCTCATGGCTTCACGGTAAACCGGAATCATCAAACCAACAGCCTGCCGGAAGACTTCATCCTGCTTTTCATAGTCAGCCGGAGCAGGGATCTTACCACCCCTGTATTTTTGCACCATTGCCATGGTTCTGCTATAAAGGTTTCCAAGATCATTGGCCAGGTCAGCATTCTGTCGGCCAACAATTGCATCAGAGCTGAAAGAGGAGTCAAGGCCAAAAGACATCTCCCTCAAAACAAAGTACCGCAAAGTATCAAGCCCGTATTCTTCCACCAGGAGCCCCGGACGCACAACATTGCCGATACTTTTTGACATTTTTGTGTCATCCACATTCCAATACCCGTGGACATGCAGTTTTTTGTACAGAGGTACATCCATGGACATAAGCATTGTCGGCCAGTAGATGGCATGGGGTTTTAGAATATCTTTAGCAACCACATGTTCAGCAACAGGCCAGAAAGTGGCATAGTCCTGACCCTCAGGGTAACCGAGGCCGGTGAGATAGTTAATCAGTGCATCAAACCAGACATAGGTGACAAACTTGTCATCAAAGGGCAACTCTATTCCCCATTTCAACCGGGATTTGGGCCTGGAAATGCACAGATCCTCCAGCGGTTCACTGAGAAAAGAAAGCACCTCATTGCGGTATCTTTCAGGAGTTATAAAATCCGGGTTTTCCCTTATGTGATCAATAAGCTGCTGCTGGTAGTTTGACATTCGAAAGAAATAATTCTGTTCGGCAATTTCCTTAGGTGGCACCTGATGGTCGGGACAATTTCCTTCCACAAGCTCTTTATCCGTAAGAAACCGCTCACATCCCCGACAATACAGGCCGGTATATTCGTCAAAATAAATATCTCCGTTGTCGTATACTTTCTGCAAAATATCTCTTACTGTAGCAACATGGTCAGGATCAGTGGTGCGAATAAAATTATCCGGCGCTATTTCAAGTAATGGCCAGGTATCACGGAACATACGACTGATCCTGTCGACATACTTCTCCGGAGGTACATCCTCCCTTTCGGCCGCCTCAACGATTTTATCGCCATGTTCGTCCGTACCGGTCTGAAATCGAACATTTTCACCACACAATCGCTTAAAACGACTGTATGTATCTGCAACAATAGTTGTATAAGCATGCCCCAGATGCGGTTGGGCATTAACATAATAAATCGGTGTTGTTATATAAGTTGTCATAAATAATGGAATAGTAAAATAATCAGCTTTGTCCTCTCATTTCTTTCTCTTTTCTTTTGCAGGCTCCGTCCTTTTTATATTCTGATACATTTTCCACTCATCCTTTTGTAAAACAACGTCCTCGCCATTTTCATTTTCAGCAAGTATTGACTCTTGCAGAGGATTCTGTCGTTTCACGCGGTATTTTTCCTTGCCTATAAGAATTCTCCTCCCCGGCCTGGGCATACCTCTCCTCTGCCTCTTATAGGTTTCGTATTCATATGTCAAACAACAGAGAAGGCGATTACAGACACCTGAAATTTTAGATGGATTAAGGGGTAAATCCTGTTCCTTGGCCATCTTAATCGAAACAGAATCAAACTTTTTAATAAAAGAAGAACAGCACAATTCACGGCCACAGGTGCCTATTCCACCTATCATTTTGGTTTCATGACGAACCCCGACCTGGCGCATCTCAACACGGGTACGAAATTCCTGTACAAGATTCTTGACAAGTGCCCTGAAATCAACCCGGTTATCCGCAGTAAAATAAAAAATAATTTTGCTGCCATTAAAAAAGCGCTCAACCCTGACAAGCTGCATGCTCAACAGATTCTTCTCAATCAACGTGTTACAGATGGCAAAAGCATTTTCCTCGTAGATGATAAGATTCCCAAATTTCTGCTGCTCCTCACTGCTTGCTGATCGACTAATTTCAAAAGTAGATCGACGAACATCTCCCCGACAACCTCGCATAGATGGACTGCCGGTTATTCTGGCCGGTTCGGATCCATGATCCGTTTTCACCATCACCACTTTACCGGAAGCCAGGCCCAGAAACGTTGAAGAAGCTGTAAATTGTTGGCTTTCCTTCCGAAATTGTATACGATAGAATGTTATCTCTTTCTCCGGCACTGGTCCAGAGACATGCTCCTTTTCAATTATTTCTGCCATACGATTAAAACCTCAATTTACATCCCTGTCCCGGAATCACTGCAATTTAAACAGTAACACCTCACATACGAGTAATCTATTGCAATTTCGCGCAAGTGCCCTTTCTGCAAAATCAATGGCCTGCACTTTAGCAAATAGTTGTTCGGAACTCCAGCTTTTCAAATCGGGCGACGCCACCTTTAAAAGTTGCAGTGTAGTTTCTCCTGGCAAAGATGGGCCGTGGTGAGCAACCAGCAAATCTCGCAACCACACCTTTAAAAGGCCCAACAGATGGTCAAGATGATCTTTCAAGTCGGCCATCTTTTCCGCAAGCTGTAAGACAACACAAAGATCTGGATCAGAATCAATCGATTGAACCGATAAAACTGCAACAATATCTTTCCACAGCTCTACCGTCTCAGTGTCTTTCAGCGAAAGCGCCCTGCCGGGACTCCCCCCGGAGAGATGTGCAAGAAGGCGTGCATTGCCCGGTTCAACACCATGGTTCTCAAGAATCTTTGTGGTATCATCGTCATCCAGGCGGGAAAAAGGAACTACCTGACACCTCGATGTCAATGTCGCCAGTGTCTCCTGAGATGATTCAGCCGTAAGTATCAGAAGATTATTTTCCGGAGGCTCTTCAAGAGTCTTCAGCAGGCTGTTTGCAGCCTCCTGCCGCATGGTGTGTACATCTTCCAGGATCACAACGCGCATTGCAGATTCATATGGCGGATATGTAAGATCCCTGGATAATTTCCTCACCTGGTTAATTCTGATCCCCCCCCCGTCAGGAGAAATAACCAGAAAATCAGGATGATTTCCAGAATGAAATTTAATGCAGGAAGAACAGGCACCGCATGCCGCAATCCCACGGGGATTTCGGCAATTGATAGCCGCGGCAAGACCTCGCCCAAAGAGTTTCCTGCCAACCCCTTCCGGACCTTTAAAAATATAGGCGTGGGGTATCCGATCAGCTGCCAGCGAACGTTTCAGCATCCGCTTAGCCTTCCCCTGGCCTAAAAGCTGGGTAAAACAGAGTAAAGGTCGCTCAGCCATCAGTCAATCTCCTCGCTACGAGAAAAGAGATGGCTGCCGCCTGGGACGAGACGGCTCCTTATTCTCCTCCGGGGGGGGTGACTCTTTTTCAAAACCGCCAAGATAGAGATACCTCTCGAGAGTCCGTTGGTATTCCGTCCAACCCAGCTCCACACTGTTCATCTTTCGGCGCAGCTGTTCAATGAGATTCATTTTTGCATCAAGATCGTCCACAAAACTTAACACTAGCGCCTCCACCGTCATCGGTACTGCAGGTGAACCGAATTCCTGTCGCCCGTGATGGCTCAAAATAAGGTGCTGCAGCTGTTGTAAAAGCTCTTTCGGGAAATCCTTAACACGCCCGGCAGCCTCACCTACCATTTCACTGCCGATAACCAGATGCCCCTTCAATCTACCTTCCACAGTGTACTCAACTACGCCATCCCGGGCTGTCAGTTCCTCAAGTTTGCCAATATCATGCAGGAGTGCACCTGCCAGAAGCAGAGAACGGTCAACACCCTCATAGTGTTCTGCCATAAAATGACAGATACGGGCCGTTGAAAGCGAATGTTCCATCAAACCGCCAATATAGGCATGATGTATACCTTTAGCTGCAGGAGCATCCTGGAATTTGATCCACCAGTCACTTCTTTTGAAAAAATAGTTGAGCAGCTTTTTAAGGTATGGATTTTTGATAGTGCGAAAGAGGGCCTGCAGTTCATTTGCCATCTCCTGACGATTTCGAGAGGATACAGGGAAATAATCCCCCAATTCAACTGTCGATTTTTCTACAGGCTGAACCGAGTCAATCTTCAACTGCAGGCTGTTCCTATAGGATTGTACCAGACCGGCGAGTCTGATAATTTCCCCGGGATTGCAAAGTTTGTG
>JGI24023J19991_10001687_pt1 | contig 16670 bp, 17 predicted proteins | sample Cruoilmetagenom1_FD_19991 | JGI IMG/M metagenome (IMG submission 19991) | reverse complement strand
AGAAGCAACAGGGCCTTTCGTGTTTCTGGCAACTTCTTTCGCTGCCTCAACTCCACCGGAAGATAATGCCTCATCGATACTACTTACCAATTTATTAGTATTCGTAGTAGCCATATTTAAGTAGATAATTCTTTCAATGGCAATTGCTAACCCTAATATTAAAGTTATCAATACAATCCCCATAAAGAAAGGACCTCCTTCAATAAAACGTTGTTTTAAAACCTGGTGAAATGTTTTACTTTCTGTTGCATCAGCCGTAGCCTCTTCAGTTTGTACAGCGGTTGTAACAGCATAACTGCTTTGTACTGTGCCTAAAAATAATAATCCTGTAATTGCAAGGATAGTAAGTGCTTTTTTCATTGTTTGAATCTTATTAAATTAGTTAACGCGTTAAAGATATAAATTTTTTATTTAAAAAAACAACTCCAGCGGAGAGAAAGGGATTCGAACCCTTGTTACAATTCCTCATAAACACGCTTTCCAAGCGTGCGCCTTAAACCACTCGGCCACCTCTCCTTAAAAAATTAATTTTTTTAAGTGAACATCAAATTAAGTAAAAAAATACTAATTGAAAAAATAATCCTTATGAAATTATTGTGAAATCTGTATCTTGATGCTATTCATTGACAAATTACCGTTCACAAATGCATAGAGGATTACATAATAAAATAGAAAAACGAGATACTTGCGAATTATTTGTTACCAAATTAGATCATCTCACCACGTAACGAGGTTTCAAAAAAGGTTTTAAATTCATTTCTAGGTACATTTTCGCCCAACAAATACATTAATTTTGCTATAGCAGATTCTGTAGTCATATCTCTACCATCAATAAGCCCTATTTTTTGTAGTTGAATACTCGTTTCATATTGACCTAAAACAACGCCTCCTCCAATACATTGCGTAACATCAATAACATAAATTCCTTTTAATAATGTTTTTTTTAATAAGTCAATAAACCATTTTTCGGTTGGTGCATTGCCTGAACCATAGGTTTCTAACACAACTCCTTTTAAAGTCGGTATTTCTAAAATACCCTGAATAACGTGCTTGGTTATTCCAGGAAATAGCTTTAAAATAACAATATTATTTTCCATTTTTTTTCTAACAACAAACTTTTTATTTCGATCTGATTTAAATAAAAGATTCTTATTGAATTTTAATTGCACTCCGCTTTCAACAATTGGGGGGTAATTAGGAGAAGAGAATGCTTCAAATTGTTCTGCATTTATTTTTGTTGTCCTATTTGCCCTATATAACTTATATTCGAAATACAAGCCTACCTCTGTTATAATTGGTAAATTTTTTTTATCCCTGGCTGAAGCTATTTGTATAGCTGTAATCAAATTTTCTTTCGCATCTGTACGTAAATCACCAATGGGTAGTTGGGAACCTGTAAATATGATGGGCTTATTTAGGTTTTCGACCATAAAACTGATAGCTGATGCTGTATATGACATCGTATCAGAACCCGTCAAAACTACAAATCCATCTTTTTTATCGTAATAGTCTTCGATGATTTCTACAATATTCACCCAGTAAGTGGTGTTCATGTTTGACGAATCGATTGGGTCTTCAAATGAAATCGTTTCTATATAACAATCTAATTGATTTAACTCAGGAATATTCTCATATAAGTGATTAAAATCAAATGCCTTTAGTGCTTTAGATTCATAATCTTTTATCATTCCTATAGTACCACCAGTATAAATAATTAATATTTCAGGCTTTTTTGTCATTTTGTCTTAAAAAAAAGTTTGGAATAGTTTGTGCGGTAAATTTACCAAGATTAATTAATTTTAGGTACAAAATTAAAACATAAAAAACATGATAGGATTCTATATAATTATTGGAGCTATTGCTTTAGTGAGTTGGTTAATTAGTAATACGCTAAAAAGAAAATTCAAACATTATTCTAATTTACAGCTTCGAAATGGAATGAGTGGTGCAGAAATTGCTCAAAAAATGTTATCTGATCATGGCATCTCTGATGTTGAAGTAATTTCAACTCCGGGTATGTTAACCGATCATTATAATCCGAAAAATAAAACTGTAAATCTAAGTGAAGGTGTCTACAATCAACGCAACGCTGCCGCTGCTGCGGTTGCTTCTCACGAAGTTGGGCATGCTGTTCAGCATGCTAAATCTTATGAATGGTTACAAATGCGTTCTAAATTAGTACCGGCTGTCAGTATCACCTCTAAATTTTCGCAATGGTTAGTCATTGGAGGTATAATTTTAGGAGCGGCCTCAGGTAATAACGGAATTGGATTTACGATTGCCATAATTGGATTGGTATTTATGGGTTTAGCAACTGTATTCAGCTTTATAACATTACCTGTTGAATATGATGCCAGCAATAGAGCTTTGGCATGGTTAAAAAATAACAATATGCTAAGTGAAGATGAGTACTCAGGTTCTGAAGATGCTCTAAAATGGGCAGCCAGAACTTATTTAGTTGCAGCACTGGGCTCATTAGCAATGCTATTGTACTGGGGTATACAAATCTTAGGTGGTAGAGATTAACCTCAAAATATAAAAACTAAAAATCTGGCATTTGCCGGATTTTTTTATATCTAAATTTTTAACTGTCTATTTATTTGCTGATCCAATGAAATGAAGGTTTCGGTTCTTGACACCCCTTTTATAGCCTGAATTTGCCGGTTTAATACCTGCATCAAATGTTCATTGTCTTTACACAAAATCTTTACAAAAATGGCATAATTACCTGTAGTGTAGTGACTTTCTATAACCTCATCAATTTCTTTTAATCGTTTTAATGCTTCTTTATAAGTGCTGGAAGTATCTAAAAAAATGCCTACAAAAGCTAAGGTCTTAAAACCTAAAATTTTGGGGTCAATTATAAATTTCGACCCTATTAATAATCCAGATTTTTCTAATTTTCGCAATCGCTGATGAATAGCGGCTCCTGAAATACCAACTTCTCGTGCTATACTCAATATTGGTACCCTGGCATTTTCCATTAGATTTTTAAGAATAATCTTGTCAATACCATCAATATGTAAGTCTTTTTCTTTCATGTTGTTGAAAAATACGATCAAAATTAAAAAAACAAAGGTATGATATATCATATCTTTTATTTTTATTCTTGAGATATAATTCTATTCTTCTTCCATTTCAAAATCTTCCATAAACTTAGTAGTGTAATTTCCAGCCAGATAATCAGGATGTTCCATTAATTGTCTATGAAAAGGAATGGTAGTTTTAATACCTTCAATTACAAATTCATCCAAGGCTCTTTTCATTTTATTAATAGCTTCTTCTCTTGTTTGAGCAGTAGTTATCAACTTTGCAATCATTGAATCGTAATTTGGTGGAATTGTATAACCCGCATACACATGTGTATCCAAACGAACTCCATGCCCCCCTGGTGAATGTAATTGTGTTATTTTACCTGGAGAAGGTCTAAAATCATTGTAAGGATCTTCAGCATTGATTCTACATTCTATTGAATGCATTGTTGGTGTATAATTTTTACCAGAAATAGGAACACCTGCTGCAACTAAAATTTGTTCTTGAATTAAATCAAAATCTATTACTTGTTCAGTTATGGGGTGTTCTACCTGAATTCGTGTATTCATTTCCATAAAATAGAAATTTTTATGCTTATCAACTAAGAATTCAATAGTCCCGGCACCTTCATATTTTATATGCTCAGCAGCTTTAACAGCAGCTTTTCCCATTTTTCTTCGAAGTGCACTCGTTAAAAACGGAGAAGGGGTTTCTTCTGTCAATTTTTGATGACGACGTTGAATAGAACAATCTCTTTCAGATAAATGGCATGCTTTTCCGTAAGCATCTCCGACAATTTGTATTTCAATATGACGAGGTTCTTCAATTAATTTTTCCAGATACATAGCATCGTTTCCAAAAGATGCTTTCGCCTCTTGACGAGCATCATCCCATGCATCTTTTAGGTCTTCTTCTTTCCAAACCGCTCGCATACCTTTGCCACCTCCACCAGCAGTAGCTTTTAACATTACCGGATATCCCATTTTTTTTGCAAATCTTTCAACTTCCTTAAATGTTTCTATGATGCCTTCACTACCTGGAATTGTAGGTACCCCGGCTTCTTTCATTGTAGCTCTGGCAGAGGCCTTATCACCCATTCTATCAATCATTTCAGGAGTTGCACCAATAAACTTTATATTGTGCTCCGAGCAAATTTTTGAAAACTTAGAATTTTCTGCCAAAAAACCATACCCTGGGTGAATAGCATCTGCATTCGTAATCTCTGCGGCTGCTATTATATTTGAGATTTTAAGATATGATTCACTACTTAAAGGCGGGCCAATACAAACGGCTTCGTCGGCGAATCTAACATGTAAACTTTCGGCATCAGCTGTTGAATATACTGCAACCGTTTTGATTCCCATCTCTTTGCACGTTCGTATTATGCGCAACGCTATTTCGCCTCTATTGGCTATGAGTATTTTTTTAAACATAACTTACATCTTAAAAATTTCAAATTCCAAGGTCCAAATATTAAATTTTGAGATTTGCGTTTTTGGAACTTTTAAATTGTTATGAAGGATCTACTAAAAATAATGGCTGATCAAATTCAACCGGAGTCGCATCATCAACCAAAATTTTCACTATTTTACCAGAAACTTCAGATTCAATTTCATTAAAAAGTTTCATCGCCTCAATAATACAAACCGTATCACCTACATTTATCGTACTGCCTACTTCTACAAATAATGGTTTGTCTGGTGATGGTCTTCTATAAAAAGTACCAATAATAGGTGATTTAACGATAAGGTACTTAGAATCATCATCCCCTTCGGTTGTTACAGGTACTACGGGGGTTTCTGTTTCTGGAAGAGATTGAACAGGAGCTTGTTGTAAAGGTGGAACTGCGGTCAAAGGTGATTGAACAATAGTTGTTGCAGTTTTTCCAGGACCTGTTTTAATTGTTATTTTAACATCATCCATTTCTAATTTTACTTCGCTAGCTCCTGATTTAGAGACGAATCTAATTAGGTTTTGAATATCTTTTAAATCCATTGTATTAAGGTTTTGTTCATTTAGTTCAAGTTGTAGGCCCATTTAAAGTAAATAGCTCCCCAAGAGAAGCCACCGCCAAATGCGACAAAAATTATAATATCTCCTTTTTGGAGTTGAGCTTCGTAATCGTTTAATAATAATGGTAGAGTCGCTGAAGTAGTATTTCCATATTTATGAATATTCATCATTACTTTACTCATCTCTAAGTCCATTCTTTTTGCCGTAGCTTCAATAATTCTTTTATTGGCTTGATGAGGAGCTAACCATGTAATATCTTCCTTGGATAATTCATTACGTTCCAATATTTTTTCACTTACATCTGCCATATTAGAAACTGCAAATTTAAATACTGTTCTACCGTCTTGATGTACAAAATGCTGTTTATTTCTTATGGTTTCTTCTGAAGCCGGCAATACGGAACCACCGGCTGCTACTTTTAAAAATTCACGTCCGTCACCATCAGTACGTAAATATTCATCTTGAAATCCTAAACCTTCATGATTAGGTTCAAAAAGCACAGCTCCGGCCCCATCTCCAAAAATAATACATGTCGCTCTATCTGTATAATCTATCATTGATGAATTCATATCAGCACCAATAAGTAATACCTTTTTGTACCTTTTGGTTTCTATATAACTTGCTGCAGTAGACATTCCATATAAAAAACTTGAACATGCTGATATTTGATCAAATGAAAAAGCTCGAGTAGCTCCTATTTTTGAGGCTACAAAAGCTGATGTTGACGCCGCTTGCATGTCTGGTGTTGCAGTCGCTACAATAACCAGGTCAATTTCTTTTGGATTTAAGTTTGCTTTAGCAATCAAATCTTCAGCAGCTTTAATTGCCAGAAAGGACGTTCCTTTTCCTTTTTCTTTAAGGATTCTTCTCTCTTTTATTCCGGTACGAGTAGTAATCCATTCGTCATTGGTGTCAACCATAGTTTCCAACATTTCGTTGGTTAATATATACTCCGGAACATATTTTCCAACAGCTGTAATTGCAGCAGTAATTTTACCCATGATTCTACCTTTTTAGAGATAATTTCTTGACAAAAGAGGCGCCAAAGTAATGAAATTTATTTTAGTTTTTTGACAAAAAAGAGTTGTTTTTAGTCATTTTTAATTAAAAAACACAAAAAAACCCTCATTTTGAGGGTTTTTTTGTGTTTTTACATATTTTACTTAAACAGCACTTTCTTCACTATCAATTACAATTTGACCACGGTAATATAATTTACCTTCGTGCCAATGAGCTCTGTGATATAAATGTGCCTCTCCAGTAGTTGGGTCAACAGCTATCTGAGGAACCGTTGCCTTATAATGTGTTCTTCTTTTATCTCTTCTTTGTTTAGAAATTTTTCTCTTTGGATGTGCCATTTTATATTTTTTTATCTGTTAAAAATCCTTTTAATTTATCCCACCTAGGATCAATATTAAATTTTTCTTTGGGTTGTAGTTCTTCTAATTTATCTAATATATCAGATTTTAAAGTTCCGTCTTGTACTCCTGGGTGCACTCGTTTGGTTGGCAATGATAATATAATAATCTCATAAATAAACTGTGAAATATCTATTTCATATGCATCACGGGAAATTATTACAAAATCCTCATTTTCATCATTATACTCATCTCCAAACTTAACCGCCAAATCCAGATTCCCCTGTATTGGTTGTTCATATATCTCATTTGTAACATCACAAGCAACTTTAACATTTCCTTCAACGTTAAAACTAAGTTCAAATAAGGTACTTTTTTTAATAAATTCTAAATGCACTTGTACATTCGCATCTAAAATGTCTTCATACTGATAAACTTCAAAGAACTTACGATCTATTTTATATTCAAATTGGTGTTTTCCTTCTTTCAGACCCCTAAAAGAAATTATATACATTTTCTTTTTCATATCTTCATATCAATTTGAGCGCGCAAATATATAAAATTATTACATATTTAATACAAAAAATTTACTTTCTTGTTGCTAATTTATTTTGAACTAACCCCTTATACTCTTCGCGAGATCTGTAAATGTCCAATGCAGTATAAAGTGCTTGTTTAAATGAATTATGATTTGCAATACCCTTGCCCGAAATTTCATAAGCTGTACCATGGTCAGGTGAGGTTCTAATTTTATTAAGTCCTGCTGTGAAATTAACACCATTACCAAACGAAAGTGCTTTAAACGGTGCCAATCCCTGGTCATGATACATAGCAAGAATTCCATCAAATTTTTTATACAATTGAGACCCAAAAAAACTATCAGAGGAGTAAGGGCCATAAACTAATTTGCCTGCTGCCTGTATTTTTTCTAAGGTAGGCTTAACCATTTCATCGTCTTCTGTTCCAATTACTCCGTTATCCCCGCAATGCGGATTCAAGCCTAAAACAGCAATTTTTGGTTTATCAATCCCAAAATCTTGAATTAATGATTCATATAATATATTTACTTTTTTTACCAACAATTCAGATGTAATAGTTTCAGCAATTTTTTGAACGGGAATATGACCGGTTATCAATCCAATTTTAATCTCATCGGTCATTAAAATCATCAAACTTTCACCTTCTAAATTCGCTTCTAAAAATTCAGTATGCCCTTTAAATTTAAAATCGTCTGATTGAATATTATGCTTATTAATCGGAGCTGTTACCAACAGATCAACATTATTATTTTTTAATGCTTCTACGGCTGCCTGCAATGACAACAAAGCATACTTACCTCCAACTTCAGTTTCCCTACCAAGGTCAACAGTAACATTTTCTTTCCAAACATTTACTAAATTAACTTTATTATTCAATGCTTTCGTCACATTTTCGATACCGTGAATTTGGGTACCAATGTTCAATTCTTTTTTGTGTACTGAAACCGTTTTATTTGAGGCAAATAAAATTGGAGTACAAATCTCTAACATTCTGGTATCCTCAAAGGTTTTAAGAATAATTTCTATGCCGATACCATTGATATCACCGACTGAAATACCAACTTTTATTTTCTCATATTCCTTCATACAGCAAAATAATTGTTTATTTTTGTGGCTACAAAAGTAGTCATTAAAATTAACACTATGTTTACAGGTATTATAGAAAATGTAGGAGAAATTACTTCTATCGTTAAGGACAAAAGTAATATACATATCGCTATAAAAAGCGATATTGCTTCTGAATTAAGAATTGACCAGAGTGTTGCTCATAATGGTATTTGTTTAACTGTAGTTGATGTCAACAAAGATGTCAATTCTTATACCGTAACCGCCATTGACGAAACGTTAGCAAAAACCAATTTGAAATCGCTTAAAATAGGCGATACAATTAATTTGGAGCGCGCCATGAAGTTAGGCGACAGGCTTGACGGTCATATAGTGCAAGGGCATGTAGATCAGATAGGAGAATGTATTGGTATAAAAAATGAGAATGGCAGCTGGCTTTTTACTTTCGAATATGACAGTTCCACACAAAATATTACAATTGAAAAAGGTTCAATTACTATAAATGGTGTAAGTTTAACTGTAGTTAATTCATTGCAAAATCAATTTAGTGTTGCTATAATACCTTATACATTCAACCATACAAACTTCGGCGTATTAAAAATAAATGATACCGTAAATTTGGAATTTGACGTTATAGGAAAATATGTCGCCAAGATAACGGCGCTGAAGTAATTACTCTTTATTCTTTAATTTACTAACTGCATAACCTAGTCCTATAACTAGTAAGGCACCCACCCCACCATCAATTGGAAGGCCAGGAGGCCTTGGAGGGCAGCTATTCCCTGGACCATGTGTCCTGCCGGGAGGGCAAACATGAGCTTCTGCATTGTTTGATATAAAAACAAACAAAACAAATAAAATTAATGTAACGTACTTTTTTAACATATAAAACCCCTTTTTACTATGTAGCTAACGAAAGAATCGCCAATTAATTGCAAATATATAAATCATTTTTAAATAAACATTTGACTTTAATAGTTATTTTTTTCTATTAATTCAGATTTTGCAGGTTCTTTGACAGATCTAAAGAGATTTTTCAGCTATTCTCAGATTCTCAAAAAATCATAAACTTCGAGAATCGCCTGGAACATAATAAATCAATTGTGGACCCAGAAGGGCTTCTTTCGACTGCGCTCAAGACAGGCTTCTCGCCCACCAACGTATCAACTTCAATTTGTGGACCCAGAAGGGCTCGAACCTTCGACCCCCTGATTATGAGTCAGGTGCTCTAACCAACTGAGCTATGGGTCCAAAAAAATGGAGTGCAATATTACCAATTATTTACATAATGTACAATGTTTTTATTTGAAAAATGCTATCCCAATTTTTTCATGCACAAACATGTGTGAAAAATCAACTAAATTTAAAATTAAGCTAACTTATAAAGTCTAAATCCCTAATCCCAATATAATATCATTATATGACGTGTGATTTTTATCCAATTCCGCTTCCAATCCTTCAGCCAAAACACTAGATATTCGCTCATTCTCATGATAAATTGAGATAGAATTTCGTTGCCCTAATATCCATAACCCATAATAATTATCTGCAATCATCAAGGGCCCAGAAACAGGAGTGTCCAAAGCGGTAAATTTAAACTTATCTTTGCTCTGTTTTTCTATGTTTTTAAAAAAAAGTAAATTTTCCTTTATCAAATCAATAATCCTAGACCTTGCCTCCTCATTTCTTATTTTATTAATCTTACGTTTGGTCAAACTCATATCAAAAATATAGGCAAATTTTATATCCCCGAAATTATTTTTATCGACAATCCATGTCCTTAAATTTTTTGCAAAGTCCAATTCAAAATTTCGATAATTCAACTCCAAATCTTCTTCACCAAACTCATCTTTTAAATCTTCATTTGCATAAAATAAGGTCGCTTTCCTTTGAAAAATATAAAGTCTTTTCTCTGCTTGCTCAATCAATTTAGATCCTTCTTTATACATTTTACTTCTGTCATATAATCGCACGGGTCTCTCAAAGGCCGAAATTAGTTCTTCTTTAAGGCTTTCTTTTAGTGTCGCGCTAAATTCTGTTTCTGTTCTAAATTTACTCTTTACTGTATTTCTAAAATTTTGAGAAGTACCCAATTGATACTCATCCAAGAATTCATTTAGAGAAGGGTCTCTTACTTCTTTTTCAAATATTTCTCTCTCAAAAATCAGTATTGGTTTATGTTCTTTAACCGCCGTAGTATATTCATCACGAACTGGGACAGACATAGACTTCCACAGTATTAATATAAAAATATGGCAATTTTCAACATCTTCAATATATGCCTTATTAGTATTTTTATTTGTAGCTACATTTTTTTCTTCGAATAAAACAGGATACATATTAAGTTTTTCAATGACCTGTTTAGAAACCTTTCTGAAATTCATCAATTCAATCTCCCTTGAACTAACAAAAACTTTAACCTCATTCATATCCTAATAACTTCTATCAATCATATAATTAGACCAATCAAATAATAAATCCTTATATTTCGAGTCTGGTATAGCATTTAAATTTGGCTGTGCTTTTTTTACATATTGCTTGCAAATTTCTTCTGCTCTTTCTACTCCTCCCAAATCTTTAACTAAATTAATAACATTTACAATCTCTTTTTCACTAGCATTGCCATTTCCTAAAGTAGCTTTAATAGTTTGTTTTTGTTTATCACTTGCATTTTTCATAGATTCTCTTATTAGAATTGTTTTCTTTCCTTCGCGTATGTCTGAACCAACAGGTTTTCCTAAAGAATCTTGTTTACCAACCAATCCTAAAATATCGTCATAAACTTGAAAAGCTGTTCCGCATAATGAACAAAATTCTTTCAAAGCTAAAAGCTCATTCGTTTCTTCTATACTTTTTTGTCCAATTACAGCACCAGCCATTCCACAATATTCATAAAAAACTCCTGTTTTTTTCCATAACATATCCAAAATCATCTCCTCACTTAAATCTTCAATTTTATAATGAAGACCAAAATCTACATCTAGCATTTCACCTTCAACTAAAGTTCTCATCATGTCAATTTCTAGTTCATTTATAAGATGCAAAACTATTTCTGGTTTAATTCCTTGTTGGATCAAATTTTTGGTAATTAAAGTTACAGACCAACCGTGCTGAATATCACCAATAAGCATAGCAATGTCATTCCCATACTTAGTAGCAACGTGATTAGGAAGACCTAATTGATTGATTGCATAATTTTTAGCTTGTATGTGAACCGTATCTACCCCTCTTCTTAGCGAATCGTTATCAATTATATCATCATGGACCAAAGTCCAAGTATGGAAAACTTCTACCGCAGCTGCTATTGGGAGGGCATCTAATTTGTTTCCACCCATTGCTTCACAACATAACATTAAAACTGTTGGCCTCAATTTTTTACCACTATTCTTTATATAGCTCAATGTGAATTCTTCAAAAACTTCTGGCTTCATTTTTCTTAAATTCTTGGCATCATTAATCAGATAACCTTGTACCAAAGTTTCATTTTGTCTTAGTTCATTAAAAAACTCATTATATTTCATTAAAGTCAATTTTTAGGATATTAATTTGTAGTAAGATAGTACCCATATAATAATAATCATAAAAAGCATAGTAATATAGAATAAAAAAAGGCTTTTTGAAAAAACTAATCTAATTGTACTTGCAACCTTATCTTTAAATCTGTTAGTATTTAGGTCAAATAAAAAAGCATCTGTTTTTAGTCTATTTTCAATTACCCAATTATATATTTCTCTAAAAAGTCTTTCTTGTCTTAAGAAATAAGCATCAATGTACCAAAATAAAATTATTGGAATAATCATAAACAACATTATCTGTCTACTACTGTCAGTAAAAAGAAGTATTCCTGAAAACAAAGTAATTGTCCAACCTTTTATTAAAAAAGAATTAGAGGACATTCTTTTAATATTGTCTTGGATAATTTTAGACTCTTCAACCAAAAAATCTGTTCTCAAAATTTTATTCTTCTTACCCATATAATTATATAATTGTTTATTTCCAAAATCTATTTTCTCCAAAAATAACATTTTCACAATCATTATATCCTCTATTCTTTAAGTAATATTTAACTTAATGTTAAATAATTGTAAAACTTTGGAAACTTTTTTTGTATTTTAAGTTTCCTTTAATACATTTGCAAACTCTTATGAAAGAAAAAATTATCATAAAGGCTTCTGAATTATTTTTAACCTTCGGTTTCAAAAGTGTCACTATGGATGACATCGCTAATGAAATGGGTATATCAAAAAAAACTATTTATAAATATTTTGACAATAAAGAGATTCTTTTAGATAATTGTGTTACACACATACATAATAAAGTCTCTGACTCTATTTGTGAAATTACAAATCAAGGTTATAATGCTATTGAAGAAAATTTTGTGATAAATAATATGTACAAAGATATTTTTGAAAAATCGAACACATCACCAATGTATCAATTGCAAAAATACTATCCCAAAATCTATAAAAAGCTTGTAGCTAATGAGTTTAAAATATTTGAAGAGTGCGTAGGTACCAATATAAGAAAGGGGATAAAGGAAGGTCTTTATAGAAAAGACACGGAAGAATATTTCGCACTAAAGTTCTATTTTATACTAATATTCGGAATACATGATGATGGTGTTTTCAAATATGAAAATTATAAGCTAAATGAAGTAGAGATGAAAGCACTGGAATACCATACAAGGGCCATAGCAACGACAAAGGGGATTATCGTGCTAGAAAAAGAATTAAAACATTTGAATGAATGAAAAAATTAAATCTATTTTTTTGGGTTGTATGTTTAGTTACCGTTGGTTTTGCACAAGAAAATCAGTTAAGTTTCACGTTAGATGACGCCATAAAGTATGCTCTGGAGAATAATTATACAGTCGTAAATGCTGAAAGGGATATAGCGGCTGCAAAAAAACAAAAATGGGAAACTACGGCTACCGGCTTGCCTCAAATAAGTGCAACAATTGATTATCAAAATTGGTTAAAACAACAAGTATCGCTGATACCTGCAGAATTTTTCGGAGGAAATCCAGGTGAATTTGCAGAAGTAGCTTTTGGTACAAAACAAAATGTTAATGCCACTGCCACATTGAATCAATTACTTTTTGACGGTTCCTATTTGGTGGGACTACAGTCTGCTAAAGTATTTTTAGAGATTTCTAAAAACGCCAAATTAAAAACAGAACAAGAAGTTAGAAAAGCGGTTATAGATGCCTATGGAAATGTGTTGCTTGCTCAAGAAAGCATAGAAATTTTGAAAAAAAATAAAACTACACTAATAAAAAATTTAAACGAGACTCAAAAGATCTATGAAAATGGCCTGGAAGAAGAAGAAAGTGTAGAGCAATTGCAAATAACATTGTCAAGTGTCGAAAGCAATCTTAAGAATGCAATACGGTTAAAAGATATTTCGTATAAAATGTTAAATATCACTCTTGGGATCGATGTCGATAAAAAAATAGATTTAAAAGATGACCTAATTTCGTTGACTAGCCAAAATATAGATTTTGGCTTGATAGCAGCTCCTCTAAATTTAGAAGATAATATTGATTTCAAAATTGCTAAAAACAATGAACGTTCTCAAGAATTATTATTAAAATATGAAAAAAGCAAAGCATTACCAAGTTTATCTGCTTTTATTAATGGAAATTATATAGGCAATAGTAATACATTTAATTTTTTAAAGAGTGAACAACAATGGTTTGGTTCTTCATTGCTTGGTGTTAGTTTAAACGTGCCAATATTTAGTTCACTCGGAAGAACGGCAAAAACACAGCGTGCAAAAATAGATTTTGAAATTGCTAAAACAGAACTCACTCAAACAGAACAGCAGATAAAATTACAAACTGCCAATGCAAAAAGTAATTATCAGTTCGCCATTGAGCAATATCTAACTGCAAAAAAGAATTTAGAATTAGCCGAACGTATTGAAAAGAAAAATCAGACGAAATTTTTTGAAGGTGTAGGGTCAAGTTTTGAATTAAGGCAAGCACAAACTCAATTATATAATACACAACAGGAATATTTACAAACAATGTTAAATGTAATTAATAAAAAGGCGGAATTAGAAACTGTACTAAATAGGGTAACAACTAATTGAAAAAATTTAAAAATGAAAAAAATACTAACACTTCTTATTGCGATATCAATAACCGTTTCATGCGATAAAGCAGTCCAAAAATCTTCTTTGGAAAGTCTTAATACTCAAAAATTAACTCTTATATCGAAAATAGATAGTTTAAATAAAGAACTTAAAACGGTTGAACAAGAAATTTCTAAATTAGATACTAGTAAAAAATTACAATTGGTGACAATTTTACCCGTAAGAAAAGGAACTTTTAAACATTATATTGAAATTCAAGGGCTTGTAAAAGCAGACAAAAATATTGAAATAAAGCCTGAATTAGGAGGAACCATTAAAGCTATTTATGTTAAAGAAGGGCAACGGGTTTCCTCTGGGCAAACATTAGTTCAATTAGATGACTCTTCTGTAAAAAATAGTATTGCAGAGCTTAATACCCAATTAATGTTAGCTAAAACTACTTTTGACAGACAAGAACGACTTTGGAAACAAAGAATTGGTTCTGAAATGCAGTACCTTCAGGCAAAAGCCCAAAAAGAAAGCCTGGAAAATAATTTGGCAACTTTAAGAACCCAAGCGCGTAAAATGAAAATTATTGCCCCGTTTAGCGGGATTGTTGATGAAATTTTCCCAAAAGATGGTGAGTTAACCAGTCCTCAATCGCCTGTAGTACGTTTGTTAAATTTAAACAAAGTATATGTAGAGGCAGATGTCACCGAAACCTATTTACCAATTGTTAAGATTGGAACTGAAGCAACTTTATTTTTTCCATCAATCAATAAAGAAATTTATTCTAAAATTGCTCAAATTGGTAATTATATAAATCCGGACAACCGAAGTTTTAAAACGAGGATCAACATACCTAATAAAGATAAATTGATTAAGCCTAATTTATTAGCAGATTTAAAAATATTGGATTTCAAAGCTGACGGTATTATTATTCCATCTACCCTGATTCAACAAGATCAAAACGGCAATAACTATGTTTTTACTATTGAAACCACTGATAATGAAAAAAAAGTAGTGAAAAAGTTAATTACTATTGGTAACGAATATAATCATGAAGTTTATGTAAGTGATGGATTAACTGAAAATGACACTTTGGTAAATGCGGGCGCCAGGCTGGTAAAAGCGGATGAAATTGTTAATGTCACTATTAATTAAACCGGTAAATCTTTAGAATAGTATTTATATGAATAAAGTATTAAAAGAATTTAAACTATCAACATGGTCCATTCAAAATAAGATGACCGTGTTTGTCATAATAGTAATGATATTTTTGGCTGGTATTTTTTCATACCAAAGTATGCCTAGGGAAGCATTTCCTGAAATTGTAATTCCTGAAATATATATTGCAACACCTTATCCGGGTAACTCCGCTCTGGATATTGAAAAACTAATTACCCGCCCGCTAGAAAAAGAAATAAATGGTATATCGGGCGTTGATGAAATAGTTTCCACATCTATTGAAGGATTCTCTTCAATACAAGTTAAGTTTGATTTTAGTGTTACCCCAACCGAAGCCTTACGTAAAGTAAAAGATGAGGTTGATGCTGCCATGTCGGACAAAGATTTCCCTAAAGACCTACCTGCAGATCCAACGGTACAAGAATTAAACTTTGCTGAATTAATGCCTATAATGAACATTAATTTATCCGGTGATTTTTCTATGGACCAGCTTAAGGAATACGGAGAATATTTGGAAGATGAGATTGAAACAGTACCAGAAATTTCTAAAGTTGATATTAGAGGTATCCAAGATAAGGAAATGGAAATCAGCATTGATTTGTATAAAATGCAGATTTCTCAAATTAGTTTTGATGATATAGCGGGTGCCATACAAAATGAAAATATGACGGTTTCAGGTGGCGATCTATTGGAAAACGGATTGCGGAGAAACGTCCGCGTTATAGGTGAATTTAAATCAGCTAAAGAAATTGAAAACATAATTGTAAAGCAAGAAAACAGGAACATTGTTTATTTAAGAGATATTGCATCAGTTAATTTTACAGAGCAAGAAAAAGAAAGCTATGCCCGTGAATTTTCACAACCTGTTGTAATGTTGGATGTTACCAAAAGAGGTGGCGAGAATTTAATTAATGCTTCGACTCAAATTGACGCAATCATTGCAAAAGCGGCGGAATCATACTTCCCTTCAAATCTATACATTTCTAAAACCAATGACATGACCAATGACACCAAAACAATGGTTGCAGATTTAGAGAATAGTATAATTTTAGGTGTTATTTTGGTAGTACTCGTATTGCTTTTCTTTTTAGGTGTAAGAAATGCTCTCTTTGTGGGCGTGGCTATACCAATGTCGATGTTTATATCATTTATTGTGCTCAGCTTTTTGGGTGTAACGCTAAATATGATGGTACTGTTTTCCCTAGTACTGGCTTTAGGTATGCTGGTTGACAATGGCATTGTAGTAGTTGAAAATATTTATAGATTATTGGATCAAGGATATTCAAAATTTGATGCCGCCAAATACGGTGTTGGTGAAGTGGCCATGCCAATTATCGCTTCAACTGCAACAACCTTAGCAGCTTTTTTACCCTTAGCCTTTTGGCCGGGCATGATGGGG
>JGI24023J19991_10001683_pt1 | contig 16699 bp, 14 predicted proteins | sample Cruoilmetagenom1_FD_19991 | JGI IMG/M metagenome (IMG submission 19991) | reverse complement strand
TGCACGGCGCCAACAGACTTGGCGGAAACTCCCTCTCTGACCTCCTCGTTTTCGGACGAAGAGCCGGCACGGGAGCAGCCGAGTACGCAAACAAGATCAAAGACAACAACCTCAGCATCAATGACTCTGAACTGGAGAAAGCGGTTAAGGAAATGCTAGAGCCCTTTGAAAACCCCGAGGGGGAAAACCCATACTCGATTCACCAGGCACTGCAGGAAGCCATGGGAGAATATGTGGGTGTTTTCCGTACTCATGAAAAAATTAGCGAGGGTGTAGAAGAGCTTGAAATATTAAAGGAAAGGGCAGTGACTCTAAAAATCGAAGGCTCAAGGATGTACAACCCGGGATGGCACCTATGTAAAGACCTTAAGTCCATGCTTATAGTGTCTGAGGCCATTGCGCGCTGCGCCCTTCAGAGAGAGGAAAGCAGAGGGGCTCACAGTAGGGTCGATTTCCCTGAGTATGACGAGAAATGGGGTAAAGTAAATTCCGTAATATCAAAAGACAACGGGAACATGAAGATAGACACATCACCACTTCCTGAGATGCCTGAAGAGCTTCAGAGAATTGTTGACGGAGGATATAAATAAATGTCGGTAGCCAAAATGAGAGTATACAGAGGGGACAAAGAGGGCGGCAGGGAAATGGAATACGAGGTACCTCTTGAAGAGGGTATGGTAGTACTTGATGCCCTTCATTTCATTCAGGCCAATTACGACGGGGATCTTGCTGTCAGATGGAACTGCAAAGCAGCTAAATGCGGCTCATGCAGCGCCGAGATCAACGGGATGCCCGCTCTAACCTGTAAGACCCGCCTGGACACTCTGCCTCTTGATCAGCCGATTACGGTATATCCGATAAAGACATTCCCGATAATCAAAGATCTTGTAACGGACGTTTCATGGAACTACGAAGCCAGAAAGAAAGTACAGCCTTTCACCCCGGCCCCTGACACGGACTGGATTATGTACCAGGAAGACGTGGAAAGGAGCCAGGAGTTCAGAAAATGCATCGAGTGCTTCCTCTGCCAAAACGTCTGCCACATTCTCAGAAACCACAATAAGAAAGACGCGTTTTTCGGCCCCCGCGTAATGATCAAAATGGCCGAGCTCGAGATGCACCCGCTTGATACAGTCGACAGAAAACCTCAGTTAAGAGCAGAAGCCGGCCTTGGGTATTGCAATATCACCAAGTGCTGCACAGACGTTTGCCCAGAGGATATACACATAACAGACAACGCAATTATACCTCTAAAGGAAAGGGTAGCCGATACATACTTCGATCCGCTTTCATGGTTATTCGGCAAATCAAAAAAAGGCTAAAATCACAAAACCGGAGACACAAACTTGAATATACACGAGTACCAGGCAAAAGAACTTCTATCCAATTACGGCGTTTCAGTCCCAATGGGCAAGGTTGCTTTTGACCATGAAGAGGCGCATCAAATTGCTTCAGACTTAAACACCGAAAAATATGTAGTTAAAGCGCAGATACACGCCGGCGGAAGAGGAAAAGGCGGCGGAGTAAAGATTGCAAATGTACTTGAAGAGGTAAAACAGCTCGCTGAAGAAATTCTGGGCATGAACCTCGTTACCCACCAGACAGGCCCCGAGGGAAAGCTCGTTGGCAAGGTGCTCGTAGAAGAAGCTTCGCAGATAGAAAAAGAGTTCTATCTCGGCATGGTAATCGATAGGGCCACAGAGAAGATCGTGGTCATGGCAAGCCCTGAAGGCGGCGTCGAGATCGAAGAAGTAGCGAAACACAGCCCAGAGAAGATTATTAAAGAGATCGTCGACCCAACTGTTGGACTGCTTCCTTTTCAGTGCAGGGAGATTGCCTACTTTATAGGCCTTCAAGGTAAGACAGTTAACCAGGCCGTAAAGCTAATCATGGGACTATATGACGCTTTTGTAGATAATGACTGCTCACTTGCGGAGATCAACCCACTTATCCTAACCAAGGACAACCAGGTAACCGCGCTTGACGCTAAAATGAACTTTGACGATAACGCGCTATTTCGTCACCCCGATATTCAGAAGCTCCACGACCCTACCGAGGAAGACCCTACTGAGCTTGCCGCGAAAGAGTGGGGTATCAGCTACATAAAGCTTGACGGCAATATAGGATGCCTCGTAAACGGGGCCGGGCTGGCAATGTCTACGATGGATATCGTCAAGCACCACGGCGGAGAGCCCGCAAACTTCCTGGACGTTGGAGGCGGCGCGACTACTGAGCAGGTAACCCAGGCGTTTAAGATGATACTTAGCGATTCGAACGTTAAGGCTATTTTCGTAAACATCTTCGGCGGCATAATGAAGTGCGACACCATTGCAGAGGGCATCATCGCTGCTTCAAAAGAAGTGGGCATCGAGGTTCCTCTAATAGTCAGACTCGAAGGCACAAATGTTGAGCTAGGCAGGGAAATGCTCTCTCAGTCGGGACTTAACATCATAACCGGAAAAGACATGCGTGAAGCAGCCGGTAAAGCCGTAGAAGCGATAAAGTAATTTACACCTGCACCCCATAACAGTAAGTTAGTATCTAATACTGTTGCTAAAGTATCTGAAATCAAGCAATTAGACGTGCATAACTACCTTAAATCTCATGGTTTATTAAATTATTCTAACCCATTTAACCCCCTTGACATATACGAGATGATGATTACATATGGTAAAGGAGGTTTCACAATACTATGAAAACGCTCGCAGTAAGAGAGCCTATAAACATATTTCTTAAGGAAATTGAAAAGTATCCTGTGCTCACCAAGGATGAGGAGTACAAGCTCGCCGTAAGGTACTATGAGCAAAAGGACCTTGAGGCGGCTAACACCCTCGTTGTATCCAATCTGAGATTTGTTATGAAAATTGCAGCGGAATACATAACCTATGGTTTTGCGCTTATGGACCTGATACAGGAAGGAACGATCGGGCTTATGAAAGCCGTTAAGAAATTCAACCCCTACAAGGGATACAGGCTTATCTCCTACGCCGTATGGTGGATCAGAGCCAAGATACAGAACCACATTATGAAGTTCTGGAGCCACGTGAAGATCGGAACCACGCAAGCTCAGAGAAAACTGTTCCACAAGATAGGTAAAGCGAAAAAAGAGCTAAATATAGAGAGCAGCGAACTTAGCCCAAATGAGGCAAAGAGGGTAGCAGAAGTGTTCGGTGTAAAAGCTCAAGACGTAATGGATATGGAGCTCAGAATGGCAAGTAGAGATTATTCACTGGATGCAACAACCACAGATGAGGGTTCTATGACCTACATGGACTCACTTCCCGACAAACACGAAAACCAGGAAGAGATTGTCGGAAATGTGGAAAATAGTGAGCTTATGCACACTGGTTTAACCCAGGGTCTTGAAAAACTCAACCCTCGTGAGCAGCTTATAGTGGAGAGCAGATATTTAAAGAACCCGCCTGCCAAGCTCAGGGAGCTCGGAGACGAGCTTGGGATATCCAAGGAAAGAGTAAGGCAGATTGAAGTGGGCGCTCTTAAAAAATTAAAAGGTACAGTAGAAGCGGTTGTGACAAAAGACGCTGCCGCTCTACGAAAATAAAAAAGAATATAAAAGATTTGGAGGCTACATATTATGGCGAAAAGCGGAAAAATTATCGGAATCGACCTCGGGACCACAAACTCTGTTGTTGCGGTAGTAGAAGGTGGGGAGCCGAAGGTTATCATCAATGAAGAGGGAGCGAGGGTTACACCTTCAATTGTCGCATTTACAAAAGAGGGCGAGATACTCGTAGGCGGCCCTGCAAAGCGTCAGGCTGTCGTAAACCCTGAAAACACAATTTTCTCAATTAAAAGACTAATGGGAAGCCGTTATGAAGAAGTGGCTGAAGAAGCCAAACGTCTGCCCTATAAAGTTGTAAAATCAAAAAACGACGACGCGTGGGTTGAGGTTGATGGCAAGGAATACTCACCGCCCCAGATATCTTCAAACGTGCTAATGAAACTGAAAAAGGCGGCAGAGGACTATGCAGGCGGCGAGGTCACTGAGGCCGTAATCACAGTTCCCGCGTATTTTAACGACTCCCAGCGTCAGGCCACAAAAGACGCGGGCAAGATCGCCGGGCTTGAAGTAAAAAGGATCATAAACGAGCCTACGGCTGCCGCGCTTTCTTACGGGTTTGATAAGAAGGGAGAGGGGATTATAGCAGTGTATGACCTTGGAGGCGGTACGTTTGATATCTCCATACTCGAGGTCGGCGACAACGTTATTGAAGTAAAGTCGACAAACGGCGACACACACTTGGGCGGAGACGACTTCGACCAGCTTATAATGGAATACATCATAGAGGAATTTAAGAAGGAATCCGGCATTGACCTCGGAAACGACAAGATGGCTCTACAGAGGCTGAGACAAGAGGCTGAGAAGGCCAAGATTGAGCTCTCTAACACTTTAGAGACTGAAATTAATCTGCCGTTTATCACGGCCGATTCTTCAGGGCCCAAGCACCTCGTGATGAAGCTCTCCCGCTCTAAATTTGAGCAGCTGATTGAAGACAAGGTCAAGGGCACACTCGAGCCCTGCCGTCAGGCTCTTAAAGACGCTGGCTTTAAGGCAAGCGACATAAACGAGGTCATTCTCGTTGGCGGATCCATAAGGATCCCGATGGTACAAAAAGTCGTGACGGACTTCTTCGGAAGAGAGCCGCATAAAGGAATTAACCCTGACGAAGTGGTATCCATGGGCGCTGCAATTCAGGGCGCTGTACTTGGCGGCGAGGTAAGGGATGTTCTGCTCTTAGACGTTTGCCCGCTATCACTGGGCATTGAAACCCTGGGTGGCGTAATGACTAAAATCATTGAAAGGAACACCACAATACCTACAAAAAAGAGCCAGGTGTTTACCACGGCTGAGGACAACCAGACCTCTGTTGAGATTCACGTGCTCCAGGGCGAGCGCCAGATGGCAACTGACAACAGAACCCTTGCCAGGTTTATACTTGACGGCATACCTCCCTCTTCAAGAGGGGTACCTCAGGTAGAGGTAGCTTTTGACATTGACGCAGACGGCATACTTCACGTATCAGCCAAAGACCTTGCTACATCCAAGGAGCAGAAGGTCAGAGTTGAGGCCTCAAGTGGATTGAGCAAAGAAGAGATCGACGGCATGGTAAAAGACGCCGAAGATAAATCGGACGATGACCAGAAACGTCAGCAGACAGTCGAGGCCAGAAATAAGCTCGATGAGCTCATTTACAGAACCGACAAGAGCTTTAAGGAATTTGAGGGTAAACTCTCAGACGATGAGAAAAAAGAGCTTGAAGAGGCCGTAGAAGCCGGCAGGCAGGCACTTAAGGGCGACAACCCTGAAGAGATAAACGACGCTACAGAGAAGATTACTCAGGCCTCACATAAATTGGCCGAGCTTATGTACAAACAGCAGCCAGAAGGCGAAGCAGAAGGGGCTCCAGAGGAAACCGGTGACGGTGCTGAAGCTCCAGAGACGGAAGAAGCACCAGGCGAAGAAGGCTCTGAGAATAAAGACGGTGATGACGTAATAGACGCCGAGTTTACTGAGAAATAAACATCTACGGAAAATATTCCGGTAGAAACTTAAAAAGAATTGTATTAGAAATTTATAGAGGCGGCCTCCGGGTCGCCTTTATATTTTAAACTGCCACATCAAAATAGTATTGCCCACTGCCCAGATTAATGTTAATTTATTAGTAAGGCTAACAGGGATGCTTTGAAAAAAGCATTTTGTGAAAGAGCAAAAACAATCTCATAAATGAGAAAGATAAACACCGGAGGCAATTACAGAATGAAAGCTGAAATACATCCTGAGTACAAAGAAGTAACCGTAAGCTGTTCTTGCGGAGCATCATACAAAACCAGATCAACACGTATTGGCGATTTCACGGTTGAGGTCTGTTCCAACTGCCACCCGTTCTATACGGGTAAAGAAAGGGCAGCGGAAGCTAAGGGTAGGGTCGAAAGATTTAGGAGAAAATATAGTAAGAATTAGAGTTATTACATAAAAGATTTAACGGATTTATCGCTATTTATTCGGGGTTACCACCTAACATATAAATAGTTAACACCGTTTTTGAGGATAAATTATTCCAAATATGCGGAGGTAATTCGTTATGCCTGATCTTAGTAGAGATAGTATTAGGAATATCGCCCTTGTAGCGCCTCACGGCACGGGTAAAACTTCTCTGGCTGAAGGTATCCTCTTTTTAAACGGTACGACCGACAAGCTCGGCAAGGTCGACGACGGCTCCTCAGTGCTCGATTACGAGAACGAGGAAAAGCACCGCAACATGTCGATCAATTCCCATATAGCTTTTTATGAAACCAAAAACAACCTTGTAAACCTTATAGACACCCCGGGGTTCCTGAATTTTCTGTATGAGACTGAAAGCGCCTTAAAAGTTGTAGACGGAGCGATTATAGTAATCGGCGCCATCAGCGGCGACTCGGGCGTACAGGTGAGTAAGTACTGGCACATGGCATCCCATGTGCCGAAGATGATTTTTATCAACAAGCTCGACAGAGAAAATACAAGTTTCCAGGACACTGTTAACAGCATTACCAACGAGCTTGGTATATCCGTTATTCCGATCACACTACCCTTAGGACAGGCAGAAAACCTAAATGGTGTAATTGACCTTATGGAGATGACTGTCCATATCTACGACAACTCGGGTAAGGCCGAAATAGGGCCCATACCCCAGGAGCTCGAAGCTATAGCAGCAGCGGCGCGTGAAAAGATAGTAGAATCGGTAGCCGAGCTTGATGACGAACTGATTGAGAAATACCTCGAAGGTGAGATAATTGAAGAGGAGACAATGATCAAGATGCTCCATGATGGAATCAAGGAAGGAAAGATTTTTCCTGTATTCGCAGGCTCTTCCACAAAGCTCATAGGGCTTGATATATTAACCCGTGCAATATCCCGCTACATGCCCTCACCACTTGAAAGATTGGCTATTACCGCTAAGAACGGAGACGGAGAAGACGTAAGCTCTGAGCCCAAAGAGGACGGCCCGCTTTCGGCTTTCGTCTTTAAAACTATCTCCGATCCTTACACCGGGAAAATCAGCATATTCAGAATATTCTCAGGCGGAATTAACGGGGATGCCACTGTTTACAATGCATCAAAAGATACCCGTGAAAAACTAAGCCACCTTCACAGGATGGTTGGCAAGAAACAGGTTCCTCTAAGCCCTGCAGGCTGCGGGGATATAGTGGCCGTAAATAAGCTAAAGGATACGAGCACAGGTGACTCGTTCTCAGATGAATCGAGCCCGCTTATCATCCCTAAGACAACACTACCTTCTGCTGTACTCTCTTACGCCATTGAACCGCACAGCAGAAACGATGAAGACAAGCTCAACCCCTCACTTGCGAGGATTCAAGAGGAAGACCCTACAATTCAGTACCATTTAGAAGAAGAAACCCATGAATTTCTTCTCTCGGGTACAGGTCAGTCCCATGTTGAGGTCATTGTTAACAAACTCAGAGACACTTACGGCGTAAACGTCGATCTTAAGACCCCTAGGGTCCCGTATAAAGAGACCATCCGCTCAAAGGTCAGGAGCGAGGGAAAGTACATTAAACAAACCGGAGGCAAGGGCCAGTACGCTGACGCCTGGCTCGAAGTTGAGCCGTTAAAAAGAGGACAGGTTTTCGAATTCATAAACAAGGTTGTAGGAGGAGCAATACCCAAAAACTTTATTCCTTCGGTAGAAAAAGGAGTAGTAGACGCGATGAAGAGGGGCATTGTAGCCGGATTCCCGGTTGTGGATGTTAAGGTAACGGTCTTTGACGGTAAGTACCACCCGGTAGACTCCTCTGATATGGCTTTTCAAATCGCCGGGAGTATGGGATTTAAACAGGCCATGGCTGAGGCTAGACCACAGATACTAGAACCCATTATGAAGATGGAGATCACTATACCAGAGGACTCCATGGGGGACGTTATAGGGGACGTAAACGCAAGGCGCGGCAAGGTATCCGGAGTTGACTCGCTTGCCGGATCACACCAAATTAACGCTCTCATACCTATGTCCGAAATCCTGCATTACGCACCTGAGCTTAGATCTATCACAAGTGGAAGGGGCTCTTTTACCATGGATTTCTCGCACTACGAAGAGGTACCTGACCATTTGGCGCAGAAAATTATAGACGAGAACTCAAAAGACCAAGAAACAGAAGAATAGTACAGGGAGACCAAGGGTAAATATTTAGTAAGGCGAATTTTTAACAGAGCTTATAGAACATTTCCATCCTCATAGTATAATTCCACCCTAAATGCGAATTGCCTCTATAGACATAGGTACAAACACCGTAAGGCTGCTAATTGGAGAACTTTCCGAAGCAGGAACTCTCGAAAAGCTCGACATACAGCGTGTAATAACAAGGCTTGGTGAGGGGTTTTCGCAAAATAACGGAGTCATAACCGAGCAGGCGGCACAAAGAACTATTCGAGTGCTGTCAGAATTCAAAGAGGTGCTTTCTGATTACGGTGTAGAGCACACTAGAGCAGTCGCCACCAGTGTCGTTAGAGAGAGCTCAAACGGAGTAGAGTTTAAAGAGCGGGCCAATACAGAGACCGGCCTTGATATTGAGATAATTTCAGGTGAAGAAGAGGCCAGGCTTACAGTTAACGGGGTACTCGGCTCAGTAGCCCTTAATACAGAGGACGCTCTGATCTTCGATATTGGCGGAGGCAGCACCGAATATATTCACGTGAGAGAAAATACTATCATTTCTCTTAAAAGCATACCGCTCGGTGTAGTTCATCTGACTGAGCAATACTTAACATATAACATTAACTCTGACACTGAACTACTACATTTATCACAACATATAGACAACATTCTAGAATCAGGGCTTAGAGAATTCGAGATACCCGATACAAACAGCTTATCCCTTATAGGTACGGCGGGCACGCCGACGACATTGGCCGCGATTGAGCAAAAGCTCGACCCATACGACCCTTCTAAAGTAAATGGATTTCTACTTTCCCGTGAGATGATTGAAAATATCCTTTGCAAGTTAAACTCCATGACGGCCCTGCAAAGACTATCTCTGCCCGGTCTAGAGAAAGGGAGAGAAGACCTGATAGTTTCAGGCGCGCTCACGACACTGCGCACAATGAGTAAATTTTCAAAAAACACGTTGATTGTAAGTGATGGCGGGCTTTTGGAGGGTGTGCTCTATAGTCTTATATAAGCAAAAGACCAAAGCACCTCATAACCAATGCCGTTTGGACATATAGACTTTTCCCGTTGACAAATCATACCGTGATTATTATATTTTCATTAATAACTGCCTAAAATCACACAACCTGCAAAAGGCGATATATAATTAATATAAAAGGCACAAGTTTAAACCTGATTACTGTAAATTTTCAGGGTAACAATTTATTTCTAGAAAAAAGTCATTGTTATATGACGATGCCTCAGAGGCAAATTAACAAACAGAGGCCGGCTTAGTATGCAAAGTCTTTGAATTGGAAGGAGACAGTTATGAATCCCAAAGAAAGAGAAGGAGAAAAAGGCGAAATGGAAATACTTGAAGGCGATGATAACGGAGAGCTTGATCTTGCTCCTGGATCTGAGGAACCCTCCGAAGTTGAGCAGGAAATCGAAGGAGACAAGGAACAAGAGGATCTTCAGCAAAAGTATCTAAGACTGGCGGCGGACTTTGAGAACTATAAAAAAAGACTTGCAAAGGAAAAAGCAGACGTAGTCGCTTACGGCAACGAAGAGCTGATTAAAGCCCTTATAAATGTGCTGGACAACCTCGAAAGAGCACTAGAGTCCGGAGATGACAATCCCGCGCTACTGGAAGGAGTTAAGCTTGTGCATAAGCAGTTTGTGAGCTGCCTTGAAAAATTCAGCGTAACAAAAGTAGACGCCACTACAGGCACTGAGTTTGATCCCAGATTTCATCAGGCTATAGAAAGAGTTGAATCAAGTGAGCTTAGCTCGGGCCTTATACTTTCTCAAATGCTGCCCGGATATATGCTCAAGGACAGACTCTTAAGACCAGCTCTTGTAGTAGTGTCAAAAGGTATAGACGATACGGAAGGAAACGGCAGTGTACCAGGCTTTACGAGTGCTGATAATTCCTGATTAACTAGAACTCTGATGAATAATATAAGGGGATAATTCATGGCTATAGTAGGTATAGACCTTGGCACGACAAACTCTTGCGTCGCTCTTATAGAGGGAGGCAGCCCCGTTGTAATTCCAAACGAAGAGGGTAGCAGAGTCACCCCGTCTGTCGTTGCGTTCACAGAAGATAATAGCAGGTTTGCAGGAGCAATAGCTAAGCGTCAGGCTGTGATCAACCCTTCGAGCACAGTATATGGTGTAAAGAGACTAATAGGCAGACATTACGATACGCCCGAGGTTCAGAAAGCTCTCGGTCTGGCCCCATATGAAATAGTGAAGAATGAATCGGGAGACGCATGGATTGAAATTAACTCCAAGCATCTTAGCCCCCAGGAAATATCTTCAATAGTACTCTCAAAAATGAAGCAGGTAGCCGAAGAATACCTAGGTTACGAAACATTAGAAGCTGTCATCACTGTGCCGGCGCATTTCAACGATTTACAGCGTCAGGCAACAAAAGACGCAGGCAAAATTGCGGGATTTAACGTAAAACGGATCATAAACGAGCCCACGGCAGCGGCGCTTGCTTACGGTTTTGATAAAACCGAGAACAAAAAAATTGCGGTATTCGATCTTGGAGGCGGCACATTCGACATAACCGTGCTTGAGATCGCAAACGGTGTATTTGAAGTGAAAGCCACTAGCGGCGATACTTTCCTTGGTGGAGACGATTTCGATCAAAAGCTCATTGAGCTTGTTCTAGATGATTTTAAAGATCGCTACGAGATAGACCTCCGTGAGGACAAGATGGCGCTTCAAAGGATCAGGGAAGCATGTGAGAAAGCCAAGCACGAGCTTTCTTCCTTATCTGATACAGTAATTAACTTACCTTTCATAGCTGTTGACGCATCGGGTCCTAAACACTTAAATTACAGTATAACGCGGGAAAAATTTGAAGACCTGGTGTCAGATTTGATAGACAGACTCGAAATCCCCTGCAAGCAAGCCATACAGGACGCAAAGCTCAAAGCAAGTGAAATCGACGAGGTAGTACTCGTAGGCGGCATGACCAGAATGCCCAAGATTAAAGAAAAGGTAAGGAGCATATTTAAAAAAGAGCCGCAAACCAAAATCAATCCCGAAGAGGTTGTGGCCATAGGCGCATCCATTCAGGGAGGAGTGCTTGAAGGTAAGGTTCAGGAAGTAGTGCTCCTTGATGTTGTTCCGCTTTCCCTCGGAGTCGAGACCAGGGGAGGGCTGTTTACAAAGATTATAGAGAGAAATACGACTATTCCCACAAAGAGGAGCAGAACTTTTACAACGGCTTTTGATAACCAGGAGTTTGTAGGCATTCACGTGCTGCAGGGAGAGCGCGAAATGGGATATGACAATATATCGCTTGCGAACTTTAACCTAATTGGCATACCCCCGGCCCCAAGAGGCATGCCGCAGATCGAAGTATCGTTTGAAGTTGACGCTGACGGCATATTACACGTATCTGCAAAAGACCTCGGTACAGGGAAGAAACAGGAAATCCAGGTTGAGACTTCGGGCGGGCTCTCGGACACACAGATAAATGAAATAATCGAAGAAAGCAGCAAAAGCGCTCAGGCAGACCAAACACGCAAGGACCTTGCACTCCTTAAGAACGAAGCCGAGGGGCTTTTATACTCTGTTAGGAAAACTCTTGACTCTTACGGCGAGCAGATAAAAACCGAGCTTAGAAATGATATCGAGCAGGCAGTCGAAATTACAAAGAAAGCTCTTGAGGATGAAGATTTCAACGAGCTCAAGGAATCTCTTGACGGGCTTAAGAATGCGTCTTACAGATTTGCAGAAGTAATCTACTCGAAACAAAAAGGAGCATCCGAACAACAGGTCGATGAAACAACAGACCCTGAAAAGGACTGATTCTCACGCACAGAGCAATAATAAATGACCGAAATAGACTACTACGAAATACTTGAGATCCACAAGAGCGCAAGTAACGATGACATCAAAAGCTCCTATAAAAGACTAGCTTTTGAGTACCATCCCGACCGCAACCCTGGCAATTCAAACGCTGAGGAAAAGTTCAAAGTTATCAACGAAGCGTATCAGACCCTGAGTAACCCGGATAAACGGGCCAGATATGACAGCTTCGGTCATATTTCTTCAGAAAACATGTTTTCAGAGCAGGACTTTGAAGCGGGTTTCAGCGATATATTCGGCAATTTATTCGAAGAAGTGTTTAACGCGGGACAAAGGCAAAGGGCCGAGCGTGGAAGTGACCTGAAGTACTCACTCGAGCTTAGCTTTGAGGAGTCATTAGAAGGCGCACAAAGGGAAATAAGTATCCCCAGGCGCACGCTCTGCGACGTATGTGAGGGAAGTGGTGCCGCAGAAGGCGGCGAGGCCGTTTGTCACACCTGCAGGGGTAGGGGAGAGCTCCGTTACACCCAGGGGTTCATAGCTATTAAACGTCAGTGCAGCACCTGCCGTGGAAGCGGAAAAATTATTACAGAAGCTTGTGGTTTTTGCTCGGGCAATAAATTCACTGTTTCTGAGCATACCGTAAGAGTAAAAGTCCCGCCAGGCATAACAAACGGCGCACGCCTTAGGGTAAGGGGTGAGGGTGACAGCGGGTTTATGGGAGGTCTTAATGGAGACTTATATATCGAGATACGGGTTAAGGAACACCCGTTGTTCAGAAGAGAAGGACACGACTTATACTTAAATGTCCCGATCGGCTTCGTACAGGCGGCTCTAGGTGATGAAGTTGAGATACTCACACCCAAAGGACTGAGCACAATAAAAATACCTCCCGGTACTCAGTCCGGGCAGAATTTCAGGTTGAAAGGCAAGGGGGCGCCCAAGCTCGAAGGTAGGGGCATGGGCGATCTATACATTCAGGTTGAAGTCAGGGTACCGGTAAAGCTCAGCAAAAAACAAAAGCTCATTCTCGAGGAATTCGCTAAAGCATCCGAAGAAAAGAACCAGCCTGCTGTAAAGAGGTTTCTGGATAAACTTCAGGGCTTATTTAACTGAACGCGCTTAATTCACAATACAGATAACAGCCCAAACAATCCGAATTAAAACTTAGAGACCGCCTGCGATAGCAGGGATGATAGATACTACATCTCCCTCGTTTAACTGAGTCTCTTTTCCGTCCAGAAATCTAATATCTTCGTTATTCACATAGAGATTGATAAATCTTCTCACATTACCCGATTCATCGCACAGCCTGTCTTTTATCCCCGGGTACTGACTCTCCATAGTCTCTATTAAATCCGAAACGTTTGAGGCGCTGATGTTAACCTCATCCTGATCGGCGGTTAATTTCCTAAGCGGTGTTGGAATGCGTACTGACGGCATCTTTAATACCTCCTTGTTCGTTATTGTTAATACTTCCGTACAGCTCCTCAAATTCTTCGAGCCTCGCCTCTATAATACGGGGCTGAGCAACGTCTCCTACAATTGCTTCCTGAGTCTTAAGACCGTTCCCCGTTATAGATACTACAATAGACTCGTCTTTAGGAATTAATCCCTGCTCTATGAGTTTTTTGGTTACGGCTACAGTTACACCTCCGGCAGTCTCTGTAAATATCCCCTCTGTCTCTGCCAGAAGCTTAATACCGTCCACTATCTCAGGGTCACTCACATCTTCTCCCGCGCCACCGCTATTGTTCATAACTCCCATAGCGTAAAAACCGTCCGCAGGCGTGCCTATCGCAAGTGATTTGGCTATTGTCTTTGGCTTTACGGGCTTAAATATTTCCCAGTTGTTCTTAAGCGCCGTTGTAATGGGCGAGCACCCACTAGCCTGAGCTCCGTATATACATGTATCGCTGTTTTCTATGAGTCCGAGCATCTGGAACTCCTTAATGGCTTTCCAGACTTTAGTCAGAAGAGAGCCGCTCGCCATGGGTACGACAATATGTTTTGGCGCGCGCCACCCTAACTGCTCCATCATCTCATACGCAAAGGACTTAGAGCCTTCCGCATAATAAGGCCTCATATTTATATTCACAAAAGCCCAGCCGAATTTACCCGCTATTTCGCTGCAGAGCCTGTTCACATCGTCATAAGCCCCTTTAATCCCAATTAAATTCGATCCATACACAGTAGTTGCGACAATCTTTGCCTGCTCCAGGTCATAGGGGATAAATATAAAGCTTTTAAGATTTCCCGATGTGGTGAGTGATGCTACCGCATTTGCAAGGTTTCCTGTTGATGCGCAGGCGGCGGTATCGAACCCAAATTCCTTTGCTTTACTTAGCGCGACAGATACAACCCTGTCTTTAAACGAAAGGGTCGGATAGCACACAGCGTCGTTTTTTATATATATTTCCGAGACCCCTAGAGCCTTGCCCAGGTTCTCTGCCCTTATAAGTGGGGTGTAGCCAACTTCAAGACCGACCGTAGGCTCTTTATCCACAGGTAGAAGCTCTTTATATCTCCAGATATTTCTATCTCTTCCCTCTATGACGTCTCTTGTCAGAGCCTCTTTTATCGCGTCGTAATTGTAGTCTGCCTCAAGCGGTCCGAAACAAATATCACACACGTGAAGTGGTTCTTTCGGGTATTCTTCGCCGCATTCTTTACATTTAAGCGCTTTCACAAAACTCATATAGTTCCTCTTCAATTATTGAATAAATCTAACAAGTTACCCTCAAACACCGGGGTTGTCAAAAAGTCCGGAACCCCGAATTTGAGCACCTACCACTCGTCTCTTCTCTGTATTTCCTCTTCTTTGTCATCTTCTTCGAATTCTACCACTTCAATCTGACGCGCCTCGAGCTCATTACCGTTTTTCCTGTATGTGCCGCCTACGATTATGTAGTCGTCGTCAGCAAGCTCCCAGGTACCTGGAAGAATAATATTTATATAATTCCCTTTTGTGTCCATTAGCTTAAATAACGTCGTCAGCTCCTCAGGATCGGTCTCCTCTATTTCCGGAACCTCTGATGGTGCATCGCTGTCCTCGATCTGACCCTCCACAATAAGGTCTGTTATATGGCCCTCTATTTTAAGCACCGCGCCGTCAAAAGCTATGGGGGAGAACAGCACTTTCGATATAGGCGCCCTTATCCCCTGAACCGTCAGACCCGGGATGTATTCGGGCTCTTTATTGCACCCCGCAGCAATTAGCAAAATCAAAAGAAGGGAAGGGAGTAAATACGCTTTAAATAAAATCCAACTCGCCTCTCTAACTCTTAAATAACAACCGTCTCGTATGATATTTTTCTGCATACTGGTATATTTTACATGCTAAGACTGAATATGCTTAATTTTTTATGGCATAATATCTGTCTTAATTTTTCAAATCACAACAGAACCGGATACATATACTAAATAAAGGCGGCGATTAATAATGGAAACATTTGAAGCAGAAGGACTCGGCATAGCAAGAATCAGGATTCAGGATAGCGACTCAAACTATAACTACTTAGCCTGGTGTGAAGAGACCAGGGAGTGCGCTGTGATCGACCCCATAGACCCGATTGTGCTGCTGAACTTCATAAGAGACAACGACCTCATGGTTAAATATGTTATAAACACGCACTGCCACCCTGACCACATATCCGGAAACGACGCTATTATAAAAGTAGCCCTAACGAACATATCAAAAATACTGGTACATCCCGAAGGGCTCGAGCGCGTCTCACCCAGATGCTCGAGCATTGACGATGGGGAGATAATAAAAGTAGGCAATCAGGAGATAAAAGTAATTTACACGCCGGGCCACTGTCCGGAGCACGTAACTCTTTTAGCCGGGAATTACGCATTTGTCGGAGACACGCTGTTTCTGTCCGGCTGCGGCAACACAAAATTCAGAGGTGTCACAAAAGACCTTTTCAACAGCATAGACAAAAAGCTCAGAACCCTTCCTGATGAAACGAGCATATTCGTAGGACATGATTATGCGGAAAAAAACCTTGAGTTCGCGCTCGACATCGAGCCCGACAATGAAGCCGCACAATTAAAGCTTGAGGAAATAAAGTCAGCAAAATTAAACGGAGCGGAACCCGAGCCTACAACCATAGAAGAGGAAAAGAGCTATAACCCGTTCATGCGCTACGACGTCCCGGAGGTTATGGAAGAGCTTAAGAAAAGAAATCCCGACCTCGAATTAAGTCCTGTAGGAGTATTTAAAGAGCTTAGATCGCTCAGAGATAGCTGGAATTGATGAGTAAACACATCTAATACCAAACATTCAGAATATATAGGATAGTTATAATTATGGGGACAGAGGCGAGCGCTTCACAGCGATGCCGGGGTGGATAAAATAAGAGATATGAATAAGACCAAGACATATAAGCTGCTAGAAGAGCTCTTGAAGGAACGCATACTTTTCATGGACGGCGCTATGGGCACCATGATACAGCGCTATAAACTTGTAGAAGAGGACTTCAGGGGCAAGCGCTTTTCAGACCACCCAATAGACCTAAAGGGCAATAACGACCTCCTTTGTATGACAAGACCTGAAATCATTTCAGAGATACACAGGAGTTACCTTGAAGCAGGCGCAGATATNATTGAAACCAATACGTTTAACGCAAACAGTATCTCGCAGGCGGATTACGAGCTTGAAAGCATTGTTACGGAGTTAAATATTAGTGCGGCGCGTATAG
>JGI24023J19991_10001680_pt1 | contig 16719 bp, 16 predicted proteins | sample Cruoilmetagenom1_FD_19991 | JGI IMG/M metagenome (IMG submission 19991) | reverse complement strand
GATCGTGACCGTCCGACACTCGAGTTGCACACTTTGCCGGAAGGTGGGGGTGTTTCTTTTCTCTTTTCTCGCTTGAACCCGCAAGATTATCGTTTGGTGGGGAGCGCTCCGGTTTCTCCTGGTCCCGATCAGACGTGGATCGTGTACAGATCAGAACAAGACCGTTCAAAGGCGGAGACATTGCGGGCAACGCTTGGCCTTGGCCGGCTTGTGAAAGACCCGCAGCGTATTGCGAGTGGGGATCTCACTCTTGTTGTGGGCCGAGATATTGCAGGGCCACTTGCTGTTGTTCCGGGCGTGTCTGCTTCGGAAGAGGCTGCTGTTGAGGCAGGGTATGAGAACGTTTTGGAAAAGATTTTTTCTCCTGTTGCACCGCGAAGATAGGTGCCGGGCCAGGGAGTGGCCTTGTGTCGACGATTGTGGGGTTGTGGCTGTTGTGCCTGATGTTTCTTTGCCGCAGGCAGCTGCTCTCCGCAGTATTGCGAAAAGCATTGCCAAAAAAGAGACTGCGCGTTCTTGTTGATGTGTTGACAGGTTGTGCGCCTCTCTTGGTTTTTGTATTCCGGTCTGTATCGTGACGCAACCTGGGGTCTCCAGAAAAAAATGGGCAGAGCCGATGAGACCTCATGGCGAGAGACGTTGTCCGGTTTTTGGTGCTTGACTACGCCCTTTCCGACCCGGAAAAGGTGTGCGGAGAGCTTGAAAACGCGCCTTTCTTCCCTGTCCGAACAAAACGGGCAGATACTTTATCTCACGCGTGTGCACTTTGGCCGATGTCTGCTTTTGACATGGTTTTGTTGGGATGGGAAGAAAAAATTTCCGCAGTGTTGGCTGATCTGCGAGCTGTGACGGGGACAACCTCCTTGGCTTTTCGTGATGAACTGCCAGTGTTACTGCTTGTGCCTCTGACGAAAGCGGAGGGGGCCTTACGGGCCTTGCGGATGGGGGCGAGTGGCATTATGTGGGATGGCCCCCCAGGGATTGGTGTGCAAGTAGCCCATATTCTGGGTAGGACGTGTATTGCCCAAGGTGCCCGGGAACAAGCAAAAGCAGGGTTGCGGAAATTCCATGTGGTGAAAAAGTCCTGTGGACATAGTGCACTTGCACATGGGTTCGATGTCACCGATGCTCATTCTCTCTCAGGGGACTCTCCTTCCTGTCGTGAAGAACTGCTCACGCGTGTCTCGCACGAACTGCGTACGCCGCTTACGGCAGTGCACGGTACGATCGAGATTTTGTCTGGGCAGTTGCGGAGCGAGCTGTCTCCTTTGCTGCGCGAGTGTTTCGATATTGCCCTGCGTAATGTTCGCCAGCTCCAAGGGATGATCAACGATCTTGTGGACACCGCGCGTGTCTGCCAGGATCAGCTTGCACTTGATCGCACACGGATTGAGACCGGGGAGCTGCTTGAGGATGTGGTGCGTGTTGCCGGCTCGTCTGCAGTGCAGGAGGTAACGCAGAGAGCTGCGGGGGTCGTACTTGCGGGAGGGCCCGAAGGCACGCCTCCTGTGTTTGGTGATGAAAAACGACTCCGGCAAATACTTGAAAGCCTGATAAGTGTTGCCTCGCGGCACAGTGTGCCAGGTTCCGATGTCCGTTTATCGGCGCTCCCTGAGTGTTCAGACGATCAGAGAGCTGTGCCCCAGATCCCAGGCAGTGTGCTGTTCACTGTTTCTTTTTCTTCTGTGGATGGACGAGATCTGCAAGAAATTGCCGAAGGCTTATTTGAACCTTTCGCTCCTGTTGGGGAATCTATGAAGAATGTGGGGAGGCAAGGTCTCGGGCTCGATCTTTTCCTGGCCAGGATGCTTGTGGAAATGCATGGAGGCGAGATTCGGGCGCAAGGCCTTGAAGGATCTCCGAACGCTTTTGTTTTCAGTATTCCGGTCTTTTTGTGAGCGCGCGCGTCAATAGTGAGGGCAGGGGAGAGGGCTTTCCCCGTGTCCACTGCCGGTGATCCTGTTGGACTTTTCCCTGACGCGCCTGCGCGCGTTACTACGCTCCGGACTACCTATGTGGAGGTACGATCGATATCGGGTTCCCAGCTCACAAGGGGAGCGTCTGCCCACAGTCGCTCCAGATTGTAATGGGCTCGTTCTTCCTCGAGGAGCACATGCACGAGAAGATCTCCATAGTCGAGGAGCACCCAGCGGGCGTCTTCCATGCCTTCACGTCGTATAGGTTTCTGATTGTGGGCTGTCCCTTTGAGACAGTCCTCGATATGCTCACTGATCGCGCGTACTTGTCGATGGTTTGCCCCGGCAGTAATGACAAAGTAATCCGCGATCGATGTCACTGAGGATACGTCCAGGATGACGATCTCAGTGCCGTTTTTCTCATTGGCAGCAGTGGCGGCAGCGCGCGCAAGTGTTGTCCTACGGTTTTTGTTGTCAATGGAGCGGACTCTTTGGATATCTGCACTTGGCTGGGTGGCGATGGGATTATCCCTTCTGCTTTGCTTGGTATACCACGAGGAAGGTGATGCTGCACTGCGCCTTTCTCGTGACCAAAGCACTCTTTCTCGGAAAGAAAGTTGGCTTCTTTCAAAGAAAGGCTATCGCGCGGAGAAGAAAACTCAACGACAAAAGGGCCAGATTTGTTCGTGAAATACAAAGTGGTGCTGCGATTGTGCGGTCTCCGTTTTGCAGATTCGCTCCCGCCTGGGGTTTCATGAAACCCCAAAGAAAAGATACCGGGGTCAAAACGGCCTGGTTTGCGTGTGACGCGCGGGAGGAACGATGGCCTCACAAGGAAGATCTGACGAGAATGGGAGTAGTGTGCATGACACACAGGAAGCACAGGTGCGTGAGGCTTTGCGTACTTTGCTTGACCGTCATGATCCGGCGACGCTTTCTCCCGAGGAGTTTCTTGGCGCACAATATGACGCAGGATTGGCCTGGGTGCATTTTCCTCCTGGACGCGGTGGACTTGGCGTCAACCCGAAACTCCAGACTCTTGTAGACGAACATATGATCGTGCTGCGTGCGCCCCGCTGCTTTCCGAAGAACCCTATCGGGTACGGAATGGGAGCACCTACCCTGCTTGCGCACGGCTCAGAGGATCAACAGGACCGTTATCTACGCCGTCTTTTTACCTGTGAGGACACCTGGTGCCAGCTTTTCAGTGAGCCGAGTGCGGGCAGTGATGTCGCGAGCCTCGCGACATCAGCGGTGAGAGACGGTGATGAGTGGATCGTGAACGGCCAGAAAGTCTGGACGACACTTGCGCACCTTTCGCGCTATGGGCTGCTTGTCACAAGAACCGCACCTGAGCAGCCGAAGCATCGGGGTCTTACCTATTTTGTGCTCGATATGCATGCTCCTGGAGTGCAGACACAACCGTTGCGCCAAATGACAGGCGACGCCGAATTCAACGAGGTATTCCTGACGGACGTCCGGATCCCTGATAGTGAACGGCTCAGTGCAGAAGGAGATGGGTGGAAAGTCGCGATTACAACCCTGATGAATGAGCGGGTCGCGCTGGGCGGTTCGCAACCGCGGGTTTTCGCGATGGAACAATTGATGGAGCTTTGGCAAGAGAAGCGGCCAGATGACAAGATGCTCCGTGACCGGATGACCCGCCTCTATATTGCATCAGAAGTGTGTAAATATAATGCCCTTCGTTCGAGTGCGAACCGAAAGGCAGGAACACCTGGCCCAGAAGGGTCGGTCGGGAAGCTTTTTGTGGCCGAGCTCAATCAGCGCATCTGGAATTTTTGTATCGAGCTCGAAGGTGCGAACGGCATGCTCTATCCGAGCTACACCGACCTTAACAGCGAGCACCCGCACTCGACTGGGCAGCCTTTTCTGCGTGCACAGGCCAATACTATTGAGGGCGGTACCTCCAACATTATGCGCAATATTCTGGGAGAACGGGTCCTGCAACTTCCTGGAGAACCACGGCCTGACAAGGGTATTCCCTGGAGGGATGTGCCGCGTAGCTGAGGAACGGCGCGCGAGACCGGCGCGTTTACCGGCGCTACCCCAGGGTTTGTTGTCCATCAGGATGAGCTTGGGGACGCGACACGAGGCCGTGGAACCATTCTACGTATTTTTCAACTACACTGCGTTCCTGAAACCGCGTGCGCAGGCTGCCATATTCGGCGTTGCCAGTTGCAGTATGCAGAAAAACAGAAAAATATTGCAATAGGTGAAAATACGCGCGCTGTCTTTTTCTGAGATGAAAAGCTGCATGCAAGCATGGCTGCAGCCAGTTCTCCAAGGTGGAAGGAGAATCGCTATGGGGTGGTGGCGCCGAAGCTGGGTAGTCCTCACAGCCTGCGTACTTTGTCCTCCCGCGGGAGTCGGTCTCATCTGGTTCGCGGGGTCCGGTCCTCCCTGGACACTTCCCGCGAAACGCTGGACAACCTTCGCTGCCGTCGCCTGGTTTCTACTTGCCCTTGCCTACAGCGATCGTCTTTTCGTGTTTCCTGCCCTCGAAAACAGGCACAGTGCAACACATGAACGTCCCTCTCCCTACACAGAAAGTGCCACCTCACCTCCTGGACTTTCCCCCATCGCAGACAAGACCGATTCGCCGGACACATCCTGCTCCTTTTCGTTTCCCCCCGATCCGGCGAGCAGCTGGCCCCTGCGTCGCCGTCTTGCCCAACTCCTCATGGTGGGTGTCGATCCTCACGATGCCCACGATGCCACGACAACCATTAAAAAACACGAAATCGGCGGTATCTTCATCGGAGGAAAGGCCAACGGAATCTTTCGCAGCGGTTTCCTTCCCCAGCTGCAAAACCTTCTTCCCCATGCTCCCATATGGGTTGCGGTCGACGACGAGGGCGGTCGGGTCCAGCGTATCGACGGCCTGCACGGTTCCAGACCAAGTGCCCGTCGCCTGGCTGCCTCTTTTACCCCAGACGAAGTGCGCGCGCTTGCCACCACACAGGCACAACAACTCCGTGCCCTCGGCATCACCATGAACCTTGCTCCTGTGGTGGACGTCTCAGACCAACCAGCCCATGCGGTGATCGGCGATCGTTCCTTCTCCAGCGACCCCACCCAAGTCTCTCGATACGCGATTGCTTTCGCAGAAGGCCTTCAGGCCGGCGGTATCTTCCCTGTGCTCAAACATTTCCCCGGTCACGGAAGAGCCTCCCACGATTCCCATCATGGTCCTTCGGTCACGCCTCCTCTTGCCGAACTCGCCACGACCGATTTGTTGCCCTACCGAGAAATCCTTGGAACTTCTCCACACGCCGATTCGCATGACCACCTCCTCGCGGTCATGATGGGCCATCTTGACGTGCCTGGCCTGACCACCGATGCGCCTGCCGGCCTCGATCCCTCTGCCTACCGCCTCCTCCGCCAGGACCTTGGTTTCGACGGAGTCGTCATGACCGACTCTCTCACGATGGGAGCGATAGCCGCCCGCTGGGACTTGCCTGTTGCCGCCGAACGCGCGCTTATCGCCGGAGCAGACATGGTTCTTTGGCCTTCCACAGCCCGTGTTGGTGCGGTGATCAACCATCTCGAAGAAGCAGTCGAACAGGGACGTCTCTCCCCGGCACGTGTGAACGAAGCTGCGGACCGTATACGACGCGCGAAAAAAACAGCGTCCTGTACTTTTTTTCGCGCCGACTTCCCTCGTTAGGTACGGGGGAACGTTTTGAACGAGATCTTGACAAGCTGACCGCGGTCAGCTTGTGGGCAGACTCTTTTGCGGGTTTTCCTCGCTGCAGGCAAGATCCAAGAGCTCTTCTTGTGCTTCTTCACTTTCGACGGACGCCACTTGTGCCTGGAGTGCTGCCGCTATCACCGCGACTGTGCCTGCTTGTGTAAAACGCCAAAAGGGAGGATATTCACGGAGACGCTGTAGTCCCCCAAAATAGGAACGGTAGGCAACGTGCCCGTCGATCACGATCGACAACACTGGCGTCTCGGCCACAGAATAAACGACTGCCCCTGCCTCGCGTAGACTATCGAAACCCGCAGGACCTACGGCTTGAGCGAGTCCTGCGACAACCGGCACCTCCCGACTCGACAGCTCTTTTATATGCTGGGTTGCCCATGCGAGAGAAATCTGTGGTTCCTCCATCTTCGACGTTCCTGCAGGCAGACAAAGACGGAGCTGCACATACTCAGATGCCTGCGCGAGATCCTGCTGGAGAGAAAGAAGAAAAGAATCGGCTGCAAGAAGACGAGCTGTTCCGTTTTCCCAAGCCTTCCAGCCCGGTGTTTTTTCCTGCTGTCTGAGTGAAGTCTCCGCTAACACACTCCGCGCGAAACGCGACGCACTGTACGCCGCCATGTGATGGTGCAGTTTTTCGCGTGCGCTGTTGTCTTTTTCCATGAGATGACTCTTGTTGCGTGGGAGAGGTCCCCGGACAAGCACGAACTGTTCACGAGCCCTGGTTGTTGCCCGTAGAAAAAATTCTTCTTCTTCTTTTTCGTTGCACTCTTGAATTGCGATCTCATCGCAAATCACAAGATCGTTTTCCTCCGTGCAGAAAGAAGAAGGAGTCCCTGCAATCACCCATGAGGAGAGACCAGTTTCCTGCAGCAACAAACCCAAGAGACGAGCCTGCGCCAACGAGGGTGTGAGAAGAGCAATGGGCGCTGGTCGACCTGGTAAAGGTTCCGGAATTTGGGAAGCACATCTTCCCGCGAGTTCCACGCTCGCTTGGGCAACAATCGGATCTGCCCACCCCTCTACCCCATGCAAAGAAACATGCACAGGTTGCCGGCCGAGTTCTGAGATGTCGAGTAGACCGAGCGCTGTGTTGCCGAAACCGTACTGTTTCCACCCATGTGGCCTGCGGTCTTCTGCTTCCGAGAAGTTACGCAACCTTGTCTTGTAGGCAAGTTTTTTCGCGAGTGCCGCGATTTCCGGACGCATCCGACGTTGCGTATTCAATACTGCGAGATGAGGATGAAACCGGTTTTTTCCTAACGCTTTTCTCACGCCTGCCCGGGTAAAAATATCAGAAGACGCCTCGTCGTCGTCGGTGCTTGGGATATCGGTTGTGTCGTCGCCGGTTGTTTCCTGCTTCGGCGTGTCTGCGCTGCAAGCCAGTGGGGGAGAGAACCGATAAAAATCATCCGCGAGCACCACTCTTTTTTCTGCTTTTCCCAGGAAAGTCGAGACTATGGGAAAAGGTAGCGTACATGCCCGGTCGACAATGACCCGATCGAACCGGCGCTCGGCATGAAGGTCAGTCCACACACCAAACGGCGTCGCAAAAATCACCTGCGCTTTCTGCGTAATGTGTGTCATATTGTTGGCAGACTCTTGTTCGAGGCCGGCGCGCCGTTCGCTTATCACAATCTGCTGATCTAAAATACTTCTATGTTCCGCAACTAGTGTTTCATAGTCTGGCAAGTGCTCTGTTTCCAGCTGGGTGACCGTCATGGCCTTCTTGCGCCGCACGGTCCGGCGTTCTGCCTCCTGCGCCGCTTCTTGCTTTTCCACAGCTATTTTCTGGGCTGCTTCCGCAGCCTCCACTGCAACCGTGACCCGCCGTCTGATCCGTTTATCCATACCACGCTGCTCAGCCCTGCTCCTTGCTGCATTCGCCGTGGATACCGCAGCGGTAGCTGCCGCTTTTGCCGCCCCTGCCGCGGAGAGCTTCAGCTCCATCTCCAGGGAAACCTCCTCCAGACGCGCAAAAGCAATATGGTAACGTTCCCAAACGGCGAGATCCTCGACAACTGCATCAAGAAGCAAGTCGGACGCCTGCTCCCGCTCCCGAAGATCATCGAACTCGACTTGGACATGCGCGGACATCTCTCTCGCAAGACGCTCTGCAACCACCTCATCTGGAAGAGGGGAATAACGCGCCTCCCCAATCTTGATAAAACCCCTTTGCGAGACAAGCAAAGGATCATGCAAAAAAGCAGTGCATACCGTTTCCGGAGGAGAAAGACCTTCAGTACCGAGCAAAGCCCCAATCAAATATTCAAGCCTTGTATGCGATGACACCACAAGAACCGATTCGCCAAGCTCTACCGCACCCGCGATCACCGCTGCCAGAGTGAGAATAGTATCTGCCCCAGGCAACCCCCACACATACGTCACCTCAGATCCCAACGCTTGTTCCCACACCCCAGTCGTGTCATGCGAAAACGCCCGAGACCTCCCTAAAACCCGCCCCTGTTGTGCTCTTGCCCGCAAAAAAGGAGGAAGAGAATGACGATGTTTCTTCGCAATGCCTTGTACTGCCTTTTGCGAGAGCTTCCGCCGCGCTGCCGGCGCCAGAATTTCATCCCCCGGCATTGCCACCTTCACCGACTGCAATTCCAAACGCGCCGCTTCCACCCGCTCCCCAAGCCCAATTCCCGCTTCATTTGTCTCAAGAATCGTAAGATGCAACCGTTGACCATCGACCGAGGCAGCAAGAACCGGAAAAACACGTTCTTCTACCTGCAATTCTCCCTGAGTTTCTTCCAAATAAGAAGGGAGCAGCCCTCTGAAATGAAATACATACGACACCACCCGCTTCCCAAGACGCGCAGCTCGTTCCCCGTCACTGAGAACGAATGTTTGGGCTGGTCGCTCGCTCTCAAATCTTCCTTCAAGGGCGTTCATTAGACAAAGCGCCCAGTCCTCCACGTCTCTCTCCATTCTCTCCATTTTCTAGGATCTCTCACCAATTACTCCCTTGGACCGGGCTTTATAAAGCCTACCCCCTGTTCAGTAAAGAGAGAAGAAGAACACAAAATAGTAATAATTGCAGAATGCCGGTAATGATGGATCTTTATGGAGAAAACAAGAGAAAAGAAGAAAAAAGACTGAAAATTGCTATTGGTAGGAAACGTGGGATTTCACACTAGTATCCCGCTTTAGTATCCCGCTGGAGAAGATTTCCATCAGAGAGGCCCATATGCCCATCAACCCAGATGCCGTTGGTACAAAAACTGGTCCTTTTGAACGATCATGGGACTCAAAAGACTGTCTTCTTTACGCACTAGGAGTAGGAGCAGGCGCTATAGACCCTACGGGCTTCGAACTCGAATTCACCACAGAAAACAGCATGAACGTGGAGCAAAAAGTGCTCCCCACATTCGCGGTCATCATCGGTATGGGCTTCGTCGCGAATATCGGAAGCTTCAACATGGCAATGCTTCTCCACGGAGAACAGGGAATCGAACTGCACCGCCCAATCCCTGTCGACGGAAAAGGCCTCCTCACTTCCGAGTGCATCGGTATCTATGACAAAGGAAAAGGCGCCGTCGCCGTCACCGAAAGCGTCCTTGTCGACAAACAAACCGAAGAAAAACTCCTCACCACCCGCTCCTCCATGTTCGTGCGCGGCGAAGGCGGCTGGGGTGGCGACCGCGGCCCCTCCGGAAACCGCAACACCCCACCCGACCGCACTCCCGACCACGAAGTCTCCTACCAAACCAGACCAGACCAAACCCTGCTCTACCGTCTTTCCGGCGACCGAAACCCCTTGCACTCCGATCCCGAGTTCGCAAAACTCGCCGGATACGAAAACCCCATCCTTCACGGCCTCTGCACCTACGGTTTCACCGGACGTGCCCTGCTCCACACACTCTGCGACTCAAACCCCGACAGCTTTACCTCAATGGAAGGCCGGTTCGCGAAACCCGTCATGCCTGGCGACACCCTCACCGTGCAAATGTGGGTAGACGGTAAAGAAGCCATTTTCCAGACAGTCACCCAAGACGGAGAAGCTGTCTTTACCAACGGCAAAATGACTTTCAAATAAACCTCGTTCCCGAGAATTCACCCATACCTGCACCCGCGGCCCTCCTCCCAGCCGCGGGCTTTTGACGTACAACCCAAGACGAAAAATTCTTCTCTTTCACCTGCAAAACACGCGAAGCCACTCCTGACCTCACTTCCCTGCTTGCTAGTTTGAGAAAGACTGCCTGCTCCTCCAGGCTTCCTTTTTCTGTCGAAAGTGCGCGCTCCATGCCTGATACCCCCGTTGTGCAAGCCCACGATGCCCTCATCTTCCTCGACCTTGAGACAACGGGCTTGTCCCCTTCACGCGGCCACCGAATTGTCGAAGTAGCAGCTCTACTCACCACTCTGGACGGACGTACAACACAAGAATACGTCACCCTTGTCAATCCCACCCGAGGCATGGCAGCTTCCGAAATTCACGGCATCACCGACGAACTTGTCTCCAACGCCCCCATCTTCGCTGAAATCGCAGGAGACCTGGTCCACCTGCTCCGCCAAGGCGTATGGGTTGGCCATAATGTCGCCTTTGACCAAAGGTTCATCGAAGCCGAACTCAGCCTACTCAACATGGCCCTTCCCCCCGTAGCCACAATCTGCACAATGGCACTTGCAGCCAATCAGCAACTCCCCGAACGCGCACTTGCCGCGTGTTGTCGCCACTACGGCATCGAAGCCGGCACAGCCCACTGCGCGCTTGCTGACGCCCGTGCCGCCAAAGACCTCTACTTTGCACTTTGCCGCGACACTTCCGCTAATTCTTTTCTTGACCCCAACACGAAAAAATCTGAGAATGCCGTCGAACCAAAAAACCCTGCTGATCCTGCCGGCAAAGTTATTTTGCGCTCCTCATCAGCAGCCCCGCCAACAAAACCCTCGAGCTGGCCAGTACTTCCACAGCTTTCAGAATATACCCCTACCCTGCGTCTTCGTCCCCTGCACGCAAGAGACAACTCTCAAGCAGACGGCCGCTTCTCTCCGGTCGAATCCGTAGTGGACCCCGGTGCAGATTCTGTCGTGGCCCCTATTGCGGACCCTGTACGTGATATCCGAAAATTCAGCAGATAACCGTAACTCGACACAAGATAGGGGATGACATAATTCAGCGCTACACGTGCCCATGACGCTGTATGCATATCACCTGCCAGTAAAACGTTTCCTTGGTTAACCAGCGAAAGAAGTGTTCCGACAGTAAGCGCAACCGGAAACGCCTTTCTAAATGTGCGTCCCGCCAGAATTTGCAACCCAGCTTCATGCAATGAAGACCATTCGGGAGGACGAGGCACCTCTTGCACGTTGGTTTCCTCCTTCCAGGTCACCTTTCCCATTGCAACAGAACCGACATCACACCGCACAATAAAATTGGGACCCGCGCAATAGAACTGGGACCCTGTAAATTGCAGCCATAAAAAAACACGCGTCAGCCAGAATCCCATCACGTCTCGGGATCCAGCCTTTTCGGACGAGCACCCGGTCTTCTCTGAGAGTGCCGGGCCCAAGGGAATAGCATTCTCAGTAGAAGCAACATTACCGGGAATATTTGGGTATCGCGATATCCAGACTGAATTTCTGGCGAATGGGTTTTTTTGTTGTGTTGTGGGGAATGCTTTGTGGTTGATGTTTGGTGAAAGAAGTGTTGTACGTTCTATTGGCCTCGGTTCTCGGTTCTGACGTTTTTGGTCGATGGGTTTTTTTGTTGTGTTGTGGGGGATGCTTTGTGGTTGATGTTGGGTGANAGAAGTGTTGTACGTTCTATTGGCCTCTGGCCTCTGGCCTCGGTTCTGACATGTATGGGGTCGCACGAGCGAGAGAAAGGCATAAAATCCGCTTTTTCCTGACCTGATCTGACTCATTCTGCTGGTGCAACTCTCTTTTCCGGAATGCCAATTCCAATATCCGATAGATCACCATGAAAAATCGAGACAATTATGTTGCTTCTCGGTTTCTTTTCTGTGTGCAGCACAAAGCCAGAAACCTTTATTTTTGTGATCTTTCCTCCCGCAAGTTTTTTCCTCTTTTTCAAATGTGTGTGTCGCGCTGAAGAGAGCAGGAAGGACTTCAGGAAAGTTCTAAAAGTTCAAAATGTGGAGGTAGGGGAGGGCATTGTGTGCTTGGTGGAGTGCGGTTTCGCCGAGAGATGAGTCCCTGACAGACGGAAAGTATTTCGTTGGTGGATTCCCGTTTTGCTGAAAAATAGATTCCTGGCATGAAAAGCTGCCTTGTTCTTGGTTCTCAGGAAATACGTATTTCCTGAGAACCAAGAACAAGGGGAGATCCTTGAAAACTGAAAGAGTTGAGGGTGTAGGTAAAATAGTGTCGGAAAGTTGTCGGAAGGCAGTGTCAGAGGGGCCAGTGTGTGAGAGGAAACGGGAGCAGGGGAGTGGTGGGAGGACCTGACCCATTGCCGGCCACTATTGAAAGGTCCGGCATGGGCGAATGGTTAGCAGACTGCTGACATATATGGATAGGGGTTTACTGCCCTACCTCCGCCAGGATGAACTTGTATGTGCAGGTGTGGGGGAGTGGTTCGGGCGTTTCCTGTTTTTCCCACATAGGCTATTGTTTGGCCTGCGGTGACGCGTTGGCCAGTCCGTACGATATTCTTCGAATTGTGTGCATAGTAGTAGTGAATGCCGTTGTCGCCTTTGAGCCAAAGAGTGATACCTCCAAGTCCTCCATTTCCTACTTTACGGATGACTCCGTTCGTTATGGCGATGAGGGGAGTGCCGTGCTTGGCGAACATGTCGGTGCCTTTGTGCCGTCGGCCTCCGCTGCGGGGGAATCCCCAGGAGTCAATAAAACTCACAGGACTACCTACAGGACAATACATTCCTCGACTTGAGACTTTTGGTTGTTTTTGTTGTGTTTGTCGTATCCGGCGCTGTCGAGCGAGCTCGGCCGCACGGCGTGCTGCTTCTTCTTGTGCTTTTTTGCTGTCAAGTCGTTTTTTCGCCACCTTTGTCGCCTCTAGTGCCGCATTTATGTTTTTCGATGCCTGTTCTGCTTCTGCGCGTATTTTCATGAGACGTTGGTGTTCATTTGTTAAGAAGTTTTCTTCTTTTTGAAGATCGTCCTCGATTTGTTCGAGGCGCCGTAGGTTTGAAGCGTCAGAGCTGGCAACGGAATCCAGATAGACGATACTGCGCTCATACTCTTCAGGATTATTGACGTTTTGATTGAAAATACTGAAGAAGTCAATATCCGAAATATTTTTATACGCTGAGATAGCCCGTTTTCGGACTTCTACTTGAAGATTTTTTTTCTCTTCAAGTAGATTGTCTATCTTCTTTTTGGTCGCATTGATTTTTTCTCTTGCCAGGTTTTCTTCGGTGCGTCGATGTTCAAGTTCTTTTGCGGCATCGTCTGCTTTCTTCTGAGCCTGAACGATTGCTTGTGCTGCCCGTTGTATGTCAGCTTCTGTTACTTCAGCTTGTGCCGGAAGCGGAAGACTAACTCCGGCGAGCAGAAGCACCAGAATGGTGAAGAAGTGTCGTCGCATGGGGTTTTGTTCCAGATTTGCGCTCGTTTGACCACGAAGAGTGTTTACATCGCCACTAGAAACTAGTCTGCCTCTTCGTCGTTTCGGTTCATTTGTTGAGGCGGGAAACTGTTTGCATTATTTTTCGGGTTCCGTTCTTTGATTTTTCACTACAAAATGCCTTTGAGAATTCAGAATTTTTGGAGAAAATCTCGTCAGGAACCGCTTTGAATGTGGGCAGTTCGCATCCTATGCAGAAAAGATCGTGCTGCACTTGGTATATTCCTCGTGTTCTGGGCAGAGTGTTGGTGTGTGTTTTGCTGATATCAACTGATATCAGCAAAACACACACCAACACTCTGCAGATAGCTGAAAATAGCTGCCAGAATAGGTATTTTGCTTTGATTTGAGGTTCTGCCTTGTGCTGCAACGTAAAATCCCAAGGCAAGAAACGGAGACGAAGATGCCGAACCCCGTGATTGGTGATGTTGGCCTCTGGGTTGCCCAGTTCGACTTTCTGCAGGCGGAACAAGTTCGTGAAGTTGCAAAAAAGATCGAACAATTTGGGTACAAATCTATGTGGATACCAGAGGTGATGGGTCGGGAGTCTTTTACCTCAGCAGCCCTACTTTTGCAGGCGACGTCAAGTCTGGTTGTTGCCACAGGCATCACCAATATTTGGGGTCGCGATCCTCTGACAATGTCGGCAGCCCATAAGACTCTTTCTGAAGCGTATCCAGGCAGATTCATTCTCGGCTTAGGCGTGAGTCACGCTCCTCTCGTCGAAGGACTGCGCGGCCATTCTTACCAAAAACCCCTTTCGGCGATGCGCTCCTACCTTGAGGCAATGGATGCTGCTCCGTGCCTTGCGCCTCCCCCGAGTACCCCACCTGTGCGCATGTTGGGTGCCCTCGGCCCGAAGATGCTCGCACTTGCCGCAGAAAAAACCGCTGGTGCGCACCCTTATCTTGTGACTCCTGCCCATACCCGAGCTGCGCGGGACGTTCTTGGCGAGGGATCATTGTTGGTCCCGGAGCAAAAAGTACTTTTAGAAACCGACCCTACTTCGGCGAGGCGTATTGCGCGTGCAGGAATTGCTCCCTACCTGGGTCTCCCCAACTATGCTCGGAATCTGTTGCGTCTCGGCTTCAGTGAAGACGACCTCGCAGGAAACGGCTCAGACCGTCTCGTAGATGCATTGGTTGCCTGGGGTACTCCAGATACCATTGCGAAGAGAACGCAGGAACATATCGACGCAGGTGCCGATTCTGTCTGCCTTCAAGTCCTGTCCACAGGAGGATCTGGTATCAACGCAGTTCCCCTGCGCGAGTGGGAACTTCTCGCAGGCATCCTACCCGTCTAATGTTTTGTCGAGTCTTTTCTGTCTCATTTTCCGTTTCAGACGGATAAGGTGAAGCGAAAATACTTTCGGCATGTTTCTTGAGGGTTTATGAAGAAGTAGGTGTCTTATGGCGGTTATCACACATGTGCTGCCGGTCACCTCTTTCCAGCAGAACTGTTCTATTCTCATCTGTGAACAAACGGGTGCTGCCGCGATAGTCGATCCTGGTGGGGAACCACTTCGCCTGCAAGAATTCCTTCGCAGCCTCGAAGTTTTCCCCGTTACCATTCTTTTGACCCACGCTCATGTGGACCATGCCGGCGCTGCTGCAGTCTTGGCAGAGCGGCTTCGCCTTCCTATCCATGGTCCTCATATCGGAGACCGTTTTTTGGTACGCAGTCTCCGTTTGCAAGGGATACTGCTTTCTATTCCTTCAGCCCGTAGTTTTCGTCCTACCCGGTGGCTTCGCCATGAGGACACCGTGCGTTTTGGCAAGGTGGAGCTGCAAGTATTGCATTGCCCGGGACACACCCCAGGGCATGTGGTTTTTTTTGATGCAGACAGTCGCTTGGCTTTTGTGGGAGATGTTGTCTTTCGAGAAGGTATAGGTCGTTCTGATTTGCCCGGTGGGAGGAGGCGTATCCTGTTGCGCTCGATTCACGAGCGTCTTTTACCCCTAGGAGATGACGTACGTTTTGTGGCAGGACACGGACCAATGTCGACGCTGGGATGGGAACGAAACCATAATCCTTTTTTGTAAGTAACTCCATCTTCTGAGGTTTTTCTCCGCTTCTTTCCTTCCACTGTTCGCTGTTTTTTTTAAAACGACACATCTTTCTTGCGTTTTTTTACCTTGACTTTTTTTCGACTATATATTCATATATAGAATATGAGAATAAGTCGTCTCATATTGATGTAGATATCGTAATAAAATCCAATAAATGTTCATCTACTGTGATTTTTCTAAGAGATGACGAAGAAAGTAACAATGTGAGAATACGATAACTTCTCTATAAATATATCTAAGTATAAAACCTAAGTATAAAGGAGTTTCTTTTTAGTATGAAAATGCGTAGACGAGAGAGTTCGAAAAAATTTTCCATCCTAAAGAATGTAGGAAAATTCGGGATAGCAATGGCTCTCCTCCTTGGAGTTCCTGCTCCTGCTATCGCTGCTGAAGCCGCGCCATCAGCTTCCCTGCTCCCAGCAGCCTCGTCCTACCAAGGTCATAATGCCGGTGCATATCGCGCTTCTCATCATCCCCGCCGTCATCACCGTCATCACCGTCATCACCGTCACCACCGTCACCACCGTCACGGCCACCATGGCCGCCATGGCCACCACGGTCACGGCCACCATGGTCACTAGCCTGGGAATAGGCTTTACTCCCGTTTGTTTCGGTAAAACTCTCGTTCTTTAAAACACCCATATGAGAGACAAGGTGCTGCACGATAAATAAGTGTGGCATCTTGTCTATTTTTGAAGGTTTTCTCCCTATTTTTTGGAAATTTATTTTTTCTTCATGACTTTCCATTCGAGAACTCATCGAGAATTTTTTCCCTGGAGAAATCCGCGATATAAGTACTCATTTTTCTGTTTTCGAGATGTGTTTTTTAGGCTTTTTTCAGTAGGATTTCAGAAGCTGTCTTTGTTCTCTGACAGGGGTATGCCCACAAAGACAAGGGGGCGCTGATTATGGGACCCATAGTGCATGGATTCGTGACTGACACAAATGACAATCCTGTAGATAGGGTTGTCGTTTCAGTTTTTCATTGTGCCAAGATCGATATTCCAAAAGACGAAACAGGATTGGTGCCTTTGCGCTGTCAACGCAATATGGGGAGCGTTGTTCCTGATTTTTCCGGGGAATATCTTGTTCAGCTTTCATCCGATCTTGTTCAGCTTTCATCCGATCTTGGTTTTTCGTACAACCTCTGGGTAGAAGCCCGCGACATGATGACGCAGAAACTCTTGTTTCGTTCCCGCATTCGTCCTGGATGCCAAGAAGATCAGATCTTCCCCATCACGTTGCCGGTCATGGGCGTGTAAAAAATATCCGAGAACTTTCGTCCGGGTGCTCACCCCGATCAGGAAAGCGTTCCAACAGGAACGCGAGGAATAATTTTTTGTGAAAAACAGCTCCACCCGCAAACCGAAAAATGTCCGCTACGAACTGGGGTAGCGGACATTTTTTGTCTGATTTTGCCTGAGCCCTCTCCCCTCCCTGCTTTTCCCTGAA
>JGI24023J19991_10001678_pt1 | contig 16730 bp, 17 predicted proteins | sample Cruoilmetagenom1_FD_19991 | JGI IMG/M metagenome (IMG submission 19991) | reverse complement strand
TCAACGGTTGCATACGGGTTGTATGTGGCCGTTGATGTAACGCAGAAAACGGATGGATAGACAAGTAATTGGGTTCACTTTATAAAGTTCACGATCCTAAGTCATGTTCGGCGGCATTGCGATTAAAACTGAAAAAGAGGCGGCATGAACTTTATCGATTCTATTTTGGGTGTCTTTTCCAGCGACCTGGCCATCGATTTGGGTACGGCCAATACCCTGGTGTACGTTAAAGGCAAGGGCATCGTTCTCAGTGAGCCCTCCGTGGTTGCCGTGCGAACGGACAACCGCACCAAAAACCGGGTGTTGGCAGTGGGTATGGAAGCCAAGAACATGCTGGGTCGCACGCCGGGAAATATCGTGGCCATCCGCCCCATGCGCGACGGCGTGATCGCCGATTTTGAAGTGACCGAGGCCATGCTGCGCCATTTCATCCACAAGGTTCACAACCGACGGACCTTCGTCCGGCCGCGCATTATCATCGCCGTGCCCTCGGGCATCACCCAGGTGGAAAAGCGCGCCGTTCGTGAGTCGGCGGAATCTGCCGGCGCCCGCGAAGTGTTTCTTATCGAGGAGCCTATGGCGGCTGCCATCGGCGCCGACCTGCCCATCACCGAGCCCACCTGCAACATGGTGGTGGATATCGGAGGCGGCACCACCGAAGTGGCGGTCATCTCCCTGGCCGGCATCGTTTACAGCCGCTCCCTGCGGGTGGCCGGCGACAAGATGGACGAGGCCATCATCCAGTACGTCAAGCGCAAATACAACCTGCTTATCGGTGAGCGAACGGCTGAGATCATCAAAACCAGCATCGGCAACGCCTACCCCGATCCCAACAAGGTCGTGACATTAGAGGTCAAGGGGCGCGACTTGGTCACCGGCATCCCCAAGATCCTGGCCATCGATTCCGAGGAGATCCGGGAAGCCATTTCCGAACAAATTGAAGCCATCGTGGAAACGGTGAAGATTGCCCTCGAACAGACACCGCCGGAACTGGCCGCCGATATCGTGGATCGGGGCATTGTGCTGACCGGCGGCGGAGCCTTGCTGAAGAATTTGGACAAACTGCTCAGAGAGGAGAGTGGGCTTCCCATCACGGTCACCGAAGATCCGCTGGCCACTGTGGCACTGGGTTCCGGCAAAACGCTGGACAACCTGGATATCCTTAAACAGGTCATCATCCTTTAGCGGCCCCCATGTTTTCCAAAAGGATGATTCTGGTCGCCGTGGTAATCGTTTTAATTGCGGTGAATATCATCCTCCTGACCATAACCAGCAAACATAGCCAGACCCCTTCCGGTTTGGGCCGGGGGGCGCTGGTCGTTGTTTCTCCCTTCCAGAAGCAGTTCAACAATTTCGTTCAGTCCGTCAAGGGCATATGGAATCAATACTTCTATCTGGTCTTTACGGCCAAGGAAAACCAGCGACTGAAAAAGGCCCTGGCGAAAAGCATGCGGCAACTCAACCGTTGCGCCGAAAGCGAACTGGCCAACGACCGACTTCGTCACCTCTTAGGTTTTGAAGAAGAGGTCCCATGGCCGATGATAGCCGCCCGGGTGGTGGGCAAGGACCCGTCGCCCTGGTCGAAGACCGTTATCGTGGACAAAGGAACCGAAGACGGCGTGCGGCAGGGTGCCCCCGTGGTAATCCCCGAGGGGATAGCCGGCGTGGTTGTCGAGGCGTCGCACCGGTATGCCAAGGTACTTCTGCTGATTGATCCCAACAGTGCCGTCGACGCCCTGGTGCAACAAACCCGTGCGCGGGGCATTGTCAAAGGCGGTGGTGCCGACTACTGCGTATTCAACTACGTCCTTCGGAAACATGAGATCGGCGTGGGGGACACGGTGGTCTCTTCGGGCCTCGACGGGGTGTTTCCAAAGGGTCTTCGGGTGGGGCGTATTGCCGAAATTGTTCGACTGAACGCCGGCATCTTCCAGAAAGTGTCGGTCACCCCGTACGTGGATTTCGAAATCCTCGAAGAGGTGTTTATCATCTCTAAACCGGCGTTCGAAAGTCTTCCCGAGGAACCATGATAACCGGTTATCATCTGCTGGTCTGCCTGTTTCTGATTATTTTTCAGACCACGATGATGGCGGGCGTTCCGGCGTATCTGTATGACCTGCTTGGCCCCTTCATGGTCTATCTTGGCGTCCACCGCCGGCCACGGGAGGCGATTCCTATCCTGGCGCTTGCCGGCCTGGCCATGGATGGCATCTCCGGCGGTGTGTTCGGCGTTCACCTCACCGCCTATCTATGGATTTATGTGGGTGTACGCTGGGCCATCCAATTTTTGCATGTGGGCAATGTGATTTTGCTGCCGTTGCTGGTCACGGCCGGGGTGGCGTTTGAGAGTTTGGTGGTGGCCTTCTCCGCCGTGGTGCTGGCGTCATCGACCTGGCCGGTGGGTTCCATGCTCTCCGTTGTCTCCGGGCAGGTATTGTGGGGCGCGCTTACCGGTCCCTTCCTGATGCTCTTTTTCATCCGTGGACAGCGTGTCGTCGATCGGGCCAGAACATCCGTTTTGACGGAAAAAGACACATTGAGGACCCATTGACCGACTACCTGAACAATGTGGACAGCGACTGGTTCAGCGGGCGGCTTAGCGTCACCCTGGGCTTGGTCCTTACGGTCTTTGTGGTGCTGATTGTCCGACTGTTTTTCCTTCAGGTGATCGACGGTGAGGAACTTCGACGGTTGTCGGAAATTAATAGCATCCGATTGAAAAGTGTGGATGCGCCCCGTGGGCTGATTTATGATACCCATGACCGCCTGATGGCGGACAACCGGCCTTCCTATGACTTGAGTATCATCGTCAAGGACGCCGATCCGCTGGCGCAGACCATCGAAAAGCTATCCCGATACGCGGGGATCGACGAAGCACGGTTGTGGGAACGGTTGGAAAAGGCTAAGGGGACCCGGGCCTACCAACCTGTGCTGCTTAAGCCCGATATCAGTCGCGATGCACTGGCGGCCATCGAGGTGAACCGGTGGGACCTGCCCGGAATTGTTGTGGACGTCTCGCCTAGAAGGGATTATATTTTCACTCCCAGTTCGGCCCATATTCTGGGATATATGGGGGAGATCGGTGTCGAAGATCTGAAAAAAGGGATCTACGGTGACTGTAAAGCAGGTGATTTTATTGGAAAGTACGGCATCGAAAGGGCAAGGGAACACTGGCTTCGTGGTAAGCGTGGCGGCCAGCAGGTGGAGGTCAACGCCACCGGTCAGGTGGTCCGGGTGCTCAATACCGTGGATGCGACCCCCGGCCACAATATCGTCTTGTCTGTCGACCGATCCCTCCAACTTACCGCGGAGCAGTTGCTAACGGACCAGGCGGGAGCGGCCGTGGCGGTGGATCCGTCTACCGGTCAGATCCTGGCCATGGCATCGAGTCCCTCCTTCGACCAGAATGCCTTCATCTCCGGCATGTCCCATGAAACTTGGAACGCGCTGGTATCGGATCCCTTGCATCCCCTTGAAAACAAGGCCATCCAGGGTGAATATCCGCCCGCCTCCACTTACAAGATTATCGCTGCGGCGGCCGGGCTCGAAGAGGGCGTTATCGATGAGCACACCTCGTTTTTCTGTCCCGGGTTTCTCAAGTTCGGCAATCGCACCTATCGATGCTGGAAGAAGTGGGGACATGGGGAGGTGGATATCATCAAGGCCTTGAGCGAATCCTGCGATGTTTACTTTTATAAGGTGGGACAGGAGCTTGGCGTAGACCGCTTGGCCTGGTACGCCAGGGCCTTTGGTCTGGGTGTGCCCACCGGTTTGGACATGGATCATGAAGGGGGCGGCTTGGTACCCACCGCCCAGTGGAAGAAAAAGCGGACGGGCATTGCATGGCAAAAAGGAGAGACCCTGTCCATCGTGATCGGACAGGGGTTCAATCTGACTACCCCTTTGCAAATGGCCATGGTGGTGGCTGCCGTCGGCAACGGTGGCACACGCTATCGGCCCCAGATCGTCAAAACCATCCGGACCGCGGACGGGAAGACTATTTATGAGAGTGTTCCCGAAGTCGCAGGAAGGCTGCCGATCAGCGAAAAAAACTTGGGGATCGTCAGGGAAGGGCTGTTCAAGACCGTCAACGATCGGCACGGGACGGCCTGGCGCAGCCGGCTGGAGGGCGTGGCCATGTGCGGCAAGACCGGGACCGCCCAGGTCGTGGGACGGCGGGAGGATGACACCGATGGTGACGGTGCCGGCGATCCGATCAAGGATCACGCCTGGTTCGTGGCCTATGCGCCCCGGGAGGATCCCAGGATTGCCGTGGCGGTAATTGTCGAGCACGGGGAACATGGATCCAGTACCGCTGCGCCGGTGGCGGCCGAAATGATCCGGTTTTATCTGTCCGGTGGGAAACCAGAAGTCGATGCATCTATAGCGGCAACCCGGACGACCCCCGACGAAGGGGGCTAAACCGCGACAGTGAGGGGATTGTCCGTTGCATGCACCGGGCAATACGGGCGAACTGAAAACAGATAGAACCCTTTTGTTGAAGCACCTGACGGCTTGCCGCGGGAGCTTCAACTGTTGGCATATCCACGACAGCCGGAATTTTACGGAATAGGAAGCCATGTTTGACCGACGATTGCTGCAATGTTTTGACTGGGGGCTGCTGGTGCTCACGTTGTCTATCGGCGCCGTGGGTCTGGTGGCCCTGTACAGTGCGGTATCCGCCGGTGCGATCGAACCGGATATCACACTGTTTAAAAAACAGCTGATTTGGTACGGCGGTGGCACAGGGGTCATGGTCTTCTGTTTTCTTTTTGACTACAAGCAGTTCGAACGGTTTGCCAACTTGATCTACCTGACATCCGTAGGCACATTAACGGCGGTGCTGTTTTTTGGCAAGTATGTGGGCGGATCCCGGCGCTGGCTTCATTTTGGGCCTTTTTCCCTTCAACCCTCCGAAATGGCCAAGGTTGCCGTCATCATCGTTCTGGCCCACTATTATGCCAAACTGATCAACACCGAAGGGCTCACCCTACGGGACCTGATGGTCCCTGCTCTTCTGACTGCGGTGCCCTTTGCCCTGATCGTTCGCCAGCCGGATCTGGGCACGGCCATGGTGATTGCGCTGATTGCCGGAGCCATGACTCTTTTTGCCAAAATCGAGCGCAGAACCTTCGGTTGGCTGGTGGCCACCTTCGCCATGCTTGTACCGTTGGTCTGGTTTTTTCTGCGCGGCTACCAGAAACAGCGAATCCTGACATTTTTGGATCCGGACCGGGATCCGCTGGGGGCCGGTTATCATGTTATCCAATCCAAAATTGCCATCGGATCGGGGATGCTCACGGGAAAAGGGTTTTTAAAGGGGACCCAAAACGCCCTCTCTTTTTTACCGGAACAGCATACCGATTTCATCTTCTCTGTGATAGCTGAAGAGTGGGGGCTGATGGGGGCATTGATGGTGATCATCCTGTTTTTATTTATTATCGCCTGGGGACTGCGTATTGCCGGCCGATGTCGGGATCCTTTCGGCACCATCTTGTCCGTTGGGGTGACCGCCATGATTGCCTGGCAGGTATTTATCAACATCGGGATGGTCATGGGGCTCATGCCGGTGGTGGGGGTGACCCTGCCATTTGTGAGCTACGGTGGGTCCTCGATTATTACCATGATGATGGGCATCGGTCTGCTCATGAATGTGAGCATGCGCCGATTCAAATTTGAATAGCCGCCACCGTCGGTCATCCTGGTCGACGTATGCAAACGTGTTATTCAATCGAAAAAAAGGGGAGACGATGAAAAAAAAGGAGTCTGTGGACCATATCTCCACCCTGTTGGGTTTGGGGACCACCATCGATGGAACCCTGGCTTTTAAAGACACGATCCGACTGGATGGTGCGGTCAATGGGAAAATATTTTCGGAGAAGGGCACGCTGATTGTCGGCGAACGTGCGGTGTTGGAGGCACAGATCAGTGTGGGAACCGCCATTGTCAAGGGGACCGTCAATGGTCATATCCAAGCGGCGGATCGGATTGAAATCTATCCGCCGGCCAAAATCAGCGGGGATATCCAGGCACCGATCGTTTCCATTGAAACCGGTGTTTTCTTTAATGGAAATTGCAGCATGAGCAAGCCTGAACCCCCGCCGGTTGAAAAAAAAACGATGGATCAAAAGGCCGATGAAAAGAAATCCGGATGATGGGTTGTTAAAAAACCTTTGACATTTTAGCCACGCTGATGGTATAGACCGCCGCAGCTCGCGCATTCCGTAAGTTATATCATTCACAGACAATATGATTTTTTAAGAACATTTAATCCTACTTGAACGGAGGCACTTAGATGGTAAGCGTCGATGGGTCCATAGTGGTGCAGATCGTTAATTTCCTGTTGTTGATTTGGGTTTTGAATATGGTGCTTTACAAGCCCATCCGAAAAATCCTGCTGGATCGAAAAGATAAAGTGACCGGACTCCAGTCGGATATCGACGGCTCCGCCGATCAGGTGATGGCAAAGGAGACCGCCTATGCCGATGGCATCCGTCAGGCGCGGGCCTCCGGGCAGAAGGAAAAGGAAACGCTGATGCAGGCTGCCGAAGAGGAGGAAAAGGCGATCATCGGCAAGATCAACGCGTCCGTCCAGGTCGAACTCGAGGCGGTCAAGGAAAAAATTGCCCAGGAGATGGGCACCGTTAAAACCGCGCTTGAATCAGAAATTGATGCATTTGCAGATGCGATTGGACAAAAAATATTGGGGAGGGTGGCTTAATGAAAGTTCCAATTTTCAACGGGAGGCGCAGTCGTGCCCGGTGGCCGTTGCCGATGGCAATAGCCGCGCTTCTTTTATTTGGGGGCACCATCGGCTTGGCGTCCTCCGGTGGGGGACACGACGAAGTGGTTGCCAAGGGATGGGTGGCAACTGATACCTATCGGGTGATGAATTTTTCCGTGTTGGCAATCGGACTCTTTCTGGTTCTCAAAAAGCCGGTTTCCAAGGCATTGGGCGGTCGGATCCAGGGTATTAAAGAGCAACTGGAGGAACTGGAGGAGAAGAAAAAGGCGGCGGAAGCCAAGCTGCTCGAATACGATGCCAAAATGGCCGCGTTGGGAAAAGAAGCGGAAACCATGCTGGCTGAGTACGTCAAGCAGGGGGAAGACGCCAAGGCCAGGATTCTGGAGGAAGCCGAGGCCGCCGCTGAGAAACTGAAAGAGCAGGCCGGTAAGAATATCGAATATGAATTCTTGCAGGCCAAAGCTGAACTCAAGGAGCAAATTGTGGAAAAGGCCCTGGCAAAGGCCGAGGCGATCATCAAGGAAAAGATCAATTCGGAAGATCAGGAAAAACTGGTGGATGAATATTTAGAGAAGGTGGTGGCATAGTGAAGAATCTGGCGATTGCAAGGCGGTACGCCAAAGCGCTTCTACTGATCGGCAAAGAGGATAGACAGATCGACACTTACCGGGAAGAACTGGGGGCTTTCGCAAATCTGATCGAGCGGGAAAAGGGCCTTCGGCAGGTGCTGGTCAATCCGCTCTACGACGCGGATGGTCGCAAAAAGGTCATGACGCGCGTGATCGATAATCTGAAACTTTCTCAAGCCATGACCACATTCCTCCTGTTTCTATTCGATAAAGGGCGGGTCGGGTTTTTGGGAAACATCAACGACTTTTTTCAAAAGTTTGCCGATGAGCTCAAAGGCGTTGCTCGTGCCAGCCTGGTTTCGGCAACGGCACTTTCATCCGAAACCATTGATAAAATTCGGTCAGGCCTGTCTGAACGGACAGGTAAGGATATCATTCTGGAGGTTGAGCAGGATTCGAAATTGATCGGCGGAATTGTGACCCGCATCGGCGATCTGGTTCTGGACGGCAGCGTGAGGACGCAGCTGCTCAATATGAGAGAATCTTTAAAAAGGGGTGAGCGTGTCTAATGGAACTAAGAGCTGAAGAAATAAGTCAGATTATCAAAGAGCAGATCACGGATTACGACAAGAAGATTGAACTGAGCGAAACCGGTGTCGTCCTTTCAGTGGGCGACGGCATTGCGCGGGTGTACGGCCTTGAAAACGTCATGGCACTCGAATTGGTGGAGTTTTCCGGGGGTGTCCTTGGCCTGGTACTCAACCTGGAAGAGGATAACGTGGGTATCGCCATCATGGGCGAGGACATCGGCATCAAAGAGGGCGACATGGTCAAACGGACCGGTAAGATTGCCCAGGTGCCGGTCGGTGAGGCTGTGCTTGGCCGCGTGCTTTCCGGCGTGGGTGAGCCCCTTGACGGCAAGGGTGCCATCGATACTAAGGATTACAGCCGCGTGGAAGTGGTGGCCCCCGGTGTTATCGCCCGAAAATCGGTTCACGAACCCTGCTACACCGGCCTGAAGGCCATTGACGCCATGACCCCCGTGGGAAAGGGGCAGCGCGAGCTGATTATCGGCGACCGCCAGATCGGTAAGACCGCGGTGGCCGTTGATGCCATCCTGGCCCAGAAGAACACAGATGTTTTCTGTATTTACGTAGCCTGCGGCCAGAAAAAATCAACCGTTGCCCAGGTGGCCGCCGTTCTTGAAAGAGAAGGGGCCATGGAATACACCATCATCGTTGCCGCCTGTGCCTCCGACCCGGCGACCCTTCAGTATCTGGCCCCTTACGTCGGCTGCGCCATGGGTGAATATTTCCGGGACAAAGGCCAGCACGCCCTGATCATTTACGATGATCTTTCCAAGCAGGCGGCTTCCTACCGGCAGGTCTCCCTGCTGCTCAGACGGCCGCCGGGACGTGAAGCCTACCCCGGCGATATTTTCTACAACCACTCCAGACTGCTGGAACGTTCCGCCAAACTCAGCGACGAACTTGGCGCCGGTTCGCTTACCGCCCTGCCGATCATCGAAACCCAGGCCGGCGACGTCTCCGCCTACATCCCGACCAACGTGATTTCCATTACCGACGGTCAGATATATCTGGAACCGAGCCTGTTCTTTGCGGGTGTGCGACCGGCCATCAACGTCGGGCTTTCGGTATCCCGCGTCGGCGGCGCCGCTCAGACAAAGGCCATGAAGAAAGTGGCCGGTACCCTGCGTCTGGACATGGCCCAGTTTCGTGAGTTGGAGGCATTCGCCGCCTTCGGAAGCGACCTGGATGCGGCCACGCAGCGGCAGCTTACCCGTGGCGAGCGTCTGGTGCAGGTGCTCAAACAGCCCCAGTACCAGCCCCTGTCTCATGAAAAGCAGGTGACCATCCTGTTCGCGGCGACCCGTGGGTATCTGGACCCGTTCCCCGCAGACGTTGTGGCCAAATACGAAGCCGGCCTCTACCCCTTCGTTGAAGACCGGTATCCGAAGATCTTTTCCAAACTGGAAGAGGCGCAGGATATTACCGACGAGATCGAAGATCTGTTAAAAACCGCTTTAGACGAATACGGTGAAGAATTTAAAGACACCATCAAGTAAGGCTGCGCTAAAACTGCTGAACTTAAGACCACATGCGATAAGGACGTAAGCTTTATGCCATCATTAAAGGATGTCCAATTAAAAATACAGGGTGTCAAGAAGACCAAGCAGATCACCAAAGCCATGAACATGGTGGCCACCTCGCGGTTGCGTGGTGCGCAGGGGGCGATGGACGGATTTCGCCCCTATGCCGAGAAATTTTCTGAAGTCCTTGGCAGTCTGGCGGAAAAGGCAGGAGAGGAAGCCAGCCCCCTGCTGATCCCCAAAGAAGAAGTAAAGAAGATCCACATCGTGTTGTGCACGTCGGATCGGGGGTTGTGCGGCGGCTTCAATATCAACATCATCGATGGGTCCAAAGACCACATTAAAAAAAATCCAATCGAAGGTGCCGAATATTCTTTTACCTGCTTCGGCAAGAAGGGGCGGGGCTGGTGCCGGAAGGAACAATATGCTATCGCCGATGAGCATCTTGGGGTCGTTGGCAGTAAGTTCGGCTTTAACATAGCTTCCACCACCGGTAAAAAGCTGGTGGACGGTTTTCTCGACGGTCAATACGACGAGGTCTATATCGTCTATTCCGAATTTGTGAGCATGGCCAAGCAACTCCCGGTGATCCAGAAGCTGTTGCCCATTCCACCGATCGAGAAAGATGAATCGGATGAAGGCGATTCTGAGGGGTACCAGGCCGAACATATCTGCGAACCATCGCCGGAGGCGCTCCTCGGAGATCTTTTGCCGCGCAACGTATACGTTCAGATCTACCGGGCCCTGCTGGAAACATCCACCAGTGAACATGCCGCCCGGATGACCGCTATGGATAACGCCACCAAGGCGTGCAACGATATGATCGACAATTTGACCCTCGCATACAACAAAGCCCGGCAGGCAGCCATTACAGCGGATTTGATGGATATTGTCGGCGGCGCCGAGGCCCTCAAAGGTTAAAACACATTTTAGGAGACTGTAAATGGCACAGAATATTGGAAAAATCACGCAGGTTATGGGACCTGTCGTGGACGTGGAGTTTGAACAGGGGCAGTTGCCGAATATCCTTACCGCGCTGTTGATCACCAACCCGTCCATCAGTGACGAAGAAGACAACTTGGTGATCGAGGTAGCCCAGCACCTCGGTGATAACGTGGTGCGTACCATCGCCATGGACGTTACCGATGGTCTGGTACGCGGCATGGCTGTTAAAGACACCGGTTCACCCATTATGATGCCAGTTGGCGAAGCCAGCCTGGGCCGAGTGCTCAACGTCGTGGGGCGCCCGGTGGACGGCCTGGGACCGGTCAGTCAGGAAAAGATGTTGCCTATCCACCGCCCGGCACCTTCTTTTACCGAGCAGGACACGGAAGTCCGCGTGCTGGAGACCGGCGTCAAGGTGATCGACCTGCTGGTGCCCTTTCCCCGTGGCGGCAAAATGGGGATGTTCGGTGGCGCCGGTGTCGGCAAGACCGTTATCATGATGGAGATGGTCAACAACATCGCCATGCAGCACGGTGGTATTTCCGTGTTTGCCGGTGTGGGTGAGCGTACCCGTGAAGGCAACGACCTCTACCATGAAATGAAGGACTCCGGCGTACTGCCCAAAGCGGCCTTGATATACGGGCAGATGACCGAACCGCCGGGAGCCCGCGCACGGGTGGCGCTTTCCGCCCTTACCTGTGCTGAATATTTTCGGGACGAGGAAGGTCAGGATGTACTGATTTTCATCGACAATATCTTCCGGTTCACCCAGGCCGGTTCCGAGGTGTCTGCCCTGCTCGGCCGCATGCCTTCCGCGGTTGGTTATCAGCCCACGCTGGCGGTCGACCTTGGTGGCCTCCAAGAGCGGATTACCTCCACGAATAAAGGCTCCATTACGGCTGTTCAGTGCGTCTATGTGCCTGCGGATGACCTGACTGACCCCGCTCCGGCAACCACCTTTGCCCACCTCGACGGCACCGTGGTGCTGTCCCGTCAAATCACCGAGCTCGGCATCTACCCGGCGGTGGACCCGCTGGATTCCTCCTCCCGGATCTTGGACCCTATGGTCATCGGTGAGGAGCACTACCAGGTGGCCCGCCGGGTTCAGAACATGTTGCAGAAATACAAAGAGCTGCAGGACATCATTGCCATCCTCGGTATGGAAGAGCTCTCTGACGAAGACAAACTCACCGTACAGCGGGCCCGTAAAATCCAGCGATTCCTCTCTCAGCCCTTCCATGTAGCCGAAACGTTTACCGGTAAACCCGGAAAATATGTCAAGGTCGAAGACACGGTCCGTGCGTTTAAAGAGATCTGCGACGGTATTCACGACAGCATTCCTGAACAGGCCTTTTACATGAGGGGCGGAATCGAAGATGTGCTTGAAGCGGCGAAGGAAATGGCCGAGGCTTAATGGAGAGAAAGAGGCAATAAATGGCTGAAAACATAAGACTCGAAGTGGTTACCCCCGAGATGTCTGTCGTCAGTGAAAGTGCACAGATTGTCATGGCTCCCGGTTCGCTGGGCGAGTTCGGTGTGCTCGCCGGTCATACCCCGTTTCTGACGACACTGAAGACAGGCTCCCTGAAATATAAAGATGAAAAAGGCCGTGAACGGTTTGTTTTTATCAGCAGCGGATTTGCCGAAGCGCTGCCTGATCGGGTAACGGTTTTGGCTGAATCCGCTGAGCGACGCGTGAATATCGATGTTCAACGGGCCAGGGAGGCTGCCGAACGAGCCGAAAAACGTATCCAATCCGGCGATGTAGACATTGATTTTATCCGTGCAAAAGCAGCGCTGCTTCGCGCCGTCAGCCGGATCCAACTCAACGAAACGAGTTGAAGGTGACCTACATTGAGTGGTTTGGATTCTCCGAAATAACCGGTTGCTGATGACAGATTGGCATCCGTTTTGGAAACGCAAAAGGGGCGGACCGGAATCGGTCCGCCCCTTTTGCGTCGACTGTAACAAATGGTCTTAAAAAAAATTACTGACAAATAGAAATGATAGTCCCTTTCCATCCCTGTCGGCCAAATTACTATCGCGGTGAATTCACTTGACTTAAAAACCGTTGGCCGGTTATATTAATAATCGAGGGGAAAAATAATATGCTGGATATAGAAGCAATATTGCAACAATTCGAAATAATAGAACAAAAAACAGAACACTTGGTTCAGGTCCGCAAACAGCTTGAAAAAGAAAACGAAGATTTGAAGAGCCGAATAGGGCAACTTGAAAACCTGATGCAGGATAAGACTGAAGAAGAAAAAACGCGTGAGGGCCTGATGACACGCGTAAGAGACAAAATTGATAGCCTGATCGGAAAATTAGAAGGGGTTACGGAAGAATAAAAAACCGACCTGCGGGATTTAACTATGAACGGATGCTAAGTGGAACAAACGGTTACACTGCAAATTTTTGGTCGCAAATTTACCTTTCAGACAGGTACTGCTGAGCCAGACGCGAAAAAGGTGACGGCCCTATTCGAGGATGCTGTCGAGAAGGTTCAAGCTCAGTTTGACGGAAAGCCGGTTAAAGTCGATAGAGAAACGATGTTGGTCCTGACCGGACTGAACATTGCCAGCGAGCATTTTAAGCGTGAAGAACGGTACCACCAATTTTTCAACCGTATAACCGAAAGATCTACGGTGGTTCTCAGTGCGCTGGAAAAAGCGACCTCTTAACGTTTCAATTAAGAATCGCTGAAAAATGGTTCTTAATTTATGCCAAAGCAATTATCGACGTTAAATACAGATTCTGTAACCGTGATTGGAAAAGGCGTAACGTATCAACCCCTGCCGTGTTCGTGATTGGATGGTGAACTTTGACCCAACATTCAATTACCGGGAACCTTCACTGGTTTTGGTGAGCAAGTTCTGCATGTACAGAAAAGCCTAAAGAAACTATAAGGTACCCACCTGATCCATAGGATCAAAGAACTACCAACACGGCACAATGGTGGGGGTTCCACAACCGCTTCAACCTTCCCTTCCTGCCTTCCGCATAGGCACCGCTATCCTGCGTAACGCGTTTTTTATTCCTGATTTGGGTGACATGGGCATTATCTGGTTGTCAGGTGATGAACCTCTACATATATACTATTTAGCACTCGGAGATTTGCATGGAAATATATACCATTATTGTTGCTGTGATGTCGGCTGTTATCGGCTGTGCTGCGGCGCTGCTTCTGAAAGGCGTGATCGGATCTAAAAAGCTGAAAGAAGCTGAAAACGAAGCCGCAAAAATTGTTATTGCGGCCGAGGCCAAATCGGACAGGTTAATCAAGGAAGCGGGTGTTGAAGCCAAAGACCGCCTGTTCAAAATGAAAAGCGAGTTCGAATCCGAAGCCAAGGAAACCCGATCGGAAATTAAAAGCGCCGAACATCGATTGATCCAAAAAGAGGAGAATATCGACCGAAAAGCCGATCTTTTTGATCAACGTGAGAAGGCGCTTGCCGAAAAAGAAAGAATTATTTCCAATCGGGATGAAACCCTTAGCCAAAACGAAAAAAAATACAATGCGCTTTTGGTGGAACAAAAAACACAATTGGAACGGATCTCCACGTTGACCGCCGACCAGGCCAAAGAGCTGTTGATCCGAGCCATGGAAAATGAAGCCCGGTATGAGGGTGCCAAGCTGATCAAACGGATCGAAAACGAAGCCAAGGAAGAGGCGGAAAAAAAGGCCAAGACGATCATTGCCACCGCGATTCAGCGTTATGCCGGCGATTTTGTTGCCGAACGGACGGTGTCGGTGGTTCAGCTTCCCGGTGATGAAATGAAAGGACGGATCATCGGCCGTGAGGGAAGAAACATTCGCGCCATCGAAGCCGCTACGGGTATTGATCTGATTATCGATGATACACCGGAAGCAGTTATTCTTTCCGGTTTTAATCCGGTTCGCCGAGAGGTTGCTCGCTTGTCTTTGATCAAGTTGATATCCGATGGGCGTATCCATCCTGCCAGAATTGAAGATGTGGTGAAAAAGGTCGGCCATGATGTGGACACAGCCATCAAGGAGGCGGGTGAGCAGGCTGCATTTGATCTGGGTGTCCATGGTATCCATCCCGAGTTGATCAAATATCTGGGGCGTTTGAAATACCGAACCAGTTATGCCCAAAATGTGCTTCAGCATTCCGTTGAGGTGGGCGTGCTGTCCGGAATTATGGCCGCGGAACTGGGGTTGAAGGAGAAAGTTGCTCGGCGGATAGGGTTGCTTCATGATATCGGAAAGGCGATTGATCATGAAGTCGAAGGCCCTCACGCGGTGATCGGATCGAAACTGGCCAAAAAATTTGGTGAAAATCCCGGTGTCGTTCATGCGATCGGCGCTCACCACGAAGATATCCCGCCATCATCTGTTTACGACCTGCTCGTACAGGCCGCAGACGGTCTCTCCGGTGCGCGACCCGGGGCCAGAAAGGAGCTGCTCGAAAACTATATCCGGCGCATCGAGGAGCTTGAAGGCATTGCCAATGAGTTTAAAGGGGTGGCCAATACCTATGCGATCCAAGCGGGTCGAGAAATTCGTGTGATTGTGGAAAGTGATAAAGTGTCGGATGAAGAATCGGTATTGCTGAGCCGTGATATCGCAAAAAAAATCGAAGAAGCGTTGACTTTTCCGGGTCAGATTAAGGTGACGGTGATCCGAGAGACCCGGTCGGTTGAATACGCCAATAAATAAGACTGCGGAGATTGTAGCAGGCTCGAACGATTAGGTGATGCGTAATGGAAAACGTGCTGGATACACTCAACTCGCGTGGTTTTATCGAACAGAAGACCCATGATGATCCCTTACGCGACTATCTCGAATCTGAAAAGGTGACCTGCTATATCGGTTTTGACCCGACGGCCTCAAGCCTGCACGTGGGTAGTCTGGTCCCGATCATGTCGTTGGCCCACATGCAGCGAAATGGTCATAAACCAATTGCCCTGGTTGGTGGTGGGACCGGTCTTGTTGGGGATCCCAGCGGTAAAACCGAAATGCGCAAGCTTCTCACGGAAGCGGATGTGGCGGTGAATGTCGAGGGGCTTAAAAAACAACTGTCACGGTTTATCGATTTTTCCGACGATAGGGCCGTTATGGTTAACAATGCGGACTGGCTGACCCGGCTGGAATACATCCCTTTTTTGAGGGATATCGGTCGGCATTTTTCCGTCAATCGAATGGTCAAGGCGGAAAGCTACAAAATGCGTTTGGATTCCGAAGAGGGACTTAGTTTCATCGAGTTCAACTACATGGTTCTTCAGGCTTATGATTTCCTTGAATTGCGCAAGCGCCATGACTGTCGCCTGCAGATGGGTGGCAGCGATCAATGGGGAAACATCGTGGCCGGCATCGACCTGATCCGACGAGTGGAAGGCAACAGTGCTTTCGGTATCACCTTCCCGCTGATTACCACCGCCGGCGGCGCCAAGATGGGTAAGACCGCGGCTGGGGCCGTTTGGCTTGATCCTGATCGAACCTCTCCCTACGACTATTTTCAGTTTTGGGTGAATACGGACGATCGGGACGTGGCGCGTTTTCTGGCGTTGTTTACCTTCCTTCCTATGCCGGAAGTCCGATCGGTTGGCGCCCTCGAGGGGGCAGATCTCAACGCGGCCAAATCAATTCTTGCCTTTGAGGCCACCCGGTTGGCTCATGGTGAAAAAGAGGCCCTGAGGGCCTATCAATCCGCGTCCTCAATGTTTGGTGCGAGGCGGTATCCCCCTGGGTTGTTTCCGTCTATTGGGATTCCGAGAGACAATGACACCTTAGATGATGACACGGTTCCCCAAAACGAGATGCGCATGGATGATTTCATTGGTGGAATCCCCTGTTTTAAACTGTTCCACAGCGTTGGCCTGACCGGTTCATCCGGCGCGGCCAGACGGTTGATCAAACAGGGCGGAGGATATGTGAATGGCCGTCGCTTGGAGCACTTTGATGAAATGTTAACTATCAACGATATCAAGGATATGCAGATATTGCTGCGGGCGGGGAAAAAGCATTTTTTCAAAATACGAATAAAAAGTTAAATATTCGTTGACAACTGCATTGGGATCGTGTAGATAAATATACTTCGTTTCGGACGAATGGAGCGATTGACTGACCGTTGGGATCTTTAAAAATATGCCATTTACGAAGGCTCGTGTAACGCGCCCTGATGGTCGCCTTCTGACGCCGGCACAAACGGCTTCTAAAGTGGAATCGCTCAATTCGATTTTTTATTATTTCTTATTGACAGCGAACATCGAAATGGTATAGTTAAGTTTTTCGTCAGCCGATGAAAGGCGACGTTTTTGATCTTTGAAAACTAAATAGTGACAGGTTTTAAGAGTTGGGTCTCTTTTAAGTCAATTGGTTACGCAAGTAACGTTA
>JGI24023J19991_10001677_pt1 | contig 16737 bp, 17 predicted proteins | sample Cruoilmetagenom1_FD_19991 | JGI IMG/M metagenome (IMG submission 19991) | reverse complement strand
CACCACAAAAAACCAGATGAAAGTGATGGAAACCCTACCATCATAGGTAATGACGTCACAGTAGGTCACAGGGTTATGTTACACGGCTGTACCATAGAAGATGCCTGTCTCATTGGCATGTCCGCTACCATACTTGATGGTGCAGTCATAGGTAAAGAGTCCATCGTTGGGGCATCATCCCTTGTCACAAAAAACAAAGTCTTCCCACCCCGAAGCCTCATCATGGGAAGCCCAGCTAAAGTGATAAGAGAACTTACAGACAAAGAGGTAGCAGAACTTTATGCCTCAGCAGAGAGATATGTAGCATTTAAGAATGAATACTTGTAAAAGGTCATAGCATGAAAACAATCATAATAAAAAGTTTAAAAGACATCTTATCAAAAGATGTCATCCTCTTCGTATTACAAATAGGATCAGCGTCATTCCTACTATCAAGTGTTTTCATTTGGTACTTTTGGGAAGGACTATCAAACTTCATCGCATCTTACCTCTCATGGATACCATGGGAATGGCTCCAAACCTCTGGTGCAAAAGTCATCACCTTTGCACTTGCCTATATGATATTTATCATCGTCGTCTCACTACTGACTTCACTTTTTAGTGAAAAACTACTCATCAAACTGGCAAAAAAGCATTACCCTCAAGTGCCTGTCGTAGGTAGCGTCGATGTGACTACTTCCATCCTCTCTACATTCAAAGCATCAGGTATCTTTCTTGTACTTTTTATACTCTCTTTACCTTTTTTGTTCATACCCTTTATAGGGCAGATCATTATGCTTTATCTGTGGTCTATACTCATCAAAGAACCTACAACGTATGATGTGGCCTCTTTGTTCATAGCAGAGAAAAGAAGTATCAAAGAAAAAACAAAAAGAACAACTATACTTGCAATGATAGCTTCACTTTTTAACTATATACCTATAGTCAATATTTTTGCACCTGTCTTTGCACAGATACTTTTCTTACATCACATACTAGGTAAAGAAAAAGTTTAATTTTCTTCTTTCTTTAACCTACGTTCTTTTTTAGAGGATATAGAAAAGCGTAGTAACTCATCAGCCGTACACACATATTCAGGTAACGTTTCTACTGATTTTTCCATGACTTTAGCTGCACAGACTGCATCAGAAAAAGCACGGTGATGGGTGGCTGTTTCTATCTCAAGAAAGTCTATAAGGTAGGCTAGCCCATAACGTTCACTTTCAAAGGTACGTCTGGCTAGCTCTATGGTACAAAGCCTCGGGTTTCCTATGTTCCCTAAACCAAAGCGTTCAAAAGAAGCATTTAAAAAACCATAGTCAAAACTTGCATTATGTGCTACAAATATAGCATCTTCCATAAAATGTCTCAACCCTATGAGTGCTTCCTTACGGGTGGGTGCATCTATAAGGTCTTCAGGTTCTATGCCTGTGATCTTTGTAATGTACTCTGGTAAAAATGCACACTCTACAAAGGTTTCATAGCGGTCTATCACTTCACCGTTTTGCAGCATCACTGCTCCTATCTCTATCACTTGTGAAGTACCCGGTTTAGAACCGTTTGTTTCGATGTCTATCACGCAATACTTTTGCTCTTCATAAGAGGTAAAATAAGTGTCAAGCATGTATCTGTTGTCACGTTCTGAGATAGGATAACCTGAGGCTTGCAACAGTAAAAATACCGTATCACTGTCTTCTAACAAAGTAGAATGTTTGTTTGCTATATAACTATATTGGTCCGCAGTGAGTATGCCGTTATATTTACGAAATGCCGTGGTGAGTTCTTCAAAGACTTTTTGCATTTGCTATAAATTTCTTTACTTTCAAAGGATCTTTTTTACCCTTTATGGATTCTACTCCTGAACTCACGTCTACACCATAAAAACCCAATGATTTCACTTGTGCTACATTCTCAGCGGTAAGTCCACCTGCGAGAATGATCTTAGAGCAGTCAATGCCGTTAAACCAGTCAAGGTTTAGACGTTTACCTGTGCCCCCATACGCTTCACTAAAGGCATCTACTAAACGGTATCTGTCTTTAAATTGTAGTACATCCTCTGCACTTTTAGCACGTACTACTGCTAAAGTCTGTAAACCTATGGCATCTAACGATTCTTCGTCTACCTCAAAGTGTATCTGTGCTCTTGAAATGTCACAATACCGACACACAGTATCTATCGTCTCTATACCTTCGTTCACAAAAAGCCCCACACGTTCCACAAAAGGTGGCAACTTGTCTATGATGCGTTTAGCAGCAGCAGGTGTGATGTAACGTGGTGACTTGTTGTAAAACACAAACCCTAACGCATCTGCCCCACATTCAACTGCATGTAATGCATCTTTAAGATTGGTGATACCACAAATTTTAACTCTCACAATACACCTTTACTTTAAAGCAGCGATGGCAGCTGGAACACCCTCAGGATGTTTATAGACAAATGAACCTGCCACGACAACATCTACACCTACAGCTTGAAGTTCTTTTACATTCACGTCATTAACCCCACCATCTACTTCTATGAGACAGGCAGGGTTTCTTTTTTCTATGAGTGCTTTAAGGCGTGTGGCGCGTTCTATCACACTTGGGATAAACTTTTGTCCACCAAAACCAGGGTTTACAGACATCAGTAACACCATATCAACATCCTCGATCAAAAACTCTATAGCCTCAGGTGGGGTATGTGGGTTCAGTGTAAGTGCAGGACGTATACCAAGTGAACGTATTTTTTGTATGAGTCTATGCGGATGTTTTTCTTCCTCTATATGGAAAGAGATAAATTCTGGGTTTAAAGGTGCAAACAGGTCTACAAAAAAAGTATTGTTCTCAACCATCAAGTGAATATCCAGTGGTTTTGTTGCTGCTTTTGCCACAGCTTCTACAACCACAGGGCCTATGGTAAGGTTTGGTACAAAATGACCATCCATCACATCCACATGCACAAGATCACAACCACCCTCACAAATGGCCTTCACGTCACGAGCCAAATGTCCAAAATCCGCCGATAAAATACTTGGTGCTACTTGCATCCATAATCCTCATTAAAATATTTTAATAATTATAACATAGCCTACATAAGCGGTCGATTGTATCGACCCTACCCCTAAATATATTCGTAGGGTCGATACAATGGATCTTAAACTTCTTTATCTTAAGCCAGATTTATACAAAAATTCCCTATAATCCCACAAAATATTCACCGTATTAAATAGCGGTATCATTAATGAAGGAAATATCATGTCAAGAAAATGTGAAATCACTGGCAAAGGGCCACTTACAGGAAACAACGTTTCTCACGCAAACAACAAAACAAAAAGAAGACAACTTCCAAACCTTAGAAGCGTTAAGATCACGCTTGAAGATGGTACAACTAAACGTGTTAAAGTTGCAGCATCAACACTTAGAACGATGAAAAAGAAAGCTGCTCAAGCTGCTTCAGCTGAGTAATTTTTTAAGATAAGAGAGGATATACTCTCTTATCATGATATTTACCGAAAAACTAAAACGCTTCCTCGGTTGGAGAAGTACAGCAAAACCCCACATCACATTAAACAGTGAATACTATGGACATTTAGCTCCTTTTAGACTCCCACTTATACTTACTGTTCTTGTTATGCTTTTAGGCACGATAGGATACATGGCTATAGATAACTTCACTTTGATGGATGCTATTTATCAAACTGGAATCACCTTTACCACTGTAGGTTTTGGAGAAATAGCACCTATTTCAAATGCTGGTCGTATTTTTACCATTTCACTTATCATCTTTGGTTTTGTTGTCTTTTCCATCGCTATTGGTATTATTGCTGAAGTGGTTAAAAAAGGTGAATTTCAAAAAACTGTTAAGGAGCGTAGAATGCTTTATGAGATTGCAAGGCTTAAACATCATTTTGTGGTATGTTACCATAACGAATTTACCATACAAGTAACCAAACAACTACGTGCAAACCACATCCCTTTTGTGGTCGTTGATCCACGTGAAGACATGGAAGAAATTTCCAAAAAACATCATTATCCTTACTTTGTCTCTGCAGAACCCCATACAGAAGAAGGCATACTCAAATCACACCTCTCTTCAGCAAAAGGTGTCATCTCTTTAGCAGACAATGTAGCAGACAACATTGCGACCATAGCCTCAGTAAGACTTTATGAAGGTGAGATAAAAAGAGGTCGTAAATACCTTATCATCGCCAATGCTAAAAACCAAGAAGATGACCAAAAGTTACTTAAACTCGGAGCAGACAGAGTTGTCACAGCAACCAAGCTTATGGCACAACGTATCAACGCTATGGCTGCACGTCCTGACATGGAAAACTTACTGCAAGAATTTTTGTATAAAAAAGACACTCCCCTAGATATGGAAGAAGCAAAAGTTTCTAAAACATCATGGCTTGTATTGAAAAAGATAAAAGTTGCACGTTTTAGAGATATTGCCAACGTAACCATCATCGGTATACGTCAAAAAGATGATAAATTCATCCCTATGCCAAAGGGTGATACTATCATCATGCCAGAAGCCAAGCTACTTCTCATCGGGACAGGTGAAGGTATCAGGAAAGCGAAAAAGATCATCCGTAAGAAAGAGAAGCCTGAGGAGTTGAAATTTGTATAATTTAGTATCTCTTGAAAATGGTTTAGAAAATGTTCAAGGTTTCTTTTGTGGTGCCACCAATGTAGGTATGCGTACCAACCCTGCGAACTCTGGTGTCTCAGATATAGATGGAGATGTAGCTTTTATACGAAGTGAAGTACCGTGTGATATCTCAGCCGTATTTACCTCTAACACTTTCCAAGCTGCACCTATCAAGCACTTCCAAAAGTACCCTAAAAATTTCCAAACAGACTTTGTTCTCATCAATGCCAAAAATGCCAATGCCATGACAGGAGAAAAAGGTATAGAAGACATAGATACCATCATGTCTACTCTTTCAAGTAAGCAAGCGGTACTTAACCCTGTGATGAGTTCTACTGGGGTGATAGGGTATCGTTTACCTATCAATAAAGTGACTTCTGCCTTTGATACTTTAGATTTTAATGCTAAAAACTCACACCTCACTGCTCGTGCCATCATGACCACAGACAGCTTTAAAAAAGAACTGGCGTATAAAGTGGAACTTGAGGATGGCTCATCATTTAACATCGCAGCCATCTGTAAAGGTGCAGGGATGATAAACCCAGCTATGGCTACCATGCTTTGTTTTGTCATTACCGATGCTGCTGTACCTAAAGCAGATATGGATACACTGCTTTCGAATGCTTCAGAACAGTCGTTTAACCGTATCTCTGTAGACGGCGACACCTCTACCAATGACACAGTCATGCTACTAGCCAATAAAACATCAGGCAATTACCACAAACAAGCCTTTCAAGAAGCACTTGATAAGATCATGTTTGAACTAGCAATGTTGATACTTCGTGATGGGGAAGGTGCAAATAAACTAGTTACCTTTGAAGTCAAAGGTGCCAAAAGCCTTCAAGAGGCGCAAACTGCTTCAAGAGCTTTAAGCAACTCTCTTTTAGTCAAAACAGCACTCTTTGGAGAAGACCCAAACTGGGGACGCATCGCTTCTACCATTGGTGCATCTGGCGTAGTCTGTGACGATGAAACACTCACCATACACTATGATGACCTACTCATCTACTCTAGTGAGTTTAGAGAGCTAGACAAAGAGCGTGAAGACAAAGCCTATGCCGTCATGAAACAAGATGCATTTAGAGTCACTTGTAACCTTGGTTTAGGTGATGCCACATACACTTCTTATGGTTGTGATCTGAGTTATGAGTATGTGAAGATAAATGCAGAATATAGAACTTAAACAAAATTGACATTACTCAATATTTTACAATCTTAAAAGTGTTATAATTTAAGTATCTAAACACTAGGAACAAACATGTTACACGAATACAAAGAAGAAATACACGAACTTAAAATGAGTAATGCACATTTTGCAAAAGTTTTTGAAAAGCATAATGAACTTGATCAGAAAGTTGAAGATGCAGAAGCAGATCGTATTATCTTGACAGATGTTGAGATTGAAACCATCAAAAAAGAGAAGCTTCTTTTAAAAGATGAAGCGTATAAAATGATCATGGATTATAGAAAATCTAAAGCATAATCTTTAAGCTCGACTTTAAACCCATCTTTGCGTGGGTTTTATTAATCTACTTATCCTATAATATCTCTCATACAATACTATAGGATTTACTATGAAAACCACCCTACTTTTACTCACTCTTCTTTTTACTTTCACCAATGCACAAGAAGGTAACATCGCTATGCATGGTACTGAAAAAGCACAAAATGTACAGATCTTTTATGGAAAAGTCTTAGAGATAAAAGATGCAATGGGGTACAAATACCTCAAGATAGACGAAAATGGTACCGAAGTTTGGATTGCCATAGCCAACGCACCTGTAGTAGTAGGGGACAAAATAGGTTACGATAAACAAATGAAGATGAAAGACTTTGAGAGTAAATCATTGGGGCAAAAATTTGAAGCTATCTACTTTGCTTCTGATGTCCATTTACCACAAAAAGCAAGTAGACCAAAAAGTATGAAAGAGTTACTTGCACAACGTAACAAAAGTAAAGATCCTCACACGGGTGTGTATAAAAAATCTTCTCATATAGATACTGACAAAAAGCCTACGAAACCTTTTGTCACAAAAGAGACCTACACCATAGAAGAAGTACATATGTGGAGTGAGGCACTCAAAGACCAAACCATCACTATGGAAGTAACCGTAGGCAAAGTACTACATAACATCATGAAACGTGACTGGGTACATGTAAGTGATGGATCTGGTCACGAGAAAAGTGCTACAAACGACCTCGTCCTCACTGCTGCTTCAAGCACAGTCAAACAAGGAGACAAGGTACGTGCAAAAGGTAAGGTCATCGTAGACAAAGACTTCGGATTTGGGTATTTTTACAAAGTCATCCTCCAAGATGTAACCTTTGAAGTCTTAAAGTAAATATGATGGCAAAGTTTTCCACTATAGAAGATATACCCGATGCATTATTAGAGACCATTGAGTCACTTGGCTTTACCTCCATGTCTGAGATACAAGAAAAGGCCATCAACCCCATCTTAGAGGGGCGTGACATCTTAGCACAGTCCAAGACAGGTTCAGGGAAGACTATAGCCTTTGGACTGCCTTGTGTGATGCGTACGAACACCAACGACTTTAAACCTCAAACCATCATCATCACACCAACACGAGAGCTAGCTGACCAGATAGCCGTAGAACTAAGACGTGTCGCAGCCTATAAGGCAAACCTCAAGATACTCACACTTTATGGTGGTGTGCCACTTCGTGCACAGGCGGATTCTTTAGCTAAAGGTGCACATATACTCATAGGTACACCTGGGCGTATACAAGATCACTTAGCCAAAGAAACGTTGGTACTTGACAGTATCAAAACCCTTGTACTCGATGAAGCAGACCGCATGCTAGATATGGGTTTCTATGATGAGATAGTCAAAATAGGCTCAAATATGCCTAGATCTAAACAAACGCTACTCTTTTCAGCGACATTTCCTGAAAACATAGAAAAATTAGCCAAAGCCCTACTCAACCAGCCATTGACCATCAAAGTAGATACACTTATCGAATCTGCCAAAATAAATGAATTGGTCTATGAAACCTCTGACAAATTCAAAACACTCACAGTACTCATACAATCTTATAAACCAGAGTCACTACTTATATTTTGTAACACGAAAGCAGAAGTTATCTCACTCACTGATACTTTAGCAGGACGTGGACACGCTGTCATAGACATACATGGGGACTTAGAGCAACGTGACCGTAACGAGTCTGTCATCGTCTTTTCAAATGGGTCTAAACGTATCTTGGTAGCCACCGATGTCGCTTCACGTGGTCTGGACATCAAAGACATAGCACTGGTCATCAACTATGACTTACCATTTGATGCAGAAGTATACACACACCGCATAGGAAGAACAGGACGAGCAGATGCCACAGGTACTGCTATCTCGCTCTTTACGCCTAAAGACCGTGAGAAATGTGCTTATGTTTTGACTAAAGCCAAAAAGAAAGAACTAAAAGACTTACGTGTAGATGCAAAGTTCAAAATGACAAGTAACTACGATACCCTCTGCCTACACGGAGGCAAAAAAACAAAACTCCGTGCAGGAGACATCTTAGGCACACTGTGCAAAGAGATAGGCATAGATGCCAAACAGATAGGAAAAATAAATATCACTGAGACTAAGTCTTATGTGGCTCTAGACCATACCATCATAGAGAAAGTCGTAAAGGCTTTGAAAAATGTGAAGATCAAGAAGAAGAAGTATATGGCATGGATATTGGACTAATCTTCCAATATCTCTTTACGTCTTTTATGTCTAACTACATAGAAAATACCAATAAACACAACAGATACAAATGCAATAAGTGTCGCTGACTTCAGATACTCAGAGATAAGCTCTTCACTTGAACCTACCACATACCCTACACCAACAAGTACAATCACCCATATACCTGCACCTAAAGCTGTGTAAGCAGAGAATTTGGCGATGTTCATGCGGGCTAGTCCTGCTGGTAGTGAAATGAGTTGACGTATACCGGGAATGAGTCTTCCCGTAAAAGTCGAAACTTCACCATGACTGCTAAAAAATGCCTCTAATTTGTCTAAAGTCTCTTCTTTGATAAAAAAATACTTCCCATACTTCAAGATAAATGCTCGTCCAAAGTGCATCGCCAAATAGTAGTTAAGTAGTGCTCCACCCACAGAACCTAAAATACCTACAAGGACTACAATGTAAAGATTCATCTCACCTTTGTAGGCTAAGTATCCTGCTGGTATCATGATAATTTCACTAGGGAAAGGGAAGAAAGTACTCTCAAGGAACATCAAAAGAAAAATGCCCCAGTACCCCATGTCTCCTATATAAGAGACGATGGTATTTGCTATGTCATGTATCATTATTCTGAGTATGCCCCGACTGACGTAAGTCTTTGGTAACGTTGATCCAACATCTCATCGACACTCATTGCCTGTAGTGCCTTGATCGAGTCTAAGAAGTATGTTTTTACAGCATTGGCTGCACTCTCTTTGTCACGGTGCGCACCGATGAGTGGCTCGTCAAGTACATCATCTATCAGCTTATGTTCTAGTAGGTCAGATGGTGTGATCTTTAGTGCTTTTGTCGCTGCTTCTACTTTAGTAGGGTCATTCCACAAGATCGCTGAACATCCTTCTGGAGAGATAACTGCAAAAACTGAATAACGCATCATCGCAAGCTTATCTGCTACACCAATGGCTAATGCTCCACCTGAACCACCTTCTCCAATGACAATGGAGATAAGCGGTACTTTCACAGCGGCAAATTCAAAAAGATTTTTAGCGATAGCTTCACTCTGCCCACGTTCTTCCGCACCCAATCCCGGGTAAGCACCTGGGGTGTCTATGAGCATCAGTACAGGAATATCAAACTTTTCTGCCATACGCACTGCGCGTAAAGCTTTTCTGTATCCCTCTGGGTTAGGCATACCAAAGTTTCTTTTGATCTTGTTCTTAACACCACGCCCTTTTTGTTCACCGATGAGCATAGTCTTTTGACCATCTATCCAGCCTATATAACAAAGTATCGCAGGGTCGTCACGAAACGCACGGTCACCGTGTATTTGATAAGAATCAGTCATCAAAGCTCTAATGTAATCCAGTGCATACGGTCTGTCTGGGTGACGTGCGAGTTGAAGTTTTTGGAAATCAGACAGTGCACTAAAAGTTTTTTGTACTTCTTTGTCTAATTCTATCTGATATTTAGCTACGGCATCTAAATTGGCGATGGCATGAGCAGATACTATCTCTTCTTGTATCTTTTCTATTTTGTTTTCAAAATCTAAATATGTTGCCACCGATATGCCTTTATACTTTTTTAAAGATAACTACACCGTTTGTACCACCAAAACCAAATGAGTTGGACATGGTCACATGAATGTCTGCTTTTCTGGCCCCTGTAGAAATGTAGTCTAAATCACAGTTTTCATCTTCGTTCACACGGTTGATCGTTGGAGGTAAAACACCATCTCTCATAGCCATAAGACACACCACTGCTTCTATGGCACCTGCTGCACCAAGACAGTGACCTATCTGGCCTTTTATTGAAGAGACAGGAGGACAATTTTCTGCACCACCGAACAACTCTTTAAGTGCTGCTGTTTCATTTTTATCATTGACTGGCGTGGATGTACCGTGTGCATTAACATAATCAATTTTAGGATTCCCTGCCATCTTGAAAGCACCCTTCATCGCGCGAAGTGGTCCATCTTGGGTAGGTGTTGTGATGTGATTAGCATCACCACTTTCACCAAAACCTATAAGCTCCCCATAGATAGTAGCACCACGTGCTACCGCATCATCATAAGACTCTAAGATCAGTGCAGCTGCTCCCTCACCCATGACAAAGCCGTTACGTTCTGCATCAAAAGGACGTGAAGCAGTTTGAGGGTCATCATTTCTTGTTGAGAGTGCTTTCATCGCAGCAAATCCACCGATACCCACAGGACATATGGCAGACTCTGCACCAATGACCATCATCTTTTCAGCTGTACCAACCATAATGCTTTTCGCAGCCTCAGCAATGGCGTGTGTACCTGCTGCACAAGCGGTTACTGAAGAAAGGTTTGGCCCTTTCATACCTTGATAGATAGAAACAAATCCACCAAGCATGTTTACAAGTGAAGAAGGGATGAAAAATGGAGAGATACGTCTAGGGCCTCTATTTGAACATACCACTGAGTTTTTTTCTATATTTGGAAGTCCACCTATCCCTGAAGCAGATGCGATACCAAAAGTTTCCATATCTACATCATCAGAAAAATTTGCATCTTTCATCGCTTCAGCAGCTGCTTTGAGTCCTAGCTGTATAAATCTGTCCGCTTTTTTTGCTTCTTTTGCATCAAGTACTTCAGAGACATCAAAATCTGCTATCTCACCAGCGATTGTCACAGATTGACCTTCTGTATCAAAACTTTCTATTGTTCTGATACCACACTTGCCATCTAAGATAGCTGCAAATGCACTTTCTTTGTCTAATCCTAGAGAGTTTATCATCCCTAAACCTGTTACTACAACTCTTTTCACTGATATCTCCTGTGTACTTAATAATATAGATATGGGTATTTTAAAAATACACATACATATGTTATTAAAATTCCCCGAAGGGAGTTTAATTTATACGTTTTCTATAAATTTAATTGCATCTGAAACAGTTGCGATCGCTTCTGCTTGATCATCAGGAATTTCGATATCGAATTTCTCTTCAAGTGCCATAACTAGTTCAACAACGTCAAGACTATCAGCTCCAAGATCCTCTACAAATTTAGACTCTTCTTTAACCTCATCTGGGCTCACGTTTAGTTGCTCAACAACTACCTCTTTTACATCATCAAATAATGCCATGGACTACTCCTTAAGTTTGTTATAAATACGCACAAGTATAACAAAAAAATAATAAAAAGCTTATACTTTCCCATTAAATACCTGTTTGTAGCGTAGTAAATCGATTTTTAGTGGAAGGATTGTGAAGAGAAGTGACTCTCTTCACGAAAGAATAGGTAAATTCTAGAATTTATATTTTATATTTGCAAAAACATAGCGTCCTGGCTCATTAAGAAGCATCACTTCATTGTCTCCACCTGTTGTCAGTAAGATCAAATCACTGTAGGTATTTGAAACGGCATATGTTTTGTCTAGCACATTGTCGACACCCACAGTCAGTTCAAAGTTCTTTCCGAAGTTTTTAGTTCCCTTGAGGTTCAATACTGCATACGCATCTAACTCTTGCTCACCATTTTCAGCATCGATGTTATCCCAGCTGTCTGCAGCTACTACTTCTGCTCTTAATGTCATACTCTCGTCATACTCATAATTTATAGCAGCATTGAGTTTAAATGGTGCAATGTCTGGCATGTCTGTACCTGTTTGTCCTGTAAGTGGATCATCTTTTGTACCTCTTTGGTATGCCAACCCATAATCAAAGTACAAAGAGTCTGTTGCTACAAACGTACCAGAAAGCTCTAGTCCATACAGCGTAGCATCTACATTTTCATAAGAATTTGTTGGTGCACCCATCATATTTACGTTACTCGTATTATATGCGATATAATCCTTCAGTTTAGAGTAAAATACTTTTGCTTTTACACTTGCATTTTCAAATTGTTTTTCAACACCCATATCAAGCTCATAGTTCACTGTGTTTTTTAGATCTGGCGTTCCCACAGAATTACCCATACTGCCTATCCAGTAAAGCTCTTTTGCATCAGGTACACGTGAGGACTTACCAAGCCCTGCAAAGTACTTGGTATCTTTATCTGCTTGGTAGGTTCCAAATATATATCCATTAAGCTCATCATAATCGTTAGACTGTTGTGCAATGTTTCCAGAAGTCACTTCTGTGTTGTCATAACGTAAACCAACATCAAGTGTCAATTTTCCCAGTGCAATTTCATCTTTAAGGAACAGTGCAATATTTTTTGTATCTACATCCCAGATACTATGAAATGGTTTTGTATTGTTTGATGCGACATCTAATGCTACATCATTTTTATAATATCCCCCGTCCCAATTTCTTACACTATAATCAACACCACCGGTAATAGTATGATTGGAAACATCAAAACTATTTTTAAGTTTTAGACCCTGCGCTTTTGTTGTTAGTGCATGTGTCATGTAACTGGTCTGAACACCATCCATCATTGGGTTACTATCAACCGTTGCCATGATACGATACTTCGTTGACATCGGGTGTTCTACCTCTGACTGATACGCTTGGATACTCAACTCTTTGGAGTATGTACCTAGATTTTTAGCAATATACTCTACGTTAAAGATATCTGAATCATCATACAATGCATCCATTTTTGAAGAGGGGTACAATACATCATCAGATCTATTTGCAGTGTAACTGAGTCTTAATTCTTGGTCATCTGTGATATCCCAAAACATTTTTGCCATTAACGTTTTTTTACTATAGGCTTCCATATCTTGATACTGTGGTTGATACTGAGCTGCTCCAGGAACAGTCCCAGCTGCTATCTCGCGTGCTATCTGTCCCACGAAGTCATCACCATTACCATCTTCATACTGGTCACTTGTCTCAGTGGAACCAGAAAGTAAAAATTTAACATCTTCTGTCCCTCCACTTAAAGAAAATGCACCTTTTTTGTAGCCATAACTTCCCATACCAAGGTTTACCTCTCCTGCAAACTCTTCTTCTGGTTTGATCGTATGAACTTTGACGTCTGCACTGAGTACACCAAAGTCTTCTACGTTAAATGGACCTTCATTGATCTCTATATAGTCTACATTGTTTGAAAGCACATGTGAGATAGGTGGATCCATTCTATTTGGGCAGGCGCCATGTACTTTTGCCCCATCAATAGTAACATTGATATTGTCTTTTCTTTGACCTCTTATCGTGATATCATTTGCGATACCCGATCTTCTGCTTAATGATACAGAAGATGACTGCTTAAAAAGTGCCTCTGCTAAGTCTGCAGACTTAATGTCTTCTCCAGACACATCTTTGATAACTTCTGTTCCTGCTTTTGCTTCTACGTCTATGGTCCCTAGCTCTACTTGTGCCGCTTGCGCAGCAAAAGTGGCTACCAATGATAGGTAAATCCCTCTTGTCATAACACTCTCCTGAATAATTTGCATTATTTTAGAAGAGTTGTGTTAATTATGTGTTAAATTTATCGTATTTGATAGCGAAGCGTGAAATTGACTGTCATCGGTAGTGAAACTGGGGCATTTCTTGCAGAGATAGGAAAAGCGTTTTTCACTGCACTTTTTGCAGACTTATGGAACACTTTAGAACCACTGACTGAGATGTTCCCCACTTTACCATTTGATAAAATAGTAAATTTTACTTTCACTGATCCTTGCATACCTCTTCTTTGGGCAATACGTGGATAGGTTTTGTTTTTGTTTATCTTCGACCTTATGCGAGATAAAAAAGCATTTTTCTTTGCTGGACTTGCTTTCTTTTTACTTGAGGCTTTCTTTGTGGTGGTTTTACGTTTTGTCACTTTCTTTTTTGTAGACTTCTTCTTTGTACTCTTTTTCTTGACGCGTTTCTTTTTGATAACTTTCTTTTTTGCTACTTTCTTCTTCACTATTTTTTTCACCACAGGTTTAGGCTTTGTAATATTTTGGTCTACAATCTTTTTTGTAATTATCTTTTTTATAATAGGTTCAGGTATCACTTTTTCTACTACAAGTTCTTCTGGTTCCACTTCTTCAACCAACGGTTCTTCTTCTTTTATAGGTTCAACTACTGGCTCTTTCACCGGCTCTTCAACTGGAAGTTCTACAGGGGGTATCATTTCTGGTTCATATGAAGCTAAGGAGAATGATATGGTTTTTTCTTGGGGTTTTTGTTCTGCACCTATATAAAGATGTTGAAGATAAAAAAAGAGTATCCCTAAAGATAGGTATAAGAGTGCTGTGCTAAAAAATGATATCAAAAAAGGGTATTTTGGCACAACAGACTCTTATGTTTGAGGTTTCTTCTAAGGGGTTAAGAAACCCTGTCTTATTTCGACTAGACAGGGTATTATGTCAAAGAAGTGTTAATTAAGTGTTAAAATTATACTCTAAATTTATTTATTTTAGAAGCTTTTATTTTTGTGGATATTCCGGATGACAATAATCAACACCATCAATAGTTCCTAAAGCACAACAGCCATCTGCAACACCTCTCTTCTTTAATCCATCGTCAAATGCCCAGTAGTGATTATAACTGCCTGAACGTAAAGTCTCAAATACTGAAACGATCTCAGTTGCATTTTCTGCTTGCGCAAGTGCAATATCATGGGTCAAATCATTCACATCAACCACTTCAATGATACACCCTACTTTTAAGGCATCTATCTCAGAAGTTGACCCCTGCGCAACAAGGTCATCATAAAGCTTTTGTATCTCAGCAATATCGTAGGTACCTGCTTCCATATCTTCTATTGGTGTATTCATATATCCTAACGTAGGTAAATCAATATTGGTAAAATTTACATCATCATTAAGTTTATACTTTTGAATAAGCTCTTGGACGAGGGTAATATGTTGATATTCACCATTGGTTGCAATATTTGTAAATTGTTTTGCATTAGGATATTGCTTATATAATTCATTATAGACATCATAAGCAAGTCTCTCTTCGTTTCCCATATATGCAAGTGTATTGATGAGCTCTTGAGATAATTTCTCACTTGTTGCAACTTCTGTAGGTACAGTCTCCTCTACTGCTGCTTCTTCAACCACTGTATTATTATCATCCACTGTGGCTACTACTTCTTCAACTACAGTCTCTGCTGAATCCGTTGCATCTGCTACAACAGTACTTGCACTGTCACAGCCTACAAAAGCCAATACACTAGCAACTACAACTACACTTTTAACGATTGATATTTTCATATTTACACCTTATTATATTTTTTGGCATTTTATCATTAAAGTGTGAAGCAAGTGTGAATTTAATTGGCTCTCACATTCTCTTCTTTCACCACCCATATAAACACAATAGGAATAAACACCAAGGTCATGATTGTCCCCATGATAAGTCCACCTATAGCTACAGCTCCAAGTGGAGCAAGTCTTTCCAGCCCTATGGCTGCACCTTGTGCGACAGGAAGCATACCCACTGAGACTGCAAAAGCGGTCATGAGGACAGGTCGTGTACGGATCTTGATGGACTCTAACATCGCGTCACGTTTGTTTTTCCCTGCTTGTATCTGTTCGAGTGCGAAGTGTATGAGCAAGATGGCATTGTTGACGATGACTCCTGAGAGTAACATGAAGCCCATCATCGCTGGCATAGAGACATGGTAGCCAATAGCTAACATCGTCCATGATGCGCCGATGATAGTAAGCGGGATGGAAAAGAGTATCATCAAAGATATCTTGACATTTCCAAACATCACGATAAGCGTAAAGAACATGAGTATGACTGCTGTGATGATGGCTCCTACCATACGTTCAGCAGAAGACTTAAACTGCTTGATGTCTCCTATCTGTTCTAGCTCTACACCTTGTGGAAGTGTGACCTCTTCAAGCTGTTCTTCAAAGTTTGCCATGATGTGAGAAATCGCACCTTTTTCTCTGTTTCCATACACTTCAAGGGTGTACTCTAGTCCTTCTCTGGTAATAGAGCTTGGCTCCTTAGAAAAGTCTACCGTTGCTATCTTGTTTAAAGGGATTTTCCCTTTTGCTGTGTCTATAAGCATACTCAAGATGGTATCAAACTGGTCTATCTGATTTTTAGGTAGCCAGACTCTCACAGTATAATCCATAGAGTTGTCTTTTGCAAAAGTAGCCACAGGTGCACCACGTAACGCCAACTTTAGTTGTGTCGTCACATCTGAACGTTTTAAGCCATAACGTAAGGCTTCTGCTTCATCTATATTTAGGTTATAGACTACTTTGTCCATGTCCCATGTGGTTGACGTAGAGATGACACCTTGTGTTTTTTGTAAAGCTTTTTCTACATCACGCCCTGCCTCTTGCAATGCATTCAGATCAGATGAACTCAACTTTGCATCGACTGAAGCCCTGATGCTTGCCAAGGCAGTAGACCCATAAGGCGCCACATCTAAGTACTTGACGTGAGGGATTTTAGCTATCTTATGACGTAAAGCTGTAGAGATCTCCCAAATGTCTGCTTCTCTTTGGTATCTGTCCACATAGGTAGCGATCACTGCCAAATGATCTGTCCCTGACCCAGACCCAAT
>JGI24023J19991_10001674_pt1 | contig 16755 bp, 10 predicted proteins | sample Cruoilmetagenom1_FD_19991 | JGI IMG/M metagenome (IMG submission 19991) | reverse complement strand
TATTGCGCAAGAACTCGGCCTTACGACAAAAGTTATCGGCAAGGTCGGAGGCGATAAAATATATATCGAGGACTTAGTGAATATATCTCTTAGCGAAGCCTATAATGCATGGAATACGGGTTTCGAGAATATACTCAAAAGCTATGCCTAAGCTCAAAGAAGAGTGCGGAGTTTTCGGTATTTACAACCACGTCGAGGCCTCGAATTTAACCTATCTCGGCCTTCATGCTCTTCAGCACAGAGGGCAGGAAAGCGCCGGAATTGTGACTTCAGACGGCGTTAATCTCCATAAACATAGAGACATGGGTCTCGTATCGGACATCTTCTCTGAAGACGTACTCGCCGGACTCACCGGGGAGAACGCCATAGGACACGTCCGTTACTCCACGACCGGATCGAGTCAGACCAAGAACATGCAGCCGATCGTTATAAACTATGTCAAGGGAGCCCTGGCTATAGCTCATAACGGCAATCTCACAAATGCGAAGACTCTCCATGACGAGCTTGAAGGTGAGGGAGCAATATTTCAATCCACAACGGATACAGAAGTTATAGTACACCTGATCGCGAAGTCCAAGGAAGAAAAGCTCATACAAAGAATCATTGAAGCTCTGTCCAGATGTAAAGGGGCTTATTCTCTTATGTTCCTAACACCGGAAATGATGATCGCTGCAAGAGACCCTTATGGATTCAGACCTCTTGTTATGGGCAAGATTGGGGATTCCCCGGTGTTTGCTTCAGAGACATGCGCGTTTGATTTGATTGAGGCTGATTTTGTAAGGGAGATCGAGCCCGGAGAGATAGTTGTAGTTGATGAGAACGGTGTAGAATCATTTAAGCCATTTGTTGAACAAAAACACGCGTACTGTGTTTTCGAATACATATACTTTGCTCGCCCGGACAGTTTTTTAACCGGAAGAAACGTTTATCAGGTAAGAAAGAACCTGGGCAAACAGCTTGCCCTGGAGCACCCGGCAGAGGCTGATATTGTTGTAGCAGTCCCTGACTCGGGAGTACCCTCAGCAATGGGCTTTGCCGAGGAGGCGGGACTGCCGCTTGAGCTGGGGCTGCTTCGAAGCCACTACATGGGAAGGACATTCATAGAACCTCAGCAGTCGATCAGGAATTTTGGCGTTAAGCTTAAATTAAACGCTATTAGAGAAGTGCTTGACGGGAAGAGAGTTGTAATTGTTGATGATTCCATCGTAAGGGGAACTACGAGCAGAAAGATTGTGAAGATGATACGCGCTGCAGGGGCAAAAGAGATCCATATGAGGATTAGCTCGCCGCCGACAAAGTTCTCTTGTTATTACGGTATAGACACTCCTGTCCGTGAAGAGCTTATTGCAAATTCACTCAATGCCGATGAGATAAGAAAGTATATAACATCTGATTCGCTTGGGTATTTGAGCATGGAAGGCGTTATGAAAGCTGTCAACGGCTCAAAGGACGTAAACGGTAAAGAGCACTTTTGTAACGCATGTTTTACGGGGAAATATCCGGTCGAGCTTACGGACCATAAATCTAAGATTAATCAGCTCAAGCTTTTTGGGGAGTGAGCGGTTAATTTATCTCCAGCCTGCTACTTTACTATACTTGTTATTATGACCCACTTGATACCTGAAGACTCAAAGCTTTAGCCGAACCTTTCGAGAATAATATCTTATGACATGATACGTGAGAAAAACTGCTAAGATATTTCAATTAGCTTTTTAAGCACATCATCCATCTTTTTAATCTGGAAGGAAAGCTCATCAAACTTCTCTTTTTCTTTTTGTACTACCTCTTCAGGCGCCCGATCTAGGAATTCCGAGTTTCCAAGCTTCTTTTCCGTACGCTCAAGATCCTTTGCAATCTTGCCAATCTCTTTTTTTATCCTCTCGGATTCTTTATCCACATCTATCAAGCCTTCGACAGGTATGAATAGCTCTACTCCAGGGACCACCTGGGCAACAGCCTTATCGGGTTTGCCGCTGCCTATAATTTCAAGACCTGTCAAAGATGCGGAGTTAAGGATAAAATCTCGGTTAGATTCAATTTGTGCTCCAATTTCGGGGCTCTCGGGGATAAGAGTAACACTTACCTTGTCAGAAGGGTGAAGACCGATCACTGCCCTTAAGTTCCTAACACCAACAACTATTGATTTTATAAATTCGAACTCTTTATGAGCTTCATTAAATACGGGTACGTCTTGTAAATTGGGAAACGCGCTAAGTACGATGCTATCGGATTTTTCTCCGTCCGGGGTTTTTAACTCAACACCGAATTCCCTGAGTTTACCGGTAAGCTCTTCGGTTATAAAAGGCGATATCGGGTGGAGCAGCTGCAGTGAGCTTGTAAGCACCTGTACGAGTACGCTTCTTGTCTTTTGTTTTTCACGTTCGTCATCACCGTAGAGCGCGGGCTTCACGGCTTCTATGTACCAGTCGCAGTACTCAGCCCAGAAAAATTGATATATAGCGCTTGCGGCCTTGTCGAACTCGTATTCTTCAAAAGATTCCTCTACTACTTTAATCGTGCGGTTAAGCTCGGTAAGTATCCATTTATCGTATGTGGACAGCTCTTCAACTGTGGGTGTGAAACTAGGGTCATATCCGTCCAAGTTCATAATGAGAAACCTGGATGCGTTCCAGAGCTTGTTGATAAAGTTTCTGTACCCCTGGATCACCGACATAGAGAGCTTCATGTCTCTTCCCTGAGTGCAAAGTGCGGCCAGAGCAAACCTGAGCGCATCGGCCCCGTTTTCCTCTATAACACCGAGAGGGTCTATAACATTACCCCTCGTTTTACTCATCTTGAGGCCTTTCTCGTCTCTTATGAGGCCGTGAATGTAAACGTCTTTGAATGGGACCTCATCCATAAATTTAATTCCCTGCATGATCATGCGGGCCACCCAGAAAAAGATGATGTCATAGGCAGTTACGAGCACGTTTGTAGGGTAATACTTTTTAAGCTCGGGAGTATCCTCGGGCCAGCCGAGAGTGGAAAAGGGCCAGAGCCCTGAAGAAAACCATGTGTCCAGCACATCTGAGTCTTGAGTAAGCTCTACATCTTCACCGTAATGCTCTTTTGCCAATTTTAGCGCTTCTTCTTCTGAAATAGCGACGAAAACTTCTCCATCAGATCCGTACCAGGCCGGTATCTGGTGTCCCCACCAGAGCTGGCGCGAGATGCACCAGGGCTCGATATTGCGGAGCCATTCAAAGTATGTGTTCTCCCAGTATTTTGGAACAAATTTTATATCTCCCTTCTCTACGGCTTCTATCGCCGGGACTGCCAGTTTCTTTGCGTCTACATACCACTGGTCGGTAAGCCACGGCTCGATAACAACTCCAGAGCGGTCTCCGTAGGGAACGGTATGATCAGTATCTTCTATAGTCTCGAGGAGCCCGAGTGCTTCCATATCTTCTATGATGCGTTTTCTGGCCTCAAACCTTTCCATTCCCCTGTAAGTTTCAGGCACATTTTCATTTAAGTGTGCGGTGTCATCTAAAATATTAATGATTTGAAGCTGATGCCTCAAACCCACCTCAAAGTCGTTAAAGTCATGGGCGGGGGTGATCTTAACAGCCCCACTACCCTTTTCAGGATCACTGTATTCGTCTGCAACTATAGGTATTTCTCTCTCTACTAACGGTAATATCGCGTTTTTTCCCACAAGGTTTTTATACCTTTCGTCATCCGGATGAACGGCAACTGCCGTGTCTCCGAGCATAGTTTCGGGCCTTGTGGTGGCAACCGTAATAAATTGCCCTTCAGAGCCTGCGACGGGATATTTGAAGTGCCATAGATGACCCTTTGATTCACGCTGCTCAACTTCGAGATCCGAAACAGCGGTCCTGAGCTTGGGGTCCCAGTTAACGAGGCGCTTGTCCTTATATATAAGCTTTTTGTGGTAAAGCTCCACAAAAACTTGCCTGACCGCCTTTGAGAGCCCTTCATCCATCGTGAATCTCTCTTTATCCCAATCTGGCATTGCGCCTAGCCGTCTGAGCTGAGTGCTAATCCTACCTCCGGATTCTTCTTTCCACTCCCAGACTCTACTTAGAAATTTATCTCTACCCATCTCGGTCCGCGACGCGCCTTCTTTCTCAAGCTCGCGCTCAACGACCATCTGAGTCGCTATACCTGCATGGTCCGTCCCCGGCACCCAAAGGGCGTCAAAACCTTTCATACGCTTATACCGTATTAAAATATCCTGTATGGTGTAATCCAGAGCGTGGCCGATATGGAGCGAGCCCGTCACATTAGGAGGGGGTATTACTATGGTAAATGGAGTTTTCTCGGACCCGGTAGAGGCCTTATAGTATCCCCTCTTGATCCATTCCTCATACCACCTTTCTTCAACATTTTTGGGGTTATAAGCCTTGTCCATGTCGGTTTTATTTTCGGAAGTCATGTCTGGATATGAGGTGTAATACTGAAAGTAAGGGGATTAGAGCCAAAGTATTACGGCTCTAATCCCATAATTTTATTGTTATTCTTCATCCACAGAAGCTGTGGTCGGAACGGGTACTTCAAGAACGGGCACTTCAACATCGATGTTCCTGTATATCGGAAGCCCCGTACCGGCAGGTATCAGTCTGCCCATAATAACATTTTCCTTGAGCCCTCTGAGATTATCTGCCTTGCCCTCGCATGCGGCCTCTGTCAACACTCTGGTTGTTTCCTGGAAAGATGCCGCTGAAAGCCAGCTGTCTGTGCTTAGAGAAGCTCTCGTTATACCTAAGAGGAGCGGCTCAGCTGATGCCGGTCTTCCTCCCTGGGCTAATATCCTTTCATTCTCTTCGAAGAAGATATGTTTTTCAATAGCTTCTCCAACTAGAAGAATGGTATCCCCCGGGTCTTTGATCCTGACACGCTTGAGCATCTGCCTTACGATTGCTTCTATGTGTTTATCATTTATCTTCACGCCCTGAAGCCTGTAAACCTCCTGGATTTCATCAACCAGGTAACGGGTCAGCGCTCTTTCTCCCCTGATACTTAAAATATCGTGAGGATTTATCGAGCCGTCAACAAGCTGGTCGCCCGAGCTTACCTGCTCGCCCTCTCTTACGAGTACGTGCTTACCTCTTGGCGCGAGGTATTCTTTGGGCTCACCGATCTCGGGAGTTACGACCACTCTTCGCTTTCCTTTAAGGTCTTTACCGTAGCTTACAATACCGTCGATTTCAGTTACAACCGCCGGGTCTTTGGGCAACCTGGCTTCAAAAAGCTCTGCCACTCTGGGCAGCCCGCCCGTGATGTCCTTGGTTTTAGCCGTGGCTCTTGCAATCTTGGCCACAATGTCGCCTGCGTTTACGGGGTCGCCTTCGTTCTTTTCAATAATTGCACCGATCGGAAGAGAATACTGAATGTTCTTCCCATCATTTGTTCTAATGACTATGCCGGGGTGCATTTCAAGGTTCTTGGTTTCTATAACAACTTTTTTATAAATACCTGTTACTTCATCAACCTGTTCTTTTAAACTAACGCCCTGCTCTAAGTCAACGAAGCCGATTGTGCCGTCGAATTCAGCAATGAACGGAGTTGTGTAAGGGTCCCACTCAGCCATTAGCTGACCTTCTTTTACCTTATCACCTTCCGCAATTTTAAGCTTCGCGCCTAAAGCAAGCGGGTATCTTTCTCTTTCGTATCCTTTATCATCTACAATAATCAAAATACCTGTACGGTTACTCACAATTTCGCCGTCCTTACTGGATACCGTTTTTACGTTCTGGAACTGGACAACGCCCTTATGAGTACTCTCTAGAGTACTCTCGGCCGCCCTCTGTGAAGCTGCACCACCAATGTGGAAGGTTCTCATAGTTAGCTGGGTTCCGGGCTCTCCGATGGACTGTGCTGCAATAATACCAACGGCCTCACCGATGTTTACGAGCTTACCCGTCGCCAGGTTTCTACCGTAGCAAAGTACACAGACTCCGATTCTGGTCTCACAGGTGAGCACCGAGCGGATCCTGATTTCGGTTATACCACCTGCTTCATCTATTCTGGAAGCCGCATGCTCATCTATCTCCTGGTTGGTCCTTACAATGATATCTCCGCTTACGGGATCAGTTATATCCTCAAGCGTTACTCTGCCTAGGACTCTCTCACCTACTCTCTCTATGACTTCCCCGCCTTCAACGAGGTCGCTAACCGTGATACCTTCAGTCGTGCCGCAGTCATACTCTTTTATCATCACATCCTGAGCGACATCTATAAGTCTTCTGGTAAGGTAACCTGCGTTTGCCGTTTTAAGCGCTGTGTCAGCCAAACCTTTTCTGGCTCCGTGAGTGGAAATAAAGTACTGTAGCACCGTAAGACCTTCACGGAAGTTCGATGTGATCGGGGTCTCAATAATCTCACCTGAGGGTTTAGCCATAAGTCCCCTCATACCTGCAAGCTGCCTTACCTGTGTCTGGCTGCCTCTGGCACCTGAATCGATCATCATGTATATAGGGTTTGAGCTTGTTCCTTTCTTTGTCTTACCTTCAGAATCGATCATCTCTTCAAAAGAAATGTCTTTCATCATCTGCTGGGCTACTTCATCACTTGTACGCGCCCATATGTCGATCACTTTGTTGTACCGCTCGCCGTCTGTGATAAGACCTTGAGAATATTGGTTTTGTACCTTTACAACTTCATCCTGAGCCTTTTGCAGAAGCTCACCTTTCTTCTCGGGGATACTCATATCGTCAATGGATATTGATATCCCTGCTTTTGTCGAGTACTTAAATCCGAGAGTTCTCATACGGTCTGCGAGAAGCACTGTGCTTTTACCACCGGCTACCCTGAAGCAGTTGTCTACAAGCTCCTCGACTGCCCTCTTTGTCATAACCCTGTTAACCAGCTCAAAGGGGATATTCTTGGGCATTATTTCATATAAGAGAACTCTGCCTGCTGTAGTTTCATATATTTTTTCGTTGATACGTACTTTGATCTTGGCGTGTATACCGATCTCATCCGAATCATAAGCCATCTGAACTTCATCCATGCTCGAGAATATCTTGCCGTCGCCTTTCTCTACAGCCATGTCTCGGGTCATGTAGTAGATTCCGAGCACTATATCTTGTGTCGGAAGGATGATGGGCTTACCGTGAGCAGGGGAAAGAATATTGTTGGTAGACATAACGAGCGCCCTGCACTCGGTCTGCGCCTCGATTGACAGAGGAACATGAACAGCCATCTGATCACCGTCAAAGTCCGCATTGTAAGCCGGGCAAACAAGCGGGTGAATCTGTATGGCTTTATCTTCAATTAATATAGGCTCGAAAGCCTGGATGCTCAGGCGGTGAAGTGTCGGAGCTCGGTTTAATAGAACCGGGTGCTCTTTGATGACCTCATCCAGTGCATCCCATACAATCGGGGCTTCCTGCTCGACCAGCTTTTTAGCAATTTTTATAGTCGCGGCAGCTCCCCACAACTCTAATTTATGGTATATAAAAGGTCTGAAAAGCTCAAGACCCATCTGCTTAGGTATTCCGCACTGATGTAGCTTAAGCTCGGGGCCTACCGTAATAACGGAACGTCCCGAGTAATCGACCCTTTTACCTAAAAGGTTTTGCCTGAACCTACCCTGCTTACCTTTGATGATATCGCTCAGGCTCTTAAGGGGTCTGTGGTTATGACCGAGCACGGGTCTTCCCCTGCGGCCGTTTTCCAAAAGCGCGTCCACAGATTCCTGGAGCATACGTTTTTCGTTCCTTACGATAATATCGGGAGCCCCAAGCTCAAGTAATTTTTGAAGACGATTATTTCTGTTTATTACACGTCGGTAGAGATCATTTAAATCGGAGGTAGCAAAGCGGCCTCCGTCCAGAGGAACAAGCGGTCTCAGGTCAGGAGGAAGCACAGGGATTCTGGTCAATATCATCCACTCGGGACGATTCTTAGATTTTCTAAACGCTTCTCCTATTCTGAGCCTCTTGGCTATTCTTGCTCTTTTGATGGGTGAGGTAGTGTTTTTCATCTCGTGTCTCAGCTGCTCTGAGAGCTCTACGAGATCGATTTTCTTAAGCATTTCCCTAATTGTTTCGGCGCCCATACCAACTTTGAAGCTGTGTCCGTACTCTTCTACAGCCTTTCTATATTTATCCTCGCTTAGAACTTCGGCGAATTTAAGAGCTGTACCTCCCGGATCTAGCACTACATAGGATTCGAAGTAAAGAACTTTTTCCAGGTCCTTAAGAGTCATGTCGAGAAGCATACCGATCCTTGAAGGGATACTTCTTAGGAACCAAATATGCGCTACCGGAGAGGAAAGCTCTATATGGGCCATTCTGTCGCGTCTGACTTTTGAAGATATTACTTCAACGCCGCACTTCTCACAGGTTATCCCCCTGTGCTTTAGTCTCTTATATTTACCGCAGGTGCATTCGTAATCCTTTACCGGCCCAAATATCTTGGCGCAAAAGAGTCCGCTCCTTTCGGGCTTGAACGTCCTGTAGTTGATCGTTTCCGGCTTTCTTACTTCTCCGTGAGACCAACCTTTAATCTTCTCAGGAGAAGCAATTGATATTTTTACTGCCGAATACTCAGACGGATTTTTTGGCTTTTCAAATAGAGTATCTACGTCCACTTTTTCTCTCCCTCGCAAACTAGATTTTTAATCCGTTCCTACTTCCTTTTCCTCAAGAAGATCAATGTCCAGCGATAGTGCCTGGAGCTCTTTTTGAAGAACCTTAAAGGATTCCGGAAGCCCGGGCTCAAAATTCATATCACCCTTTACTATCGAATCAAATATTCTCGTTCTTCCTATGACATCATCGGATTTTACAGTTAAAAATTCCTGAAGCGTATATGCCGCGCCGTATGCCTCAAGCGCCCAGACCTCCATCTCTCCAAGCCTCTGACCTCCGAAATGGGCCTTACCTCCGAGCGGCTGCTGAGTTACAAGCGAATACGGGCCTATTGCCCTTGCGTGAATCTTTTCCTCAACAAGGTGGTGGAGCTTGAGCATGTACATAACCCCTACGGTAACTTTCTGGTCAAAGGGCTCGCCAGACTCACCGTTAAAGAGAATTGTTTTACCGTCTTCTGGTAGACCTGTATCTCTGAGTAATTGTTTGATCTCCGCTTCAGAGGCTCCGTCAAACACGGGAGACTTGACCGGAATACCGCTTCCGAGTCTTCTGGCAATGTCCAAGACCTCGTCATCGTCCAGATTGTCTATAAGCTTCTTTGGAGTTTCTTCTTTATATATAGCTTTTAGCTTATCCTTCAGTGCCTTAGGACTGAACTCTCTTTCAATAAATTCATTTATTTGATTTCCAAGCTCTTTTGAAGCCCACCCAAGGTGTGTTTCAAGTACCTGACCTACGTTCATTCGCGAAGGTACGCCGAGGGGATTAAGTATCATGTCCACGGGACTTCCGTTTGGCAGATAGGGCATGTCCTCTTCTGAGAGAATCTTGGAAATAACTCCTTTGTTTCCATGGCGTCCCGCCATTTTATCGCCTACCTGGAGCTTACGTTTTACAGCTATGTTGACCTTAACCACCTTCAGCACTCCCGGCGGCAGCTCATCTGGTTTTGTGAGCTTGGATATCCTCTGATCGTAAACCACATTTGTTAATTCTATTTGCTCGAGTGTCCTCTCAATAAGGCGCTTTATCTCGGCCTCTATTGCGTCACCTTTCTCTACACTCAGATCGGCGAACTTCTCAAAGGGAACAGTCTTAAGCACATCCTCAACGATCTTATCACCCTTCTTGAACACGGTTTTTCTGGAAACCGTGAGTTTCGCAGAAGCGGTCTTGTTTAACACAAGGGATTTAATACGCTCGTAGGCGTCATCTTTTAGTATTTTTATTTCATCTTCCAGGTCCTGCTTGAGACGGGTTACATCGAAGTCTTCAATGCTCTTTGCCCGCTCGTCCTTATCCACAACCCGGGAAATCAGCATTTTCACGTCAATAACGGTGCCGTACACTCCAGGGGATGCCCTGAGCGAGGTGTCCTTTACGTCACCTGCTTTATCTCCGAAGATAGCTCTTAGAAGTCGCTCTTCAGGGGATAGCTGCGTCTCGCCCTTGGGGGAGATTTTGCCTACCAGGATGTCGCCCGATTTAACCTCGGCGCCTACTCTAATTATACCGCTTTCGTCAAGGTTTCTGAGGGCGTCTTCGCTGACATTTGGTATGTCTCGCGTAATTTCCTCACGACCAAGCTTGGTCTCACGCGCAATACATTCGACTTCCTCTATATGTATGGACGTAAACCTGTCTTCTTTTACGAGCCTTTCGCTCATTAATATCGCGTCTTCAAAGTTATATCCGCCCCAGGGCATAAACGCTACTAGAACGTTCTGTCCGAGCGCAAGCTCACCGAAATCGGTTGAGGGTCCGTCCGCAATTACCTGACCCGAGCTGATCGGCTGCCCTTTAGAAACGATCGGTTTCTGGTTCCAGCATGTACTCTGGTTGGATTTTTGAAATTTAAGGAGATTGTACATATCGACGCCCGCTTCGGTGTCGCCTCCGTTTTCATTGGAGCTTACAACAATTCTTGAGGAATCTACGTACTCGATTACTCCGTCTCGCTTTGCAATTACTGCAACCCCCGAGTCCTTGGCAACAGTGCTCTCAAGCCCTGTACCCACAAGAGGAGAGCTTGTACGGATTAGCGGTACAGCCTGGCGTTGCATGTTTGAGCCCATTAGTGCTCGGTTGGCGTCGTCGTGCTCGAGAAACGGAATGAGTGAAGCCGACACAGATACGAGCTGAGCCGGGGATACGTCCATGAGGTCGAGCTTTTCGCGCTCTACCATCATAAACTCACCCTGGTGTCTTGCAGAGACGAATTCTGAAGTGAAATTGTTCTTATCATCCAGAGGAGCGTTTGCCTGAGCAATAATATACTTCTCTTCGGCAAGCGCGTTAAGTAGTACTATTTCATCTGTGACTCTAGCGTCTTTAACCACCCTGTAGGGGGTTTGAATAAATCCGAAATCATTGATCTTACCGTACGTGCTAAGGCTTGAGATAAGACCGATGTTGGGACCTTCAGGGGTTTCGATCGGGCAGATTCTGCCGTAATGTGAAGAGTGAACGTCCCTGACTTCAAATCCTGCCCTTTCTCTGGTAAGACCACCCGGTCCTAGTGCGCTGAGCCTTCTCTTATGTGTAATTTCAGAGAGCGGGTTTGTTTGGTCCATGAACTGCGAAAGCTGTCCTGTAGCAAAGAACTCCTTAACCACCGCTATAACGGTTTTGGGTATTAAAAGCTCGCTCGGCATCAGGTTCTCGACAGCCTGATAGCCCATTTTTTCCTTAACAGAGCGGGCGAGCCTTTCCAGTCCGTGATAAAAACGGTCTTCAATGAGCTCCCCTACCGTACGGACCCTCCTGTTACCCAGGTGGTCGATGTCGTCGGTGCTTCCTCTTCCTCCCCTTAATCCCAGGAGATAGCCCACTGTACCCACAATGTCTTCTTTCGTGAGCGTGTTTACTTCTTCAGAAATATCATGATTGAGCTTATAATTTATTTTAAGACGCCCTACCTGAGAAAGTCTGTAAGTATCAGGGTTAAAGAACATGTTATTGAAAAACGTCTCAGCAACACTTGACGTAGGCGGATCGGTCGGTCGGAATTTTTTATAAATCTCCGTGATTGCCTCTTCCCGCGTGTTAACTTTATCGGCTAAGACAGTACTTCTGAGCGCCATCACTACAGAGATATTATCAATGTAGAAAGTTTTAAACTCCGCCACATCGCTATTTAAGATTTCTTCTAACTTATCCTCTGAAATAATCTCGTTAAAACCGACAATTACCTCTCCGGACGATGGATCCACGATATCGTCAGCGGCGCATCTATCGATAAGCTCAGAGGGGTCTATATCAATTTTTTCTAATTTAGCTTGCTTTAATCTTTCAATAGTATTTCTTACAAATCTTCTGCCTTTTTTGACTACTACATCGCCCGTTTTAGGGTCTTTTATATCGGCAGTTGATTTTTGATAGGAAAGCACATCAAAGTTCACATCCTTTTGCACATTCTTTCCGTCTATATATACGGATTCGACTGGGTAGAAATAGGACATGATCCCCTTATTATCAAACCCGAGCGCTTTGAGAAGCACTGTGACAAGGAACTTTTTCTTTCTATCTATCCGCACATGGAGAAGGTCTTTTGAATCAAACTCAAAATCGATCCATCTGCCGTCATGAGGAACTATCCTCGCAGAAAAAGAGCTTCTTCCGGCGCTATTATCTTTATTCTTTACATGATCGAAGAAAACTCCCGGGGAGCGGTGGAGCTGATTGACGATTACTCTCTCAGTACCGTTTACTATAAAAGAGCCGTTCGGAGTCATAAGAGGTATCTCTCCGAAATACACTTCCTGCTCTTTTACGTCTCTTATGGTACGCTCATCACCTGACTCCGTATCCCATATTACAAGCCTAAACGTAACGTACAGTGGAGCTACATATGTATAGCCCTTAAGCCTGCACTCAACCGCTTCGTACTTAGGCTTGTCCATACGGTAGCTTATGTACTCAAGCGATGCTTTTTCATTGTAATCTTCTATTGGGAATACGGTTTTAAATGCGTTATGAAGACCTACGTCCTGTCTCTCCTCTATACTCTTATCGCTTTGAAGAAAGTCAAAGTAAGACTTGACCTGAACTTCAAGTAGATGAGGTATTTCGAGAATCGATGGTAATTTAGAAAAACTCTTCCTCAGTTTATAAGATTCTAGACCGTCTAGGCTCAAATTAAATTACCCCCGTATTTTGTTTTTCTATTTTCCAGTCAAATAACTTCATGCTGAAATTCTTTACAACAATACGCAGAACGCATCCTTTAGAATAGGGATACGCACAACTCAAAAAATTGTTTTTAAGCAGTCTTAGAGAAAAGATACATGTACACCATAGGACGCTTTATTAAAGACCGAGGTCTCAGACGACACCATAGAAAATAACTGCGGCTTCATCTGACCGACCCTGCAAAACCAAGTCAATAATGTAAAACTTCTACTTGACCTCTACTTCTGCGCCTGCTTCTTCAAGCTTTGCCTTAATACTGCCAGCTTCTTCCTTGTCTACACCTTCTTTAATAGGCTTTGGAGCAGCTTCAACGAGCTCTTTAGCTTCCTTAAGTCCAAGTGACGTGACTTCTCTAACAGCTTTAATGACCTGTATCTTGTTGCTGCCGAAAGCCTTTAAGACAACACTGAAATCTGTTTTCTCACCTGCATCCGCAGCAGCATCACCGCCTGCAGCAGCTCCGGGTGCGGCAGCCATCACCGCTTGAGGTGCAGCCGCTTTAACATCGAATTTATCTTCGATCTCTTTTATCAACTCTGAGATTTCAAGCATACTCGCCTTCTCAAGATAAGTTAATACATCAGTTCTGGTAACTTCGGGCATTTTATAAAAACCTCCTTAACCTATATGAATCAATAATTTTATCTACAACCATTCTATCTATTAACAACTTTTATTTTTCTTCTTCACTTTCTTCTGAAGCTTCCTCTGCCTGTTCAGGCTCTGCTTTGGCTGCTTCTTTTGTTTCCGGAACCTCTTCTTTAGGCTCAGAAACCTCTTCCGGGGCTTCAGGCGCCGCCGCTTTAGCATCTTCTACGGCTTCTGTAGTCTTTTCGGATGATGCCTCAGTTTCCTGTGCAGCCTTTTCGTTTTTATCTTCAGCCTGTTCAGGCTCCTGTACCGACTCTTCAGGCTTAGCTTCAGCCTCTTCAGGAACCTCCTTTACTTCAGGAGTGTCCTGAGGTGATTCTTCTTTGGCTTCTTTGGCTTCTCCTGCCTGCTCTTCTGCATCCTTCGGAGCATCCTGAGCTACTTCCGGAGCAGCTTTTTCAGGCTCCTCTTCTTTAGTAGCCTTTAGAGCTTCAAGCGCATAGAGGAGTTTCGTCTGCATTTGACTTATTGCGCCTACAACGTTTGACATAGGAGCCTTCAATAGACCCATAAACTGCGCAATTAGCTCCGGTCTCGATGGGAGCTTCGAAAGCTCTGAAATAGCGTTTGCATCCATAACGCTTCCGTCTACGATACCGCCCTTCACCTTAAGCATCGGGGCGTCCTTAATCGTATCGACGAAAACCTTTGCTACCGCAGACGCGTCGCTCTCACATATAGCAACCGCTGTAGGTCCCTCAAACAATTCATCTATCTTTTCGATATCGGTATCTTTGGCAGCTATTTTGAGAAGTGTGTTTTTAACAACCTTGAGCTCGGCCTGGGCATCATTCACATCCTTTCTGAGCTTTTCCATCTCATTTACAGTAAGGCCTTTATACTCAATTACCATCACAGACGAACTCATTTTGAACGCCTTGTTAAATTCCTTAATCTGCTGATCTTTAGCTGCTCTCGTTAACATCACTATCTCCTTAATAAATAACCGAGACTAAATAACCCGGTAAATCAAAATATAATACCTATGCTGCGATTTGGAACCCTTTGAGTATTTCACGTACATCTGAATAATCTATCTTTATACCTGGCCCCATAGTATTTGAAACTGTTATCTTTCTTACAAAAGTTCCCTTTGAAGACGTGGGCTTCATCTTTACAAGAGAGTCCATAAATACAAGAAAATTTTCCCTTAATTTATCTGCGCCGAAGGATACTTTGCCAAGAGGGGCGTGAATAACACCGCCTTTATCGTTTTTGACCTCAATCCTGCCTGCTTTTGCCTCTTTAACAGCATTTTCAATTTCAAAAGTAACCGTGCCCACCTTGGGAGTCGGCATAAGGCCTCTTGGTCCGAGCACCTTACCAAGCTTTGCAACCACGCTCATAACATCAGGGGTTGCTATCGAAACATCGAAATCAAGCCAGTTTTCTTTTGAGATTTTATCGATTAGATCCTCAAACCCTACATGGTCGGCCCCCGCAGCCTTGGCTTCCTCAGCCTTGTCGCCTTTTGCGAATACTAGCACTCTTATGTCTTTACCAATCCCGTGAGGCAGCACCATACCGGTCCTGATCTGCTGGTTTGCCTGTCGGGGATCAATACCGAGCTTGACCGAAACCTCTACAGTTTCATCAAATTTGGCAGTCTTCGTTTCTTCGATAAGTTTAATGGCTTCGGCAAGCTTATAATTAGCTTTTGTGTCGACCAAGCCGCCTACTTCGTTATATTTTTTCCCTTTCTTCGCCACTTCTTATCTCCTTATTAGTGCGATCATAATTTCCATTATTTCGTAATCCTGCTTAATTTACGTCTATTCCCATGCTTCTGGCTGTACCTTCAACTATCTTAGAAGCAGCCTCTATACTGTCCGTATTCAGATCGGGGAGCTTTGTTTTGGCAATCTCCTCCACCTGAGACCTGGTTACCGTACCCGCTTTCACTTTAGGCACCTCACCCGATCCTTTTTGTATCTTTGCAGCCTTTTTCAGCAAATAAGAAACCGGCGGCGTCTTAACAATAAAGGAAAAAGACTTGTCTGCAAAAACCGTTACGGTTACAGGCAGAAGCCCTTCCATCTTAGAGGTTTCCGCGTTAAACGCTTTACAGAACTCCATAATATTCACGCCGCGCTGTCCGAGCGCCGGACCTACGGGCGGGGAAGGAGTCGCTTTACCTGCATCTACCAGGAGTTTTATATATCCGTCTATCTTCTTCATACTAAATCTTCTCCACTTGATTAAAATCCAGTTCTATGGGTGTGGTTCTCCCGAATATAGTTACAAGCACCTGCACCTTTGCTTTATCTGGTTTTACTTCCTCAATCACTCCAGAGAAATTGGCAAACGGACCTTCGATTACTTTTACCGTCTCGCCTCTTTCAAAAGTGATCTTTGGTTTGGGCTTTAATGTGCCCTCTTCTATCTGTTTCTTTATCTTCTGTACTTCCTGTTCCTGTATATCGGGGACTGAATCAGGATCTATAATACCGTCCTTTATCTTCCCACCGACAAAGCCTATTACTTTAGGAATATTTCTTATAAAGTGCCAACTCCTATCGTTAAGCTCCATTTTTACCAATATGTACCCCGGAAAGAACTTTCTGACAGACGTCTTTTTCTTTCCGCCTTTAAGGGGCTCTACTATAGTTTCCGTCGGGACAAGCACTTCATATACCTGGTCTTGAAACCCTTCCGGGATCAATCTATCTTCGATATATGACTTTACCCTGTCCTCAAAACCTGTATTCGTATGTACCACGTACCACCTGTCGGCCATAAATTAAACTCTCTCCGTTTCTCGTCTAACCCAAGATAAACCTAACTACATATGAAAAAGTGAAGTCCACTATACCCAAAAAACCGGCAAATACGGCGGATATAACTACTACGGCCAACGTCGACTTCACGGCTTCGGGCCTGGACGGCCACGTTATGCGCTTTGCCTCGGCCTCAATATCCTTAGCGTACTGTGTAGTATTCTCGGTAAATTCACTTATTTTACTCATAATGTATTTCCCGCGTTCACGAATTTCTTCATATACAGGGCAGGAGGGAATCGAACCCCCAACCGCTGGTTTTGGAGACCAGTGCTCTACCTAATTGAGCTACTGCCCTTCACGAATATTCCTGCTACTTCGTTTCCTTATGCAGTATATGGCGCCTACACCATCTGCAATATTTTTTAAGCTCGATTTTCTCGCGGTGAGTCTGCTTATTCTTGATAGTTGAATAATTTCTTCTCTTGCACTCATCACAAGCTAACGTTACGACTACTGTATTATCGCCCATATCCTAATTTTTACTCCGTGATTTTAGTAACAACACCAGCACCGACAGTTCTTCCGCCTTCCCTTATTGCGAAGCGCAGCTGCTCTTCCATCGCTACAGG
>JGI24023J19991_10001673_pt1 | contig 16757 bp, 17 predicted proteins | sample Cruoilmetagenom1_FD_19991 | JGI IMG/M metagenome (IMG submission 19991) | reverse complement strand
GCCGGGGTGATACACTCTGATTTTGAGAGAGGATTCATCAGAGCCGAAACAGCAAGTTATGAGGACTTTATTAAAGCAGGATCAGAATCTGTTTTGAAAGATACAGGAAAAATGAGATCTGAAGGTAAGGACTATATTGTAAAAGATGGTGATATAATATTATTTAGATTCAATGTATAAAGAAATCATACAACCTATCTTAAATAAGTGCGACTCCGAAACTTTCCACGACCTGGCTCGTGAATCACTACATTTAGCTGAATTATCCCCAATAACACTTAAACTCCTAGAATTTTTCGCTGATAAACATGACAGGTTCGAAGATAAGAGACTTAATGTAAATCTAGGTGGTCTTGAATTAGAGAACCCTTTAATCGTTGGTGCTGGGTGGGATAAAAAAGGACGCGCGGTCTTAGGACTATGGCATCTTGGGTTTGCCTCTGTAGAAGTTGGCTCGGTTACAGAATATGGACAACCCGGAAACCCCCAGCCACGTCTATTTATGATCTCCTCTGGTGTTGCAATTAACTGGCTTGGGTTTAACAGCCCGGGGATGGATATCGTTGCTAAAAATCTGGATAGATATAAAAATACGAATATCCCTATTGGTATAAGCCTCGGATTAAATAAAGAAGTTGAACATAAAGATGCGCCCAGAAGTTATGCAACAGTTACTAAAAGAATGTATGAGTATGCTGATTACTTTGCTATAAATGTAAGTTCCCCAAACACGCCAGGACTTAGAAAACTTCAGGACAAAGAATACATTGTTCAATTAATTGAGGCTGTGAACCAAGCAATGGATGAGTGTGGTGAAAGGAAGCCACTTTTTGTTAAAATTGCCCCTGATCTTACATATGATGCAATTGACGAACTTTTACAAGTTGCCATAGATCATTCAGTTACTGGAATCATTGCTTCCAATACTACGATTAACTCTGATCTAAAGGGAAAATACGGCGCAAGGTGGAAAAACAGTCCGGGTGGTCTAAGTGGTGATGATGAGGACTACAGAAAAATGACAACTGATATTATCTCTCACATTTACAGGAATGCTGGAGATGAACTCGATATCATAGGTGTTGGTGGGATTAACAATGCTGAGTCCGCAATTGAAAAAATCAAAGCCGGCGCTAAAGCTCTTCAGTTAGTTACCGCAATAAGAGGAGAGGGCCCTGCTGTTGCAGGTAAAATAAACCGCGGGATAGTTGCATATCTGGATCGTGAAGGGATATCTTCTCTACAGGAAATAATTGGTATTGATTCCAGGAAGTAGTTCCCTACGTCCTATTACGGGGATTTATCTCTCCGTAGTCAAACCTTATATCGTTTGCAATTACCAACGAACTTGTCTTTACTTAGTTTCTCCGCCCTGTTGTGGCTAACTTTTAAAAGGCATGAAACTATGGTGAACAATATCTTCAGCTTCCATTAACATAATTATCTCATCTGCAACCTGCTCGCCTAATTCCAGGTGTGTGCTGAATCCGACACAAGAAGCGTTAATTTCACCTAAGACATAAATATCGTTGCCATCTTCGTCCGTATCTAATATAAAGTCGGCGGTCCATATCAAAGGCATGTCATAGTTTCCAAGACGTTCAATAATTACATTTATATTCTTTTCGATAAGTTCTACAAGCTCAGGCCAGTTATCGGGACTATCGTACGTATATGTCGCTCCGGAAAACAAAGTAGCCGAAAAAGCATCGGGACGATCAACTGGCTTTTTGTGAACAATATTGACAACTTTATTCCTTAACATGAAAACCCTTATCTCACCCTCTTTAATCCTCTCCAGGTAAGGCATGTCCAGCAGCATTCCGCTATCACCATCTAAGTACTGCACGCAATAGTCAATAAATTCACCTAGCTTCATAATCTCGACGTGATTGTCCTTTGCCTCGGTGCACTTAACCATGGTCTCATACGTTATGGGTTCGTCAGACTTCCGCGCGTTACCGTTATCTGATTCTAATTCTACCCTCCAAATTCCCTCTCCGGTTGAACCCCTATTTTGCTTCAATATCCTTGTTTTTGTTTCTAAGGTTTTTGGGAAACTATTCTTGAATTCTTCAAAATCGTAATATGTGTATACATCCTCAGGCACAAGTGCGGTACCTTTTAATTTTTCAATTGCATTCTTAGCACCATAATAAATCATTACATGAGGGTGTGGAAGCCCTTTTATGCCTCTCTTTACAAGCTCACTCAGCATCTGAAAATAACCGGTTTCATCTTTAAGGAAACCAGGATTTACCCTGCTTATATAAGCACATGCATTCTCAACCGTGTATTTATATATTTCTCCTCTATCCTCATCAGAGTAAAAGATGATTTCAGCAGTCCATCCTCTCTTTTTAAGTGATTCTGCTATAGGCCTTGAATCTTCACGGTAACCGTAGGGCCCTTTGTCAGTGCCTCCTCTGGCTTCAAATATAATTACATGCTTATTCTTCATGAGCGATCTCCTTCAACAAATATAGTATTTGGATTAGAAGCTTGAAACTTCCGAACTGACTTCACTATCTAATGCAATATATTGCAAATTCTATGCCAAGATTAGTTTGCTTATATTATTGAAAATTCTTTTGGAGTTGGTGTCAGATATCAGATTTTGATACACTTTGGAAGCGCAAGAGACCTGTGCCTTTGCTGAATATCTTAGGTTCTGTAGTGGGAGTTTATCTTGACGTACTCAAATGTGATATCACTTGCGATTACAAATGAGCTTGCCTTTCCGCTTTTTATATTAAGCGTTACTTCAAACTTGGGTTTTTTAAGAACACTTTGCGCTTTTTTCTCATTCATTACTTTTTTTGAGTTGCTAAGGACTTTATGATCATCAAAAAATAAATCTATTTTATTGGGATCAAAATTCACTCCTGCCCGACCGGCGGCGGCTACTATCCTGCCCCAGTTTGGGTCTTCACCAAAAAAAGCGGTCTTTACAAGAAGAGAAGTGCCCAGAGTGCGCGCTATTTTATCCGCGTCTTTTTCTGTCCTAGCGCCTTTAACTATTATCTTGGCAACTTTAGTCCCCCCTTCGCCGTCTCGAACTATCATTTCTGCAACTTCTGAAGCTGCCTCGGTAAGCGCCTTCTCAAATTTGTTATATTCCGCCCCGCTTTCCTTGATCAATTGATTGCCAAGTTTTCCGTTAGCTAATATTAGCACTGTATCATTAGTAGACGTGTCACCGTCGACTATGATCCTATTAAATGAGTTCTTAACTGAATTTTTAAGCGCTTTAGATAAAGCCCTTTTCCCAACATTGAAATCTGTAAGGATATAAGCCAGCATAGTTGCCATGTTCGGCGCTATCATGCCGGCGCCTTTTCCGATAACGGCGATTGTTCCTTTCTTTCTTCCTATAGATATTTGCTTTACTGCATACTTCGGAAATGCATCAGTCGTCATAATTCCATCTGCAAAATCCAGGAACCCATCTTCACGAAGCTCTTTTACTAGTTTTGGCATGGCCTTCTTCATTTTATCTATTGGAAGCCGTCCACCGATAACTCCCGTTGACGAAGGTATAACTAAACCCTCAGCAATGCCTAAACGGTCAGCTGCATGTTTAGATGTAACAACAGAATCTTTAAGCCCCAATGTCCCGGTAAATGCATTAGCTACACCGCTGTTAACAAGTACAGCCTGGCAATAACCGCTTTTTATTCTATCCATCCCCAGAATCACAGGAGGTGCTTTTACAATATTAGTAGTAAAAACTGCGGCAGCTTTGGCGGGAACTTCAGAATAGATAAGAGCAAGATCTTTCTTGCCTTTCTTTTTAACCCCTGATGAAACTGCGCTTCCCAAAAATCCCGGAATCTTTATCATAATTTGAGCTCCTCTATGAACTTGCCAGACTTGAGTTCTTTTTCCGTGTGTCGTTCTGTGAATTTAATAAAGAGTTTTATATATTTTAGAACTTTTTCAAGGTCTGACTCCATTAAAACAGGATCAAATATAAAATCTTTATTAAAAATTAGACCATTTTTTTTGTCCCCCGCACAGCTAAAGCATACTGCTCCGCCTCCATTTATACTAAAATATGAATCTCCCACTATAGGTTCTTCGCACTTTGCGCATGTGTGTATATTTGGTTCATAACCCGAAATTGAAAGTGCATGAAGCTGAAAGTGTAAAACTACGGGTAATGGACTTTCATTAGAATTCAGTTTGCTGAGGGTTTCAATAAGTAATTTAAAAAGTTCTTCGTTCGGAGATTCTTTAGGGATTAAGACATCTGTAGTTTCTAGAATTAAATTGCCGAGTGAAAAGAGCTCAATATTCTGGGCAAATTCCGGAAATACTTGAATTGTCTCTGTATCTTGAATCGACTTAAATTCCCTTCCGGTTTCTTTGAAACTAACGCTAAAATGCACAAAAGGTTCAAGCCGTGCTCCAAACCGCTTCATGCTGTTTTTTGCATTTCTAGCGATCCCACTAATTTTGCCCAAGTCTTTGGTAAATAGGTTCACTATATAGTCAGAGTCACGATATGGGAATTTACGTAGTAGGAGAGCTTCAGTGGAGTTCATAGAATTGATATTATTCCTTAAAAGTAAAGCTTTAGCTATAATTCATTGTTCTGTGGAATGCTCTTTTTTCAAAGTATTTTTTATAAAGTTTCTGAGCGCAAGCATTTGCTCATATGCGAGGTTTTGGCCAGTCAACGCAATTCCATATGCGGTTGCTAAAAGAATTATGGAGACTGCAACAAGCCAGAAGCCGTAAGGATTTAGTTCCAGCCACCACTGACAAAGTCCGAGCACTAATCCGGCTATCCCGACTAGAACCGCAAATCCGTAAAATGCGGCAAACATTGTCCAAAGTGCAGAACGCGGCCCCAAAGTGCATCTTATTTCAGTACTTTCTTCTTTTCGCTCTATATCCAGGCTTAACTCGGGAGACCAGAAGTGTCGATTTTCTTCATCAATGGATAGGACAACCAAGGGCTTTACAAACTTGCCGTCAATCCCCGAAGGCATATTATTTAATGATTCCCTTAATTTTGCCAGGACCTCTTCCTTTTTTATTGGAACAATGAATGTATAGCGTGGGCGGATTCGAATTTTATTCATAATGAAAATTATAAACTAAATGAGTACATAGTTCCTATGGAGAAAAGTATATTATATTCTTTAGCCATAATTGTTTACAAAATCAGCATTGCTATAAAAAGGTAGAACACTGAACCGAATATGTCATTAAACATAGTAAGGAACGGGCCTGAAGCGGCAGCTGGGTCAAAATCCAGTTTGTGAAGAACAAGAGGGGCTGCAACACCTATAAATGATGTAGCAAGAGTTGCGGAAACCATTGCGATAAATACTGCCAGAGCAAGCCTAGTTACTTCAGGCTGGTTATAGCTAATTAAAGCACCTATAAGGGCTGCAATGATTCCACATATTAATCCCAAAGAAAGTCCTACCTTCATTTCAGAAATTACTAACTTAAACATCTGCTTTACATTGATCGTTCCCATACCGAGACTTCTAATAATAATTGTCGTGGTTTGGAGCCCGACGTTCCCGCCAGTTGCCATTATTGCGGGCATGAATGCGGCTAATATTGCGACTTTTTCAAGTGTGGGCTGAAATGCGTACACAATAATGAATGCTATAAATAGTTCGCCTATAAGAGTTAGGAGAAGCCATGGCGCACGTAGTTGTATTCTTGTCCTTGTGGGTGTATAAATTGGATGAAGGCTATCGCCGACACCGGCCATCTGAAACAAATCCTCGGACGCCTCTTCACTGATAACATCCAATACATCGTCTGCTGTGATTCTACCTAAAAGTACTCCACTGCTGTCGACCACAGGTAATGATAATATGTCATATTTCTGAAATATTTTAGCAACTTCTTCCTGGTCAATATATGGAGTTGTTGTTACTTCTATCGGTTCCATTACTGCTGTTACATTAGTGTTCGGTGTAGCAAGTATTAACTTGGTTAGTGAAATCTGACCTAAGAGCTTATCTTGTTTATCTGTTACAAATACCAATTGAAAATCTTCAACTTCTTTTGCTATTAACCTAATCCAGTTAATGGTATCTTGGACCGTTGAATTCTGACTGACCTTAACAAGCTCAGTCTGCATAATACCGCCCGCTGTATCCTCGGGGTATTTTAGAAGCGGTTTAACATCTTTTGCTTCCTCAGGGTCCATCTTGTCAAGAACACTTTGTGCAGTCTGTTCTGGCAGCTCTCCAAGTAAATCTGCAGCATCGTCTGAATCCATTTCATCAGCAATATCGGCGATCTTCTCCTCGTCAAAATCCTCAAGGATGTCTTCTCTTTGCTCAGGATCTAGCTCAAGAATCACCTCTGACGCTGTTTCGTTATCTAGTGCTTCTAAAATTTTTGTATGATCATCTGGATCAAAATTCTGAAGTATGGAGGCTATTTCTGAAGGGTGTACGTTGGATAAAGCTTCCCTGATACTTTCGATATTTCCTTGTAATAAATCTTCGGAAATTCTTTGAGCAAGCTCAGGTCTTGACATGTCTAATTACCCCAAGTGAATTAGTTGGTTATTCTATAGAAGAACAAGTAAAAGTAAAGTAAATCAATCGATTATTAGGTAAAATCCAGAACTCCTATGAGCAGATTAAAGAACTACGCAAACTTTGTAAAATTCGAGCATACGCTCTTTTCTTTACCGCTTATTTTTGCAGGAACTTTTCTTGCAGCTAAGGGACTACCTGACTGGAAGCTACTACTTTTAATCGTTCTTGCAGGAACTGGAGCAAGGACTGCTGCGTTAGCTATTAATAGGATTTTGGACCGGAGGATAGACGCACTTAATCCCAGAACAGAAGATAGAGAGCTGCCGTCAGGAAAAATAAGTTTAACTAAGGCTTATCTTATCACGGTACTAGGTCTTCTTCTATATTTTGTTTCCGCCTATTTAATCTGTGATTTGGTTCTCTATTTATCACCTATACCGCTTGCTGTATTTGTTCTCTATCCGCTCATGAAACGATTTACTGCACTTTGTCATTTCGGAGTGGGTCTTGGTTTGGCGCTAGCTCCCATTGGTGGCTGGGTGGCCGTTACATGTTCGCTTGAGGGAATTCTGCCGGCAGTAGTACTTTCACTCTTTACCTTATGTTGGGTGTCTGGATTTGATATAATTTATGCCACTTTAGACGAAGAATTTGATAAAAGAGCTGGCATATATTCGATGGTTTCGGTTTATGGACATGATATAGCTCTTAGAGTTTCAAGCGCACTTCACCAAAGCGCTTTTTTCTTCATCGCGTTTCTATACTTCTTTATATTTAAATCTATAGTCTCAGGCTTATTCTTAATTCTTATAGGAGTATTATTATTCTTGGAACACAGAAAGGCTGAAAATGTTGATCTAGCGTTCTTTAAGATAAATATATTAGTAGGCATAGCAATCTTCCTTTTTGTGCTCTCTGGGATATACTTACCGTAGTTATGAGAACAATCGTAGGCTTTACGGGGGCTTCAGGGGTTGCATATGGCGTGGATTTTCTACGCAGGTGCCCGGGGCATAAGTTTTTAATTGCAAGCAAATGGGGTAAGAGAGTTTTGCAAGATGAGCTTGGACTTAAAGCTGAGGAACTCCGTCCTTGGGTAGATGATATATACAGTGATAACGATTTAGGGGCGCCATTTTCTTCAGGAAGTAATCATTTTGATACCCTAGTTATTGTTCCTTGTTCAATATCTACACTAGCAAAGATCGCAAACGGCATTGCTGATACTCTCATAACAAGAATTGCACAGGTGGCTCTTAAAGAAAGAAGAAGGCTCGTTATAGCTTTAAGAGAAACTCCTCTGAGTTCGATAGCATTAGAAAATGCTCTCAAGCTTTCCAGAGAAGGGGCTATCATCACTCCTATCTGTCCACCTCATTACATGGGTGCTGAAAGCGTAGAGAAGATAATAGAAGGTTATGTTGATAAAGTATTGAATCTGGTTGGAGTTGACACTGGAAACGGCTGGAGACATGAAGAGTTAGAGTAAATGTCTATCAGATTTCATTTGTTGCCTAAGTTCTCCGAGAATAATTCCTAATTCCATTTATACTAAGTTGTTTCAAGACATATCCTCATTTATATATAGAGACTAAATAATGGCTAAAAAACAGTTTTACGATCTTAGAGAATTTATAACATACTTAGAAAAAATTGGCGATGTTAAACATATCAAAGCCGAAGTTGATCCCGATTTAGAGATTGCTGAAATTGCCGATAGAACTGTTAAAGAAGGCGGACCGGCACTAATATTCGAGAATGTAAAAGGCGCCTCATTTCCTCTAGCTATAAATTTGTTCGGCACTGAAGAAAGGGTCGAATTAGCACTGGGTAGAAAACCAAGAGAGGTGGGAGAAGAATTAGTAGACTTGTTCCATAAATTGAATCCACCTTCACTAAAATCATTTTTTTCAGTTTTGCCAAGAGCATATGACCTTCTATCCATGAGGACCAAGAAGGCTAAATGGGGATTCTCTCAAGAAATCGAAGAGCGGCCCAATTTAACAAAACTTCCTATAATAAAATGCTGGCCCCTAGACGGCGGCCGTTTCATAACGCTTGGCTTGGTTTTGACACAAGACCCGGTTACAAACAAACGAAATCTTGGAATATACAGAATGCAGGTCTATGATGAAAAGACCACAGGTATGCATTGGCATGCACATAAAGGCGGAGCAGCCCATTATCACGAAGCTGCAAAGCTAGGAAAAGATCTAGAGGTTGCGGTTGTTCTTGGAGGCGATCCCAAAATGATTTTCTCCGCTATTGCGCCACTTCCTGAGGGAATGGATGAAATAGCTTTCGCAAGTTTCCTAAGAGGAAAGCCTATACCAATGGTTCCTGCAAAGAGCATAAACTTAACAGTTCCCGGAAATGCCGAGTTTGTTCTTGAGGGTACAGTTCCTCAAAATGTACTTAGAGAGGAAGGTCCTTTTGGGGATCACTTTGGTCACTACTCTATGGAAGCAGATTTTCCAATATTTAATTTAAGCCGAATTACTCACCGTATTAACCCAATTTTCCCAGCCACAATTGTAGGCAAACCCCCAATGGAAGATGTTTTCTTGGGAATGGCTGCGGGTGATATGTTCTCACCGCTGACTCGGATAATTCACCCTGAAGTAAGAGATATGTGGGCTTATCCCGAAGCAGGTTTTCATAACTTGCTAGTTGTATCTGTGGATGAGCGATATCCAAAAAATGGAATTAAAGCTATGCTTGCGCTTTGGGGAACAGGGCAGTTAGTTCTTACAAAAGTGATGATAATTGTTTCAAGTGATGTAAACCCTAGAGACTGGGACTCTGTGCTTAGAGAGATTGGAGATAACTTTGAACCAAATGAAGATTTTCTTATGATTCCATGGGCGCCATTAGATACGCTTGATTTTACAAGTGGTAAGTTCAACGTAGGTAGTAAAATGGGTATAAATGCTGTAAGAAAGCCTAGTATCGGAAGAAAGAAAAAACCGGTTCCAACAAAAGTCCCCGACCCAAGATCAAAGCATAAGGAGATTATAGACTGGAAACTTTTACCTGGCGGCATACTAGCAATAAAGATCGATAAAAAACCAAAAGAGATGATTCAGAAACTTTTTAAAACAAAGGGCTATGAAGGTGTTCGTATTATTGCTATAGTCAGCCCTGATATTGATGTTCATAATACTACTGAATTGATATGGGGTATATTTACACGCTTTGATCCTTATCTGGATGTGATTTTTGAGCACACAGAGCTTAAAGGCTCTGCTGTTGTTTACGGCGGAAGGATGGGGATAGATGCAACAACAAAAAGCTGGTATCCTAAGGTGATCGAAATGTCCGAGGATATCAAGGAGACGGTAGCAAATAGATGGAAAGAATACTGGCAGACGTAGAAAAACTTTGTTTTGATAAAGAACTTTTCCCAATAATCGATAAAGTAGAAAAAGGCGAGAGGCTGACTTTTGAAGACGGTATGACTGTAATGGGTACTGAGGATTTAAATACAGTTGGCATGCTTGCAGATTACGTAAAACGTCAAAGGGTAGGGGATAAAGTGTATTTTGTTGTTAACAGGCATGTTAATCCTTCTAATATTTGTGCTATCTCATGCAGGTTTTGCGCTTTTGGAGTAACGAAGAAATCTGCCAATGCTTATGAGCTTTCGCATGAGCAAATTTTATCCATGTTAAGTGATGATATCAGAGAAGTTCATATTGTAGGCGGACTTCATCCCGATTGGAATTTTCAAAACTACTTAGACATTCTCAAACTCGTAAAAGACAATTATCCTGAAACGCATGTAAAAGCTTTTACCGCTGTAGAGATCGACTGGTTTACAGAGCTTACAGGTAAGAACATAGAGTACGTTCTCGAGACACTTAGAGAAAACGGACTTGATGCTTTAACCGGTGGAGGAGCAGAAATACTTCACCCCGATATTCGCAAAAAGATTTGTGCCCCTAAAACAATTGCTACAAGATGGGAAGAGATACACGGCATTGCTCATCGTCTTGGAATTCCCACAAATGCTACAATCCTTTACGGACACATAGAAGAACCGTTTCATGTTGTTGATCATCTAGATAGGCTAAGAAGAGTTGAAGACGAATTTCCTGGATTTTTTGCTTTTATACCGGTTCTTTTTCAACCAGAAAACACCGGTATGAAAAAAGATGTGAAATTCTTTGCGGGTTCATATGATCTTAAGGTTCATGCCCTCGCAAGGCTCTTTCTTGATAACTTTCCGCATATTAAGTCCTACTGGATTACACTGGGTGAGAAGATGGCTCAGGTTGCTCTTCATTACGGATGCAGTGATGCAGACGGCACAATTATGAAAGAGAAAATTATTCATGACGCAGGTGCTCCTTCTGAACTAGGCCACACACGCGACTTCATGATTAACATGATTAAGAACGCCGGCTTCATTCCTGTAGAAAGAGACGCCCTCTATAACGAAATCCAAGTATATAATTAATTTGAGTTAGATATTTAGGTTTTTAGTTTGTACCCAGTTTTAAATATCCACCAGACTATTGCTATACACAGTACAAGAAATAGTACTGTCATTCCGAAGCTGACAACTACATTTACATCCGCCACTCCGTAGAAGCTCCATCTGAAACAACTGACTAAATAAACAACCGGATTAAACAGGGTTATGGTCTGCCAAATAGGCGGGAGCATTTTAATTGAATAAAATGTGCCGCCAAGAAAGGTCAGCGGTGTTACTATCATAAGTGGTATGATCTGTAACTTCTCAAATCCATCTGCCCAAACACCAATTATAAATCCGAACAAACTGAAAGTAATGGCAGTAAGAATTAGAAATCCAAACATCCAGAAAGGATGCTCAATGTCATAAGGTACAAACAACCTTGCTGTTACTAGAATTAAAACTCCTAGTATTACTGATTTAGTAGCGGCAGCACCCACGTAACCGATTAAAATCTCGATATACGAGACGGGGGCAGACAGGACTTCAAAAATTGTTCCTGAGAATTTTGGCATATAGATACCAAAAGAAGCATTTGAGATGCTTTCTGTCATAAGGGATAACATTATAAGACCCGGGATTATAAACGCGCCGTAATTTACTCCCTCAATCTCTCCCATTCGTGATCCAATGGCCGCTCCAAACACCACAAAATATAGTGAAGTAGATATTATTGGTGATGCTATGCTCTGCATCAAGGTTCGCCACATGCGCGCCATCTCAAACCTATAAATTGCTTTTATTGCATATATATTCATTTCTTTTTAGTCACCAGATTGACAAATATTTCTTCTAATGTGCTTTCTCTCGTATGAAGGTCTCTGAAGTCTATTCCATGCTCATTTAGACTTTTAAGTAGTACTGCAATCCCAGTTTCATCACTTCGTGTGTCGTATGTATAGATCAGCTCTTTTCCATCTGAAGATAATTCAAGCGGATGTCCTGAGAGTGTTTCAGGAATAGCTTCCAAGGAATGAAGAAGCTCAAGTCTTATCTGTTTCTTGCCCAGTTTCTGCATTAGCTGAGCTTTGTCTTCAACCAATATTATCTCGCCATGATTGATTACACCCACACGGTCCGCCATTTCTTCAGCTTCTTCGATGTAGTGAGTCGTGAGGATTATAGTTACTCCATCCTCTCTTAATTTCCTAACCATTTCCCACATATCACGCCTGAGTTCTACATCCACACCGGCGGAGGGTTCATCGAGAAATAGTATCTTGGGTTCATGCGATAAAGCCTTTGCAATCAGTACGCGTCGTTTCATGCCGCCTGAAAGTGTTATGATTTTAGAGTCTTTTTTATCCCAAAGTGAAAGATCCCGGAGCACTTTCTCTATATAATCAGGGTCGGGTGGTTTCCCAAATAGGCCTCTACTAAAGTTCATGGTAGCAATCACTGATTCGAATACATCGGTAGTTAATTCCTGGGGCACTAGTCCAATCTTGGCTCTTGCTGCTCTGTAATCTGAAAGAATATCGTGTCCATCCGCAAGTACAGTTCCCTCAGTCGGATTCACAATCCCGCAGATTATGCTTATCAGTGTGGTCTTCCCAGCTCCGTTAGGTCCAAGGAGTGCAAAGATTTCCCCCTCGTGTATATCAAGGTTGATATTGCTTAATGCCCTAAGCCCGGTGGCATAGGTTTTGTTTAGATTCTGGACTGAAATTATGGACTGCAATTTTTCTCCCTTAATTCTAAAAATCTTATATTATATCCGATAATTTAAGTTTCACTTATTAGATTCCATTTCTTGGGAATTTGCTTCTGATTATATATAGAAAGTATTAACTCCACATGTGCACTGATTGACTGAGAAAATAACATTGACTCCCAACATTTAGTACTTATACTCATTAATAGGAGGAAATTAATATGACAAACTTAATGAAAGCACTAATACTAAACGCGGTTTTGATTGTGTTACTGGCAGGCGGATTTGTATATGTAAATAATGTACAGGCAGAGTCTACTCAGCCACAATTAGTTACATTTCTTGATGTAGATTTTAATGTTTTTCCTGATTCTGGGATAGGTATAGAAGTAGCTCAAAATACTTGCGGTAGTGAAACGTGTACGGATAATCAGTGCTGCTGCCTAAATATTGATAATGGTAACCAGTGCTGCAGGGATAAAGTGGAAGACAACTGCGTCGAATCCTGCAAAAAAAGCAAGCCATGTTAGTGAGTTATAAAGCAAACTGTTCATAAAATGTTAAGTTTGTATTAATTCCCTCTGAATACTGGGTCAATTTCCACAAATTCTAATAAAAACTCTTGAAATGGGGAAATTTGTGCTTATCATATCAGTGCGTTAGGAAAATGGGTTTTTTAAACACAAAAGGGGAGAGTACAAAGAATCATGTTACACACAGAAAATTTAGAAAATTATAAAGCTAAAAACTCAAGACATATATATATCGGAGAGCTTAAGAGAACCACTCTAAACAAACCGGTTGAAGATCTAGACGAAGGTGAGAGACAGGACTACACTTCTCTTCAGGAGCAAATGTTCTGGGGTAAAGAAAATGGTTTCAACCTAGTCCTCACAAAAGATACCGGAAAAGTTGACTGCTGGATGATTAGAGATACTGATATGGACAAGCTCAACCCGATTTTCAAACAGACTATTTTAGAAGTACTTTAACAAAAGCTTAAGAATTAATTTAATAAAATTACGCCGGATTCAATATTGTTATCCCCATCGAAAGATTATAAGTATTGATTCCGGTTTTGTTTTTTCTAGCCAGTATTGTAATCTATTTAACGTTTGAAATATGTTAATCTTGTAATGTAATTATTTACAATACAGCCAGGGAGTTTGTTATGAGTGAATATAAAGAAATAGTTGAAAAACTGAACTTAAAAAAACAAGAGCTTGAAGAGCGCCTAGACAGGGTTGAGGATTCACTCAGAAAGACTCATGCAAAGGACTGGAGCGAGCAGGCACAGGAGCGTGAGAACGAAGAAGTGGTTGAAAAACTGGATGAGAATATTCGAATAGAGTTAAATCAAGTAAACGAAGCTCTGTCTCGGGTCGAAAAGAATGAATACGGCATCTGTGAGATATGTGACGGACCTATAAGAGCAGAACGCCTTGAAGCCTTGCCCTATACAGACCGCTGTTTTAATTGTGCAAGCGAACTGGAATGATTGCCCCATCTATTAATCTGACTATTCACAGTTCAAATTTTTCCCTTGAAGATCGCATTTTAAAATTTTATTGCCGCTTACGTCTCTTATTGCGATCTCGATAGTCCCATCTGACTTAAATTCAATTGTTGAAAATCCGTGCTCGTCTATTGTCATTCCTTCCTCTATTTTCATTCCTGCCACACTCATATCCTTGACTGATTCTGTGGACGAACTGTTGAGCTCAACTCCGCTTGCTCCCGTAATAAGTTGCGAAGGAGTACCGGATTCGCCCGACTTGTTGAAGTTAAGATATTGGAATAGATGTATATGACCTGAAAGAACAAAATCTACACTCTCTGGAAAATTCTTTTGTGCGGCAGTTTGAAGAGTAAGGTTTGTGCAGCATTTAGGATCAGAAGGAGATTTCTTTTCATCGTCTATTCCCCACATAGGATGATGGGTGAGGAGCCATGCTGTACTTGTCTGTATATTGTCGAGTGTTTGAAAATCACTAGCGTATGGATCAACCAGGTGTTTAGGCGCATCAGAATCGTCGGCGCAGGCTGTGTCCATATTGAATATATCCATCTCGCCTATATTTATGCGGAAAGGGTTGCTGAAATCATTGCAAAGATCAACAGGGGTTTCCCCATCACATTCTTTACCCATCGGTGGAGGGGTAGCAAGTGTTGTATCAAGAAATATGAACCACCCCTGTCCTGCACGGGTGCACACTTCATGATTCCCTCTTGCCATGATCCAAGGGGCGACGTCTAATAGGGGTTTGGCAGGAGTAAAAAAATCGGCGTTCCAGGTATCCCAATTGTCTCCAAACGGCGAGCCTTCACATCCCGATTTACCTTCAGGGCATGCATCTTCTCTGTATATATAATCACCTACATGGATAATAAGGTCCGGCCCCCATGCAGCTGCGCTTTGGGCAATTGTATTAAAAGGCCATTTAGATGGATCGTTACAGTCCTGAAATTTGTCATCCTTACTATCTAGCCTGCACCCTGTATCTCCTAATATAGCTATACGTTTCGGACTGTCTTTAGGTAAGGGAAACTCTGTATATCCAATTGAAGCGGACTCCGCATCAGAAGGAATAGTCGATTGGCATACAAGCACAGGAAAATCCGAATCACTTGGACCCTGCCTTACATCCATGGTTTGCATAACTTCTCTGCTCTCTATGGAATTTGATGTAGAGCCTGTAGCGATTGAGATCATCGGACAATCGGGATCTTCTGTTATAATCCGGGCAATTGTACTACCGGAGGGTCCAAGCACTGTCCAGGCCGAGATTATGCTGGCTTCCTGACCGAGCTCGTCATCAGGTTCTTCATTATTGCTATCCGTATTATCGCACGCTGCTATGAATATTACCGTTAAAAGTATAAATAAGCTGTTTAAAAAAAGCGCCTTGCTTGATTGAATGTTATAGAAATAACCGAGTTTCAATTTCCATTCCTCCGTGAAAGAACAATCTAGTCTAAATACTACAAGTTTACCATCATTTATTATTTTAGGTTTTAGCGCATCTTTTTAAAAGTATGGAATTCTAATGCAGTATCGATTATATTAGGAAAGACTGAGATTAATGAGAGGTAATTATATTGGCGGTTACAGATACCCAAATACAATATCTTGAAGACATGGCAACTCACATACGTGAAGATGTGATTGTCATGCTTGAAAAAGCCGGCTCCGGTCACTCGGCTGGCTCGCTAGGAACAGCGGATATTTTCTCAACCCTCTATTTTCACATAATGAAACATGACCCCAAAAACCCAGACTGGGAAGATAGGGATAAGTTTGTGTTGAGTAATGCTCATATTTGCCCTGTTCTGTATGCAACCCTGGCAGAAGCGGGATATTATCCCAAAAAAGAAATTACAACTTTAAGAAAGCTTGGATCAAGACTCCAAGGGCATCCACACAGGGGAGCGCTTCCTGGTTTAGAGGCTTCAGGCGGCCCACTTGCCCAGGGGATATCAATTGCTGCAGGCTTGGCGATGTCAGCTAAGATTGACGCAAAGCGTAATAGAATATTCTGTATGGTTGGGGATGGTGAGATGAACGAGGGCCAGATTTGGGAAGCGTTACTATTTATCGGCAAAAACAGGCTCCATAATTTCACACTTGTAGTTGATAGAAATAATATTCAGATTGACGGATTTACAGAAGATGTAATGCCTCTTGAACCATTAAAGGATAAGCTCACATCTTTTGGTTTTCATGTTATAGAAGTAGACGGTCATAATATTCGAACATTAATTGAAGCATTTGAAGAGACTATCTTTGAGAAGCCTAAAGTGCTTCTGGCACATACCATACCTGGCAAGGGTGTAGATTTCATGGAATTCAAACCTGAGTGGCACGGTAAACCTCCAAATAAAGAAGAGGCTGAGAAAGCTCTTTTGGAGCTTGAGCAATTAAGATCACTAGGCGGAAAATAACCTGCGAACATGAATAAAAGTCTAAATAAAAAATTTCATTTGGCTGAAAATATTTTTGACAGCCCGGATCAGGTACCTGCTAGAAACGGTTATGGGGAAGGTGTAGTTGAAGCGGGCAAAGCTGATGACAACGTAGTTGTTTTATGCTGTGACCTAACTGAAT
>JGI24023J19991_10001672_pt1 | contig 16787 bp, 19 predicted proteins | sample Cruoilmetagenom1_FD_19991 | JGI IMG/M metagenome (IMG submission 19991) | reverse complement strand
TGATTAACAACGTTTTAAATGTAATAACAGAGGGGTCATAGACAACCATCACGACTTCATTATGCCCCGTTTGCCCAGAACACACCTCCTCATACGTCGGATTAGGTGTAAAACCACCTGTATACCCTACAGCAGTTGAGTAAACACCGTTAAGTTGCCAGAATTTACGTTCTGCCCCCCAAAAACAACCCAAACCAAAAACAGCTATTTTAAAACCGTCGAGAAAAGGAGCTTGTAAAGGGTGATTATTGACATAATGCGCTGGTGGAACCGGCGTCAAATCAGCGCGCCCAGGCAGAGCTTGCTCCTTTGTTGGTAATATAGATTTATCAAAAAACATGATGAACTATTCCTTACTTAGTATTATTGTATAAGCTTATCAAAATCAATATGGACAACGAATTTTTATAGAAAAGGCCTTAACCATGCTTCAAATTGGGTTTGACTCATTGCCCCAGCTTGCCTAGCAACTTCTTTACCATTTTTCATAATCATCAACGTTGGAATACTTCGTATTTGGAAACGCCCCGCTAAACCTTGTTCTTTTTCAGTGTTCAACTTGGCAAACCGGGCCTTAGGCTCTATTACTTGGGCTGTTTGATTAAAAGTCGGAGCAAACGACTGACAAGGCCCACACCAACTAGCCCAGCAATCAATAACGACTGGAATATCACTTTGCTCAATATGTCGCTGTGCATTAGCTGCTGTTAATGTCGCTGGCTTACCTGCAAATAGTTTTTTCTTACATTTACCACAAGATCCTCCAGCCCCCAGCTTCTCAGCAGGTATTTTATTAACAGCATCACAATGAGGACAGACTACTTTTAATGAATTTGACATAGTGTAAAACTCGCAACAAATTTAGATACTAACAGTATGGGGGTTTCACCCGTTAATTCAAGCTATGAACTTGAGCTGTCGTCAATATCCAAACAGGCCCGTTAGACAACCCATGGAATGGAAGTGAATTGATATTAATGACTCTTACTCAATATTGTGCATTACTAAACGTTCTTTTTCCAAACGTGTCAATTTTTTTATTGCCGCTTCTCTGACACTTGCGCTACTTCTATCATGGCTTGCCTCTGAATACACAATACCAACCGGCTTTCTACCTTTGAAATACTTAGCACCTGACCCGTTGCTATGTTGTTTGAAACGCCGTTTAAGATCCGTTGTAATACCGGTGTAATAGCTGTCGTCACTGGCTTTAATAATATAGACAAACCAACTCATACAAGACTTAAACTCTCGCCACAATGGCGACAAATATAACGGGCCTTTTGCTGAATCACTTTATTATGCCGACGGATGCCTAAGGCATGAACTCGACATGAGCACTGATAACTAATGGTTGAATAGCGTCGTTTAGGAATATCACTCATATCAAACTTTGCAGTTCGACTAGCATCAGCACCAAATTCGGCCATCAATGCTTTCCACTCTGCGCCATGTGGACGAACTCTGTTGTTACTAAACTGCATATCAACCACGTAATGAGCAACTTCATGCGGCACAGTTGTCGATAAGTTTTCGTCATAATATTTTTCAAAAAAAAGCGCGTTATAGCGAATTTCTTGCTTATGCTGCCATTTTTTATACATACCAACTGTATGTCCTTTAAGATCAAAACGAATAGGGATTAAAGGATAACGTTGGTTGAAAATTTCTTCTGCACGGCGAATATAATAAATACTTTTTAATATAATCTCTCGTTGTTGCTCATCATTTAACACAGCTGATTTTTAAAGCAATCGTAGATTATTAACTAACGAGCGCACTTCCTCTCTTGCCGCGACGTGTGACAAACTATTTACTTTTTCAAGATCTAGGATCGTGAGACCACTGGGAAATAATTCTTTATAGATAACTCGCTCATATAAACCAGGTACATAGCGAAACATAATTCTTTTTTGCAAAGCTTCTAAGGCGGTATGCACACGTTTATTATTTCTTGAATCTAACGAAGCCAGGCGAGTCCGAGTCACCACCCAATCCATTGGAGGCTTACCACTAGCAGAACGAAACTTCCGGCTATCCCAAACCATTTCGCTATAATAACTCAGCCTTTCAACCTGAAAATTAGTTGCTGATACTTCTCCGATCAGGTCTAAATCAATAAAGCTGTCATTTAAAGGAGTCACTAAGGTATCCGCTAAAGCGTGTGCTAACCGGGAAAGGTACGTAGGTACGTATCATTTCCAGGGCAATCAATCACGATAAAATCAACATCATGACGATATTCATTTAATACGTTTTGTAAATTTTCCTGATCATCCTGTTCTCGGTTTTTAATAACACCCTTTTCAGATTGCCGAACGACAGAAAGCTTAGGTAATTTCACCTCTGCCCCACCTGCATCCATAAAAGCTTGTCTATTTTGTAGGTAACGCGCCACACTTTTTTGCCGTGCATCTAGATCTATCACAGCAACCTTTTTACCGGCCTCTAACAGTCCAACAACAATATGCATTGCCAAGGTAGACTTTCCTGTTCCTCCTTTTTCATTGCCTAAAACAATGATATGAGCGTCTTTCTTCTTTTTCTTTTTTTTCTTTTCTTTAGTCATATCGATACCATTAAATTATCAAACCCACTATTAAAGCGGTGGGTTTGATCATTCATATTTGTGACAGTTCTAAATATTTTCAACGTCCATAGTCAAGTCAGCACTCACGTCTTTTTCATAGTCGACTTCTGGAAAACTAAACCCAAAAAGATTAAGAAACTCCTCTTTATAACCAGCATAATCGGTTAATTCGAAGAGGTTTTCTGTCGTTACTTTAGGCCAAATTTCACGACATTCTTGCTGAACTTCATCACGCAACTCCCAATCATCTAAACGGATTCGGTTTGCATCATCTACATGCTTACTAAGTTTATCAACAGCATATAACTGTGTTCTAAATAAACGATTGATTTGCTCGATACAGCCTTCATGAATCCCTTTTTCCTTCATTATTTTGAACGCCATGGAAATATACAAAGGCATAACAGGAATCGCAGAACTAGCTTGCGTTACTACTGACTTTAAAACCGCAACATTCGCACTGCCTTGAATATCAGTCAATTTCTTATCGATATCTCCGGCTGCTCGATCCAAATCCATTTTTGCTTTTCCTAATGCACCGTCCCAATAGATTGGCCAGGTTATATCAGTACCAATATAACTATAGGCAATAGATTGACACCCTTGAGCTAAAACACCTGCCTCACCCAGAGCTTTCATCCATAATTCCCAATCCTGTCCCCCCATCACTGTGACAGTATCGTTTACTTCTTGTTGGGTAGCAGCTTCTATTTCTGCTTCAATAATCATATCTTTATTAGTATCAATGGCTGTCGAACGATAGACCTCGCCAATAGGTTTTAAGCAAGAACGAACAACTTCACCCGTTTCAGGTAATTTACGTACCGGAGATGCCAATGAATAGATAACTAAATCAACTTGTCCTAAATCCTGCTGAATCAATTCAATAGCTTTTTGCTTTGCCTCATTAGAGAAGGCATCACCATTAATATGTTTAGCATAAAGCCCTGCTTCTTTAGCACATGCATCAAACGCAACTGTATTGTACCAACCTGCTGAACCGGTCTTCTTTTCAGTGCCTGGCTTTTCAAAAAACACACCGATAGTTGCAGCACCCGAGCCGAATGCAGATGTAATACGTGACGCCAAACCATAGCCACTGGATGAGCCAATAATTAATACTTTCTTTGGCCCATTCTCAATAGTACCTTGCTGTTGAGTCAGTTTGATTTGTTGCTGGACATTAGTAGAACAACCCACAGGATGCGCAGTAGTACAAATAAATCCACGAATTTTTGGTTTTATGATCATAAAAATACTGATTAGTTAAGAATATGGCTATCTATTCTATAGCCATCTCAGTATATTTTATAGCCTCGCCTTCATCATTCCAGCTAAATAATCTTTCATAAATGCCTGAAATACATCATTTAGGTCTATCTGCCTACTTGTGTAGCTTTAAACAAACCTTTTATATTGCCCCAACGATTAATTAGCAAAGAGATAAAAATTAAAGCACAACCAAAACCTTGTAAAAATGTCATTGTTTCAGCAAACCAAAATGCTCCGAGCAAGGCTGTCCAAACCGGTTCAACAACCATAATAACAATGCCGTGGCTCTGACTTGAAAGGCTTTGGGCATGTGTCTGAATAAAAAAACGTAAGGCAGTTCCTATTAGTGCACTGGCTAACACCCAGCCGAGCATCACCATTGAGAATTGCTCAGACACTAACAACCAATTCTCAAAAAAGAATGAAAGCCCCCCAGCAATTAGTCCGACTAATGTTAGGCTTATTGCTGTTAGTGGTAATGCAGGTACTTTCTCACTGACACGCACGTCATCCAGCAATTCATTGCCTTCCCTATGATTAGCCGCTCGCATGTTAAGTATAAAAAATAAGGAGAAAAACACCGCACATAACAGAAATAGAACGTGCCCCCACTCAGCATCTTTTGCACCTTGTAAAGATAAAAAAGCCAGCCCTATTGTCGCAATCGCTAACGCTAGCCACGTGGACAAAGGCTGAGGCTCTTTAAAAAAAAGACGAGACATAACAGGTACAAGAACAATGGACAAACTGGTTAAAAATGCACCTATTCCAATCTGCACACCTGAGTAAAGACCCATTATCCAAAATAAGGTACCCACTGCAAAAATACTTCCCACAATTATAGCTTGTCGATATTGATTCCAGCTTAAGTTCTTTAATTGCCTATAAGCTAGGCAAGACAACAAACCACCCGCCAATAAAAATCGTGTCGCAACAAATAATAATGGCGGCATTAACAAAACTGCTTCTTTTGAAAATACCCAACTAATCGCGGCCAATAATGTGACGAGCACAAGCAATAAATCTGCTTTAACAGAATTTGTCATTTTTAAAAATTTCTCACATTAAAACCAAGTCAAAAAAAACGGGGGGATTGGGAGATAGGAGATGCCCTACTTTAGACGTACAATGTGCTCATCGCATACACAATCAAATTAAATCTATACTTTGGTTCTCGCCTTGTTTTTAATTTCATCAGCCATCTCAGCTGACATTTCAACTTCACTGGCCAAAGGAATATCATCAACATTCTTATCCATAGATACTTGTTCACCTACAACGTTCTGACGTTCCGAATCATCGTTGGTTAGCTCTGCAACCTCTTCTTTTGGGGCAGTAGCATCCACCTTCTGGCCCAACAAAACGGTATCAGTTAAATCAATCTGTGCAGACTTTACCTCATCAGAACATAATTCATCAGCACCTTCTGCAATATGCCTATAAACATCACGGTATTGATCTGTTAGTCCCTTAAATAATACCGCTGTATTGACAAAATGATCATCCACTTGTTTACGATACACCTCATGCTTTTCTTCAAGCTCTTTAACAGTGACTGCTGTCTTTCCTTTAGTGCGCGAAATAATCTGCATCATTAAAAAAGCGACAATAAAACCAATGATTATCCCGAATAATAAATCTGTATTCATGCTGCACTAAATCCTTAAATTTTTATTACATTTACCAACCCACAGAATACACCAATAAAAAAATATTCACTAGATGTAATTAAAACAGGCAGCCAACATATTATTCTGTTAAGCAATAAAATCTTAGTTGTCAATCTGCTTTTTTGACTATAAAGAGCGTAAAATTCCCCACTTAGTCTTCTCTACCAAATGGATTTTTTAAAACAATATGAACTTACATGAAACTCATTCTATACTTGCGTTGATATCTCTTGCGGTTTTTGTCTTAGCTTATTTGATTGTCGCATCCGAAGAGTACACGCACATCCGAAAATCAAAACCCGTCATTTTGGCATCCGGTATTATTTGGTTTTCAGTTGCTTATTTGGCTATTTACCACCATGGTTACAGCAAAATAGAGGTTCAAGAACTCATTAAGAGTAACTTAACTGATTATGGCGAGTTACTACTTTTTTTATTAGTATCTATGACCTATACCAACGCCTTAGTAGAAAGAAATGTATTTGAAAAAATTCGCTACACCCTGTCTCTATGGGGTTTAAGCTACCGTAAAATTTTTTGGCTGACCGGTCTAATCGCCTTTTTTATGTCTGCTATTGCCAACAACCTCACGACAGCAATGGTCATGGGGGCAGTTGTTCTAGCATGTGCTAAGGGAAACAGTAAATTTATTCAACTAAGCTTTATCAACATTGTCGTGGCTGCAAATGCAGGTGGAGTGTTTAGTCCGTTTGGTGATGTAACAACACTAATGATGTGGCAGTCAGGAAAAATCGAGTTTTTTGGATTTTTTGACTTACTCCTCCCAGCTATGATTAATTTTTTTGTACCTGCTGCCCTGTTAAGCTTTTTTATCCCCTCTCTTACCCCTGTTTCCGACATTGAAGAGCCCGTTGAATTAAAAAAAGGAGCCTTCATTATCAGCATCCTATTTTTTGCTACTATTGCTATAGCCGTTGTCAGCGAACAAGTTTTATATATTCCACCTTTTATGGGCATGATGATGGGTCTAGTTTTACTTATGATATTAAGTATTTGGTTAAAGAAAACAGGCCAAGATGATGCTGACTATGATGTGTTTGTAAATATAAAAGATGCAGAATGGGATACATTATTTTTCTTTTACGGTGTTATTTTCTGTATCGGAGGACTCGCAGTCTTAGGTTATTTAGAATGGGCATCACTAGCTATTTACAGCAACCTTTCACCGACTTCAGCCAATGTATTCATTGGCGTATTATCCGCAGTTGTTGATAATATCCCCGTTATGTTTGCCGTCTTAGAAATGCAGCCTCCTATGGATATGACCCAATGGTTATTAGTAACACTGACTTCTGGTGTTGGTGGATCTTTACTTGCTATTGGATCTGCAGCGGGAGTCGCCTTGATGGGACAATCAAAAGGTCATTATTCATTTATAGGCCATCTTAAGTGGTCTCCATTGATTGCATTAGGCTACGGTGCATCAATCTATATTCATTTACTAATACAATCATAAAACGGTTATCTGTTAAAACAGAGTTCTTGTCGGTCATAAAAAAGCCAACTATTTAATAGTTGGCTTTTGACTACATGCTTGTCTTACATCAACTTTTAATAAAACTAATTATGCCTTATCAATCCAACCTTGCAAGGCTGTAATGATACCTTCAGCTTGAGCAGCACTAGAGATATTAAATTTTGACTTCTGCTGATATTCTCCATCGCGTTTCTGATAACGACGGATAGTATATTTTTCAGGACCATATTCATTTTTTGTACGATTCCAGTCTTGGTATTTATAAATCAGAGTTGCCCAAGCACCTTTTGTCAGTACGACCTTATCCAACTCTTTTACCGTCTCAACCCCACCGTCTGTGTAACTAACGGTCAATTCATCAACTGTTTCTGCCATTTTTGTTCCTATTTATTTTAATACGAAATTATTTGATCGCATTCTATCAATAATTCTAACAACGTATCAGTCTGTTCTATATTTTGTTTAAAACTTTCACTCGCCATCGGCGCAATATCACAAGAGCTTGGAAACTGCAGCCCTTCTTCAAGCACCCTTTTCATCTTTGGTAAAAAAACAAATTGTAACCACTGCTGAAAACTAAGCGTATCAATACAAAAAGGCTGGATACTGTCTAAAGCATGAAAACTTGGAGGTTCATTCGCCCATAAACTATTTATCCGCATCTCAGCTTCAATTCGTAACAAAATATCAGCTAATTGATGACACTTATGACTCATTCAGCCATAGCCACGCTTTCGTTCAATTCCTGACCATAAGTGACAAGGTCATTTAGCAAAACTTGCTGTTCATCTGTCCAATCATCTTGCATAACAAGCTCATCTAGACACTTAAAATACTCTTCAAAATTTAACCCACCCTTGTCACTGCTAAGTCGTTCCCGTCTATTAGACTGCCAACGAGAGCGTTCGTTTTGATTTAATGTACTTGGATAATTTCTTGCTCGATAACGAAACAGCATCTCAGGTAACCGTTCGTCTTCAAAAGGTAAATCTAGTGCTGCTAACTGATCCAATTGACAGTGACGAATTTTCTCCATATGTCGGTTATCGGCAGGACTAAAAAAACCTCCTCCATACAACATTAAATCTGGGTCAGTTTCAGGCTCAAAATTATTAATTGAATACACCTCCATCAACTTACTCTCAATACCTGCACCAAGAATAGCTAAACGATTCTTTTCACATTGTTGCAAACTGATGGTCAGTTTTTCTAATGCATTAGCACTTAATGTATTTAAGGGTGCAAGCATAGGTGATTTGTTGATATGCACAAGTTTTAATGGAATTCTTTCTTCACCCTTAATAAGTTTGTCCTTAGGCGTGTATAGCCGCTGATAAATTTCTTCCGCAGAGCACTTTATCAATGCTGTTGGGTCCACCCGTAAATCATAAACAATGATGCTATTTTTGTTAACAGGGTGTTGTGCTAGCGGCATTACTATAGCTAGACAATCTTGACTAGCGGGGTATTTACTAGACACATGAACCAATGATTTTTTATTAACTAAATCAAGACAAGCAGCCGCTTTATTTTTCTGGCGCAATTCATAAGCCCATGAATAAAGCTTAGGTTGCTTTTGTTTAATTAATTTTGCAATACCGATAGTAGCATATACATCCGATAACGCATCGTGTGCGGCTTCATGAGCAATGCCGTTGGCTTTAGTTAACAATTCAAGCTTAAAACTTACCGCACCTTTATCTCCAATAGGCCAGTTTATCCCTTCTGGTCTTAATGCTTGTGTCATCCTAACGACATCGATCAAGTCCCAACGTGAATTTCCCGATTTCCATTCACGTGCATAAGGATCATAGAAATTTCTATACAGTAAATTACGTGTAAACTCATCATCAAAGCGAATACTGTTATAACCAACAACACAAGTTTGTGGCACTATAAATTGCTGGTGAATTTTCTTGATAAACTCACTCTCTAACAAACCTTTTTCAATCGTTAATTGTGGACTAATTCCTGTAATTAAACACGCCTCAGGATGTGGCAAAACATCATTATGTAATTTGCAATAAAAAACGTCCGGTGCTGCAATTGGATTAAAATCCAAATCTGTTCTGATACCTGCAAATTGAACGACCCTATCTCGGGCAGGATTAATACCGGTCGTCTCAAAGTCGTACCAATATAAAGTCTCAGCCATATATCCCTCCAGACTCTATGTTTAAAAGTAATTTCTTAATGCGCTGCCCCCATCGGTAGCCACCTAACTTTAAGGAATACGGCATAACTCGGTGACAGAGAATGACAACTGCTAAAGGGTTTTGGGCTATTGCATTTCCAACAGCACATGCTGCCGTTGATTTGTTTAGTTTGTTAGCAATATCGATATAGTGACAAGTTTCGCCTCTTTTAATTAATAAAAACAACGTCCAAACCGATAATTGAAATTCAGCTCCGTAAGCTAAAAACTGATAACCCTCTAATAAACCATCAATCAAATCATTCGCTAGACGGGCAGCTGCATTATCAACATGAATGACATCAATAATTTTTATAGACGGCTGAATCAAACTATTAATATCGCCAAAACCAATTGAAATAATAGATTGGTCATACATAATTAAGCTAAAGCGACCATGCAAGGACTCAGAAGCGCCAACTGTTAGAACTGAAGGACTGACTAGCTCAAGCTTATTAACAAAACTAATTTCCAACGACACTCTATCTGAAAAAGGCCAATGCCAAAAACTACCAGAGTAACTCTAAAGCTCGTAAAACATCACTTCGGCTTATTTGACCAACAAGCTGACCCTCTTCATTTAAAACAGGAAACCTTTTAAAACTTGACCCAATAAACTTTTCAGCAATGACAAGTACACTCTCGCTCTCAGCCACCGTTTCAACTGTCGCTGTCATGTAATCAGCAACCTTGGCGCTCACAAGGTCTTCGTAATATGAAGATTGAAGAGCAATCTTAAGACAATCTTTTTCAGAAAGCATACCGACTAAACTGCCATGATCATTGACAACAGGAGCACCTGAAAAACGTTGTTTATTAAGTGTTTTTACTGCTTCAGAAATTTCCATTTCAGGTGTGAACGTTATTAATTTAGTCGCCATATAGTCTTTAATTAAAACTGACTTTAACATCTTCTCTCCACTATTATTTACTGACAAAGGGTATAAAAATCAAACAACGATAAGTTATACCAAACATATTTAATTAGCTGATTGTGCCACCTTCTTTTCACATGCCTTATTACTGCAAAGCACACAATCCCCTTCCAACCCATCTACATTATTCAGTCCGCCACAACTTCCTTTGATGCGTCTATTACTAAAAATGACACCAACAGCCATTGCAACAATGACCAATAAAAGTACAACAAATGTAATTAAAAACGTCGTCAATTTAGTTAATCCTTTATTAATTTTTTAAACAAGGGCGTCGATAATTCTTCGAGCTTATCCCCGTTTTTGAATAAAAACAAGACAGCCACCTTGTTTTTGATAGCAATGTCATAGCCTTTCTTTTCACCTAATACCATAAAGGCAGTCGCCCATGCATCAGCTGTCATACAATTTTGCGCTAAAACTGTTGTTGAGACAAGCGTTTGCACAACAGGACGCCCTGTTCTTGGATCGATTGTATGTGAGTAGCGCACACCATCTTTCTCAAAGAAATTACGATAATCACCTGACGTTGCAATAGCAATATTTGATACCGTTAAAATTTGTTGGACACTTCGTTTTCCCGCATCAGGTTTTTCAACGGCGATTCGCCATTTACCACCCTGCGGATTATTGCCACTCACACGCATTTCACCACCTATTTCAACCATATAATGATGATACCCCTTTGCTTCAAGAAGCTCAGCAATCTGGTCGACGCCATAACCTTTTGCGATTGAAGAAAAATCAATATTGATCATCGACTTTTTCTTTTTCAGTCTATTACCATTAGCATCCAAATTAAGAAATTGGTAGCCTACCGTCTTAAGTGCCTGATTAATCTCATCATCACTTGGAACATTATCGGCTGTAAATGTTGGACCAAACCCCCAGATATCAACCAGAGGACTAACGGTTACGTCATAAGCTCCATCAGTTAATTCACTGATAGCCAATGATTCATCAAGAACTTTTATAAAATCTATCGATTGATTTTTCCAGTCAGTTTGAGTGTTTTGATTAAACGTTGATACTTCAGATGAATCAATATAAGTGGAAAATATTTGATTAATACCAGTCAACTTATTGTCAATATCCTGTTGCAAGGATCCACTTATACTATTTGCATCTGTAGAAACTTTAACGTGATACCTCGTCCCCATAGTGTTTCCACTGAGTGAGACATACTCCGGTTGTTGCTCGGTACAACCTAAATTTAAAAAAAATAACACAAAAAAGCCTGTTAAAAAAACCGCTCTTTTAACAGGCTTACTGACTATATTCAATTAGCCACCAAAATCATCAAGCATAATATTTTCATCTTCTACGCCTAAATCTTGAAGCATTTTGATAACAGCTGCGTTCATCATTGGAGGGCCACACATGTAAAACTCGCAATCCTCTGGTGCTGGATGGTTTTTTAAATATTCCTCAAGTAAAACTTCATGGATAAACCCAGTTAAGCCATTCCAATTATCTTCGGGCTGTGGGTCTGACAGTGCTACATGCCAATCAAAATTATCATTTTCTTTGGCTAGCATATCGAAATCTTCTACATAGAACATTTCTTTCAAACTTCTTGAACCATACCAAAATGACATTTTTCTATCTGTTTTTAATCGACGTAACTGATCAAAAATGTGTGAACGCATCGGAGCCATACCTGCACCGCCCCCGATAAAGACCATTTCTGCATCTGTTTCTTTAGCGAAAAACTCACCATAAGGTCCTGATATAGTCACCTCATCACCCGGTTTTAGGTTAAAGATATAAGATGACATCTTACCTGGTGGAATAGTATCTGGCCCACGTGGTGGTGGCGAAGCAATACGAACGTTTAGCATGATAATACCCTCTTCTTCAGGGTAACTTGCCATAGAATAAGCACGTAATACATCTTCTTCAACAATTGACTTATAACGCCAAACATTAAATTGATCCCAGTCCGCACGGTACTCTTCTTCGATATCAAAATCTTTATAATCGACAACATGTGGAGGACATTCAATTTGAATATAACCACCTGCACGAAACCCTACATCCTCGCCTTCTGGTAATTCTAGTACGAGTTCTTTAATAAAGGTCGCCACATTGTGATTTGACTTAACCTTGCATTGCCACTTCTTAACACCAAATACTTCTTCCGGTACTTCGATCTTCAAATCCTGTTTAACTGTTAATTGACAGGATAATCTTTCACCGGCACGTTCTTGGGTTTTATTGATATGCGCACCTTCGGTCGGTAGCATTGATCCGCCACCTTCCAATACCTTAACTTTACACTGACCACACGTACCACCACCCCCGCAAGCAGAAGGAACAAAAAGCTGTGCATCTGCAAGAGCACCTAATAGTTTACTACCCACAGGGGCCTCAACTTCTTTTTCACCGTTAATTAATACTTTTACATTACCCTCAGCAACTAATTTTGATTTTGCAATAAGAATAATGACAACCAGTATCAAGATGATAGCGGTGAAAAATGTAATACCTAAACTAATTTCTAACATGCTAATTCCTAATTACAGTTGAATACCAGAGAATGCCATAAAACCCATGGCCATAAGACCTGCCGTGATAAAGGTAATACCTAACCCACGTAGACCACCCGGTACATCAGAATATTTTAGCTTCTCTCTTACCCCAGCAATAGCAGTAATAGCCAATGCCCAACCTAATCCGCTACCAAAACCAAAAACAACACTTTCACCTAGATTATAGTCACGCTCAACCATAAACAATGAGCCACCTAAAATGGCACAGTTCACAGTAATTAACGGCAAAAACACACCTAATGCGTTATAGAGTGCGGGTGTAAACTTATCCATTGCCATTTCAAGAATCTGAACGACAGCAGCAATAACACCGATATAACAAATTAGCCCCAAAAATTTCAAATCCACTTCTGGTAGACCCATCCACTCAAGCGCACCTTCTTTTAGGAAGTTCTGAAATAAAATGTTATTCAGAGGCATTGTCAGACTTTGAACCAAAATAACAGCGATACCTAAACCCATCGCAGTTGAGACTTTCTTGGAAACAGCCAAAAAAGTACACATACCTAGGAAAAAAGCTAAAGCAAGGTTCTCTACAAAAACGGCTCGTATAAATAAACTAATATAAGCTTCCATTAAACCACCTCCGTTCCATTAACTTCTTGAATTTTAAAATCAGCTTGCTCTACCTGTGATGACTTCCAACTACGAAGCCCCCAAATCAAAAGCCCAATAATAAAAAATGCACTTGGAGGTAACAACATCAGCCCATTTGGCACATACCAACCACCATCATTAACTGTTGATAAAACTTCTATACCGAACAACTTTCCGGACCCTAATAGCTCTCGGAATGTCCCAACGATCATTAAAACAAGACCATATCCCAAGCCATTACCAATACCGTCTAAAAAGCTAATGCCTGGTGGGTTTTTCATTGCAAAGGCTTCAGCACGACCCATAACAATACAGTTTGTAATAATCAAACCAACAAACACAGACAACTGCTTGCTCAAGTCATAAACATAGGCTTTCAACACCTGATCAACCACAATAACTAGTGAAGCAATTATCGTCATCTGCACAATAATTCGTATCGCACTCGGAATATGGTTACGGATCATACTAATTGATAAATTTGAAAATGCCGTTACTGACGTTAATGCTAAGCTCATCACCAGAGCTGTACCAAGATTAGTGGTGACAGCCAGAGCCGAACAAACACCTAATACTTGCAAACCAATAGGGTTATTCTCTACCAACGGATCCAATAAGATTTTTTTAGTTTCATTGCTCATTTTAAACTCCGTTTACTTGAATTTTGTTTAGGTAACGTTGATAGCCTTCATGACCCATCCAATATTTCAACATGTTACTGACACCACGGCTGGTCAGCGTTGCTCCTGCTAGACCATCGACGTGAAATTCTGCTTGAGCTGAACCTGGGACAACAGTGCCTTTGATAACCTTTATTGCAACATTTCCGTCTGCATCGTAAATCTTTTTACCTGCCCAGATTTTCTTCCATTTCGGGTTATCGACCTCACCACCTAAACCTGGCGTTTCACCATGTTCGTAATAACTTAGGCCTACTATAGTTTCTCCATCTTTCTCTATCGCTAGAAACCCATATAAAGTTGACCACAAACCATAACCGTTGATTGGTAAAATAATCTGTTTTACTTCACCCTTTTCTTTTACTTGATAAACAGGCATGTATTTAGGTCGCATTCTAATGCTAGCTATATCATCTTCCTTCGCTATTTTAAGATTAAGCAACGGATCTTTAGCTGCCCTTCTCTCATCAAAGCTTGCAGCATCCAACTTGCTTGTATAGTCGCCCGTTTCAAGGTCTACAAGTTTGATGTCGATTTTCGAAAAAGCTTGTTCTATATCATCGCCCTCTTGATAGAGACCCGCGACTTGTAAAATATTCTTTTTCTTATCTAAATCTTTGTTAAGTTCCTGCAACGGTTTTAAATAAACGGCTGAAACAGAAACAAAGACTGCACAAACAAGACATACCAAGGTCGCCATAATAAATGTTTTTACCGTGCTATCATTTGGAAGTGCAAGAAAGTTGAATACACTCACCGGTTTGCTTTGAGTATCATTAGGCATTTCTTTTCTCCCTTCTTTTGATATTTGACTGAATAACAAAATAGTCAATCAAAGGTGCAAACATATTCGCAAACAAAATAGCCAACATCATCCCTTCTGGAAATGCGGGGTTAACAACACGAATCAATATCACCATTAATCCAATTAACAAACCATAAATCCATCTACCCGTATTTGTCATTGCTGCACTAACTGGGTCTGTTGCCATGTAGATAGCACCAAAAGCAAAACCACCAAGCACTGCATGCCAATACCAAGGTGTTGCAAACATAGGGTTCGTATCGCTACCAATCATATTTAATAGTGTACTGGTCAACACCATGCCACCCATGATTCCCAACATAATGCGATATGAAGCAACCCGTGTATACAGTAAGAAACTGGCTCCAATTAAACAAGCTAACGTTGACGTTTCACCAATTGACCCTTGCATTGTTCCTAAAAAGGCATCCATCCACGTAATACCGGATGCCATCACCGCATCAATACCACCTGCCGCGGCTAAACCTAATGCAGTTGCACCACTAAAACCATCTACTGCTGTCCATATCGCATCACCTGACATTTGTGCTGGATAAGCAAAGAATAAAAATGCACGACCTGTTAGTGCAGGATTTAGAAAGTTTTTACCCGTTCCGCCAAAAACCTCTTTACCGATCACAACACCGAATGAAATACCCAGAGCAACCTGCCATAGAGGGGTAGTTGCCGGTAAGATTAATGAGAACAGCATGGACGTAACGAAGAAGCCTTCATTAACCTCATGCCCTCTAACGATAGCAAAAACCACTTCCCATATACCACCCACCAAGACCGTGACAACATAAATTGGCACGTAGTACATAGCTCCATGTACCATGCAGGCCAAAATACTATCCGCATCGTAGCCCACCAAATTAGTGACCACGCCTCGCCAAGTATCCAGCGTTGCAAGCCCCATATTAGCCATCGCCATATTTGCTTGATGACCAGTATTCCACATGGCCATTATCACGCAAGGCAAGGCCGCAATAAAAACATACGTCATGATACGTTTTAAATCTATCGCATCACGCACATGCATCGAACCCGTAGTTACATCCTTAGGTGTATACAAAAAAGTATCGACCATCTCATAGATCGCATAATACTTTTCAAAAGGACCGCCTTTTGAAAAGTGCGGGTGGATTGAATCCAAATAATTCCTTAAACGGGACATCAGCCCTCCTTCTCAATGTGTGAGAGATTGGCACGCAAGGCCAATCCAAAATCATGCTTACCTGAGTCTACAAAAGAGCACAAAGCTAAATCCTCTTCATCTAGCTCTAACGCACCTAACGAATCTGCAGCCTCTGTATCCATAACAACAAGAGAGCGAATCAATTGAGTTGGTAAAATATCTAAAGGCATAACCTTCTCAAAAACTCCAATCGGTACAATAGCTCGCGGACTGCCGTGAGCGGAGGTATCAAATGCCATTTTTTTCTTACGGTTAAAGCTTGAAAGCAACGTATTTGTTATTGAAAACTTCTCTCCAGCGGGGTTAACCCAGCCTAATAATTGGCGCTCCCTACCTTCTTTTAAAACAGACACTTGAACATGATAGCGACCCAAGTAAGTTGCCCAGTTCACCGCTTTTCTTCCCTGTAAAATAGAACCCGATACAACTCGCACTTTACCTTCTGATATTTCGCCGTCTACAAGCTCCTCAGTGTTCGCACCAAGCCTTGTTTTTATCAATCGTGGATGATTAACTACTGGACCAGCTAAAGCAATCACTCGTTCCACATTCAAACGACCTGTTGCAAAAAGCTGACCGATACTAATGACATCTTGATAAGCTATTGTCCATGAGATCTTTTTAACACTAACGGGGCTAATAAAATGCATATGGGTTCCAGCTAAACCAGCTGGGTGTGGTCCAGAAAACTCAGCCACGTCTACATTCGCTGGCACTGATAATTCCGCACCAGGCGCTTTACTCACATAGACTTTACCCTCTGTTAACTTAGACAACACAATTAAACCCGTTTTAA
>JGI24023J19991_10001671_pt1 | contig 16806 bp, 15 predicted proteins | sample Cruoilmetagenom1_FD_19991 | JGI IMG/M metagenome (IMG submission 19991) | reverse complement strand
CGAGCGATTGTACTCCGGCGCCAAACCTGTGGATAGAGACTCATGGCCGTGCGCTTTAGCGGCTTGAGTGTTTTGCGCGGGAGGCGGGTTACGCCCTTCTAAACTTTGCAACCCATAGCTTCATCTGTGCCGCGATCCGCTCGATATTTTCGTCGCTGCCAGCTTGAAAGATCATCACTCTATATTTTGTTCTAGCTACGAGAAGCTTTTCAAAATCCACTTTGATTGCATTCTCTCCTTCCCACTCCGACTCCGCTACGAGGAAAATGTCTACAAAATGGTCAGACTTATCCGCTTGATACCAAACAACATCGTATAGCCACTCGCTACCATCATCAGAATCGCATCCGTTAGCGACTGTCAGCCAATGAAATTTTCTGCCAACATCAACAAGTGCCTGCTTAACTGCGCGAGTCCACGGAGATTCACCTGACCACTCTTCTTCCTTAGCCCTTGACGGAATCTCTTCCAACTCGGCAACTATATTTCTCTCTATCGTATCCATTTTTTTCCCAGCATTAGCGACGTAGTCATCGTACACCGCGATGGCTACGCGCTGCAACCAGAACGATCTGGACGGAATAGTCTGGTAGAATAGTCGCCTGTGCAACTGCTTCAAGGCCACCGCTCGGCGTGAGCAAACGGGCGACGGCGGAAGCGGTAAATCTTAGCGTAACAGGAGCGTTGAATGCCGAGCGTATCGGAAACCGATATCGAAAATGTCTTGAAAACCCTGATCGACCCCTATCCGGAGCAGGATCTCGTCTCCGCCAAAGCGGTCAAAAGCATCCGCATCGAGGGTGCGGTGGTATCGGTCGACATCGTGCTTGGCTATCCTGCAAAAAGTTGCCGGGATGAGCTCGCCGGGCAAATCAAAGCACGGGTTGAGGCGGTGGCCAGCGTTGAGCAGGCCAACGTCGTCATCGACTGGGATATCGTCTCTCATGCGGTTCAGAGCAATCTGAAACCGCTGCCGAACGTCAAAAACATCATTGCTGTCGCTTCGGGAAAAGGAGGGGTCGGCAAATCGACCACCGCCGTCAATCTCGCGTTGGCGCTCGCCTCCGAAGGCGCCCGGGTCGGCATTCTCGATGCCGATATCTACGGCCCGAGCCAACCGCGGATGCTGGGGCTTTCCGGCTACCCGGAAAGCAAGGACGGCAAGAGCATGGAGCCGAAGATCGCCTATGGAGTCCAGTCCATCTCCATCGGCTATCTCATCGATGAGGAGACGCCGATGATCTGGCGCGGACCGATGGTGACCAACGCGCTTCGGCAGCTGCTCAACGATACCAATTGGGACAATCTCGATTATCTTGTGGTCGATCTTCCGCCCGGCACCGGCGACATCCAGCTTACGCTGTCGCAGCAGATTCCGGTCAGCGGCGCGGTGATCGTCACCACGCCGCAGGATATTGCGCTGCTGGACGCCCAGCGAGGTTTGAAAATGTTCGAGAAGGTGGGCATTCCGGTGCTCGGTATCATCGAGAATATGAGCACTCATATCTGCAGCCAATGCGGTTTCGAGGAGCCGATCTTCGGCTTCGGCGGCGGCGAAAAGATGGCGAAAAAACAAGGCGTGGAGCTGCTGGGTGCATTGCCGCTCGATATAAACATCTGCACCAATGCCGACAGCGGCCAGCCGACGGTGGTTGCCGACCCTGATGGCCGACCGGCAGCGATGTACAAAGAGATCGCGCGTAAAATGGCCGCCAAACTGGCGTTGCGGGCGAAGGATTACCGCGGAAGATTCCCCGAAATCGTTATTCGAAACGACTGAGTGACTGCCCGATGAGTATAAAATCCGACCGTTGGATTCGCCGTATGGCGGAGCAGCACGGAATGATCGAACCGTTCGAGCCGCGCCAGATTCGCGAAGCCGCCGATCGCCGCGTCATCTCCTATGGCACATCGAGCTACGGCTACGATATCCGCTGTTCCGACGAGTTCAAGATCTTCACCAACATCAACACCGCGGTGGTCGATCCGAAAAACTTCGATGCCGAAAGCTTTGTCGGCGTGAAGTCGGATGTTTGCATCATTCCGCCCAACTCTTTTGCACTGGCAGGCACCGTGGAGTACTTCAGGATTCCACGCAACGTGCTGGTCATCTGCCTGGGAAAATCGACTTACGCAAGATGCGGCATCATCGTCAACGTCACGCCGCTGGAGCCGGAATGGGAAGGACATGTCACCCTGGAATTTTCCAACACCACGCCGCTGCCGGCAAAGATCTATGCCAATGAAGGCGTGGCCCAAGTGCTGTTTCTCGGTGCCGATGAACTGTGCGAAGAGTCCTACAAGGACCGCGGCGGAAAATATCAGGGGCAGCGCGGCGTCACCCTGCCGAAAGTGTGAGCGCTGAAATCCACGGTCGGTAAAAAGACAACAGCCTGACTCATGTCCGAACAACCTGAAAAATTCAGCATCCTCATCACCGGCTGCTCCAGCGGCATCGGTGAGACCACCGCCTACGGATTGAAAGAGCGCGGCTACCGGGTGTTCGCCTCGGCCCGACAGACGAAAGATGTCGAGCGGCTGAAAGCGGCCGGCTTTGAAGCGGTGCAACTGGATCTTGCCGACAGCGGGAGCATTCAGGCGGCGGTCGAAGCCGTTGCCGAAGAGACCGGTGGCACACTGGACGCGCTCTTCAACAACGGCGCCTTCGGCCAGCCCGGCGCCGTGGAGGACCTTACCCGCGATATACTGCGCTTCCAATTCGAAACCAACCTGTTCGGCACCCACGAATTGACCAACCACGTGCTCCCTTTGATGCGTCGACAGGGACATGGTAGGATTCTGTACAACAGCTCGGTGTTGGGCTTTGTCGCCGCGAAATACCGCGGCGCCTACAACGCCAGCAAGTTTGCCTTGGAAGGTCTGGTCGATACACTGCGGCTGGAGCTTCACGGGAGCAACATCCATGTCGTGTTGATCGAACCGGGCCCGATCAGCAGCCGGTTTCGCGATAATGCGTTTCGCCTCTTTCAACAGAACATCGACGCCGAGCACAGCGTCCATCGCGAGGCTTATCAAGCGATTGCGAAGCGGCTGCAGCAAGAGGGGCCCGTCGTGCCGTTCACGCTGCCGCCGGAAGCCGTGCTAAGAAAAGTGATCAACGCTCTGGAAGCACGGACCCCTAAAATTCGTTATGGGGTCACGGTTCCAACCCATCTTTTTGCCGTTTTGCGGCGAATTCTTCCCTGGCGGGCTCTGGACTGGGTTTTGAGCAGAATATAAAGGTACTCGGGGCGGCGTCATGCGACAGAAAACATTCGATGTGATCGTTGTCGGCGGCGGCCCGGCCGGCGCTTCGGCTGCTTATACGCTGGCAGGCCACGGCATGGGCGTCTGCCTGGTGGATAAAGCCGTCTTCCCGCGCGACAAGTTATGCGGCGGCCTGCTGACCGAACGCAGCCGCAAGGCATTCGACACCGTTTTCAATACCAGCTGGCAGCCGGCGGTCGAGGGTTTTTCGCGAGGCATGCGGTTTTATTACCGGGACCGCTTGCTCAATGAAGTCAAGGATTATACGAACCTGACATGGACGCGCCGGACTCTATTCGACGCCCACCTGGTCGATCTGGCAAAAAGCAACGGTGCCTGCATGCGGCAGGGCGTCGCGGTGAAAGCGGTCGAACCGGAGTCCTGCACCGTGACACTGGCCGACGGCATTCGCATCGAAGCGGATTATTTGATCGGCGCGGACGGCGTCAACAGCATCGTCGCGCAATCGCTGTTCGGCCGGGCCTTCGACAAAAAAACCATCGCTTTCGGCCTGGAAATAGAAGCGCCGCTGGGCGGCCGGCTCCAGGACATCACCGACCCCGAGATCTATTTCGGTGTGGTCAAATGGGGTTACGGCTGGGTGTTTCCCAAGCAAGAGACGCTGACGATCGGGGTTGCCGGGCTATGGAGAAAAAACCGGGACATCAAAAATGCCTTTCGCCGATTCGTCCGGCACCGATGTCATGGGATGCCGCAGGCGAAAATAAAAGGCCAGTACATCCCTTTTGGCGACTATCGCCGCGTGCCGGGACGCGGCAACATATTGCTGTGCGGCGATGCCGCCGGTGTGGTGGAGCCGATCACCGGAGAAGGCATCGCCTATGCCATGCAAAGCGGCTATCTGGCAGCCCGCGCGATCATCGAATCAGCCGCCCGGAGACAACCCGCAGCCGCCTGTCGGTACTATGCAGCAGGCTATGCATCGATTGCCGGCTCACTGCGTTGGGCCAATGCGCTGCGCTACCTCATCTTCCCCAAATGGAGCGAACCGCTCTTTGTCAGCCTGTTGCCAAAAACAAAAAGCGTGCCGCGCAAACATCTGGACCTGATGGCCGCCGATCTTGACTACAACGAATACGCACAGTTTCTCATCAGGAAAACCGGAGGCTTTTTGTTCGACAGCGTAATCAGACGTTCCCCGGGCCAACGGCGCCGGGCTCTGAAATAAAGAGCCATAGCGCATAAAAAAACAATGCGTTATACTGAAAAATTCAGTGACTCTCAATAAGGCGCTTCTTGCGTCGCCCCGGCTTATTGAAAAGCTATGAAAACCGCCTTTTTTCCCGTTGTCATCACAACGGGATGCAAGAGTACACACCATGCGCATGACACATGCGCATTCCATTTCGGCGCTTTGGGCAGCCGAGAAACGACTTGCTGAATAATTACGATACGGAGGATTCCGCCTGTGGCACGAGTGACTGTCGAAGATTGCCTGGACAATGTTGAAAACCGTTTTGAACTGGTCCTTCTGGCGGCCAAACGTGCGCGCCAGCTGGAGAGAGGGACCGCTGAACCGAAGGTCGATTGGGAAAATGACAAGGCGACCGTCGTCGCCTTGCGTGAAATCGCGGCGGGTATCATCACACCGGAAACGCTCTACACTCAAGCGTCATCCGAACCCACGGCCGATAATGCCCCGGATAGCGACGAAGCAGAACCCGCTGAACCGTCTGCGAGCAAAACAGACACCCCTGCGACGGAGTGACCGATAGCACGAGGCGGCCCGCCTCCTTGGTGGACTTGGTCGTTAAGCACGGTTACAATGCATGGAAGGTAGGAGAGGAGGCTGTCCGAGAACAGACTGATCTACTGCGGCCAAGCCTGATTGCCCTCGCTACGATCGCTATTCTCGGACAACCTCCTAGCACTTGAGAGACGATGACACTGCACTCCAATTTCGAGTAATTGATTTTCATCCCGTCCCAATGCCACCAGACATGCGCGCAGAACAAGACCACGGGCGTTTCAGTTCCGCCCCAGCCGAAGTATGCGCGGCAGCTCTGGCTCCGGCCGTAGCAACTGAATCACCCCAGGAAAAACTGCTGCGGCGTTTGTGTGCGATGCTGAGCACGTACACCGATGCCGACCAGATCGAAAAAGTGCGTGAAAGCTTTCGGCTCGCCGATCGAGCCCATCGCGGCCAGTCCCGCAAAAATGGGGAACCGTACATTTGCCACCCGCTCTCTGTCGCTATGATACTGGCCGATATGCGAATGGATTCGAGAGGAATCATGGCGGCTATTTTGCACGATGTCATCGAAGATACCCAGACCTCGAAAGAAGAGATCGCCGAACGATTCGGCGAGCAAGTCGCAGAACTGGTCGATGGCGTCACCAAGCTCACCAAGTTGGGCAACAAATCGCGCGCCGAGACACAAGCCGAAAATGTGCGCAAAATGTTTCTGGCGACGGCGCGTGACCTGCGAGTGATCATGGTCAAACTGGCTGACCGGACCCACAATATGCGCACATTGGCTGCCATGCCGCTGGAGGCAAAAAAGCGTATCGCCACTGAAACGCTGGAAATCTACGCCCCCATCGCCATTCGCCTGGGCATGGACCAAATCCGGCGCGAACTGGAGGATCACGGATTTGCCGCCAAATATCCGATGCGCTACCGCATTCTCGACCGTACAGTCAAAAAAAGACGCGGCCACCGTAAAGAAGTATTGGCCACCATCGAATCGACAATCAAGAAACGCCTGACTCAGGAGGGCCTGCAGTGCCAGGTCATCGGCAGAGAAAAAGATTTATACAGCATCTACCGAAAGATGAAGGAGAAGGGCATCTCATTTTCGGAAGTGTTCGATGTCTACGCTTTCAGAATCGTCGTCGACGAAGTGGGTGACTGTTATCGTGCCTTGGGACTCATGCATGCTCTGTACAAACCCCTGCCGGGACGATTCAAGGACTATATCGCTCTGCCGAAAGCCAACGGCTACCAGTCGCTGCATACCATCCTCGTCGGCCCCTACGGGTTTCCACTGGAGATTCAGATTCGGACCCGCGGTATGCATCGCCAGGCCGAATCCGGCATCGCCGCTCATTGGCTGTACAAGGTCGACGACAGAGAAGCGTCCGACGCACGGGCCCGGGCGCACGAATGGATCAGGGATTTGCTTGAAACCCAGAAAGACGGCGGCAATTCGCAGGACTTCATAGAAAACCTCAAAGTCGACCTGTTTTCACAAGAGGTCTTTGTGTTTACCCCTCGGGGGGATATTGTCAAACTACCCAAAGGCGCGACCATTATCGATTTTGCTTATGCCGTGCATACCGACATCGGCGATTCATGCATTTCGGCAAGGGTGGACAGGCAACTGATGCCGCTGCAGACGCCGCTGGAAAACGGCCAGACCGTCGAAATCATCATGACCGAATGGGCCCGTCCCAATCCGCTGTGGCTGAATCATGCGGCGACCGCCAAGGCCCGTTCGGCGATACGCACTTACTTCAAACATTTCAAGCGGCAGGAAGCCATCGACTTGGGCCGGCGTCTGCTCGAAAAAGAACTCAGCGGTATGACAACGCGTCTGGATGACATCCCCCATTCCCGCTTGGGCGTGTTGCTTAAAGTGCTGGATTATTCCTCCCTCGAACAACTGCTGGAAGACATTGGTTTGGGCAACCGTATGCCGGTGCTGGTAGCGAAGCGCTTATGCCAGGACGATATCAACGCCGGCATCAAGCTGAACGAAAAAGAGCGGGGTTCCAACTCACCGCTTGCCATTAAAGGCACCGAGGGGATGGTCGTCAATCTGGCGAAGTGCTGTCGACCCATCCCCGGCGATCCGATTATCGGTTTTTTCAATCCGGGAAAAGGCATCGCGGTCCACCTCAACGACTGCAAGAATGTCACTGAGATCCGCAAAAGGCCGGTGAATTGGCTGGAACTCGAATGGGACCGAAACGTCGAGGGCGACTTCCTGGTGGAAATCCGCATGGACGTACAGAATCAGCGCGGCACACTGGCTACCATCGCCTCCACCATCTCACGTCTCGATTCGAACATCGAGAATATCCTGCTGAAAAACCAGGACGATCCAATTTCGTCCGATTTCGTGACACTGACCGTGCGCGACCGGATCCATCTCGCGCGGATCATGCGTCAACTCAAAAAGCTGCCGATCGTTTCGAGAATCGCCCGGGTCAGGGCCTGATATCGATCAGAATAAATCAGCAAGAGATCATCAACGTTATAAAAGGCCGAACTCGACGTCCAACGAGGATCATGAAAAAGGAAATCATCAACACCGACAATGCACCTCAAGCCATTGGTACCTATTCACAGGCGGTCAAAGTCTACAATACCGTCTATCTTTCCGGGCAGATCCCTTTGAACCCAATGACGATGACGATGGTTTCCGGTGATATGGAGGCGCAGATCCGGCGCGTATTCGACAATCTCAAGGAGGTTGCCGAAGCGGCCGGGGGCAACCTGTCGGATATTGTCAAACTCAATGTGTTCCTGACCGATCTCGCCCATTTTCCTCTAGTCAACGAACTCATGGCGGAATATTTCCAACCGCCCTATCCTGCGCGCGCCGCGGTTGGCGTCGCCGCCCTGCCCAAAGACGCCGGCGTCGAAATGGATGCCGTCATGATGGTCGATCCGGAATACACCTACTAGGTCGGAGACCGCCCGCGTCGGCGTTTTGGGAGATGTCGCAACAGGCGTTGGCTGGCCACCCGGTCGTTTCTCTCAAAGGCGTCGGCCCGAAAACTGCTCGATGCCTCGAAAAACTGGGCATAAGAACAGTCGAAGATCTGCTTTATCACCTGCCTTTGCGTTATGAAGACCGCACCAGAATTCATCCACTCGGAGCGCTGCATCCGGGCCGGCGGGTATTAGTCGAGGGGCGCATCGAAACGGCGGAAATCATAGCCCGTCGACGTCCCGCGCTGGTGTGCCGAATCGGAGATGGCAGCGGACATTTGCTGGTGCGCTTTTTTCGCTTCACAGCCCGCCAGCGCACAGAACTCGACCGCGGTACGATGCTGCGCTGTTTTGGCGAGGTCCGTTCCGGCTATTCGGGATACGAGATGATCCATCCGGAATATCGCTGTATAAGCGAAGAGCAGGCCGGCATCGTCGGCGGCCGCCTGACGCCGGTCTATCCGCTCACCGAAGGGCTGAACCAAACCACGCTGAGACGGCTGATCACTCAGGCGCTGGAGCTGCTGGACAACAGCGGGCCGAATGAAGCACTGCCGGACTGGATTCCGCCCGCCATCCTAAGCTCGAACCACTATCCACCGCTGCATGAGGCCATTGGTCTGCTGCATGCGCCGGCCGCCGACACAGAACTGGAGGCGATCACCCGCTGGAACCATCCCGCGCAACAGCGGCTGGCATTCGAGGAGTTGCTGGCGCACCATTTGAGCCTGACCCGACGACTGGTCAGGATGCGCTCACGCCGGGCCCCGGTCTGTCAACCGAACCATACTGCCGAGCGCGATTTTCTCTCGGCACTGCCGTTCAGCCTGACGCCGGCGCAGCAGCGCGTCATCGCCGAGATCCAATCCGACTTGTCATCGGGCTCCCCGATGATGCGCCTGGTACAGGGTGATGTCGGCTCCGGAAAGACGGCGGTTGCCGCCTGCTGTGCGCTGTCAGCACTGGCCGCCGGATATCAGGTGGCGGTAATGGCGCCGACGGAACTGCTGGCTGAACAGCACTACCGAAATTTCACCGCCTGGCTGACCCCATTGGGCGTAAACGTGCTCTGTTTGACCGGCAAATATAAGGGGAAACGCCGAACGGAGGCGGTGCAGACGATTCGTCAGGGCGATGTCGGCGTGGCGATTGGAACCCACGCTCTGTTTCAGGAAGAGGTAAACTTTTCGCGGCTGGGATTTGTTATCATTGACGAGCAGCATCGCTTTGGTGTGCATCAACGATCGGCGCTGCGTGCCAAAGGGCTGCACGATGGTTTTTATCCGCATCAGCTCATCATGACCGCCACACCAATTCCACGAACCCTGGCGATGCTCAGTTTTACCGACACGGCCGTTTCGGTGATCGATGAACTGCCGCCCGGGCGCATCCCGGTGCGTACCAGCGTGATGCCGGCAAGCCGGCGGGATGAAGTCATCCAGCGAATCGGTCGATGGGTTCGGGAGGGCCGGCAAGCCTACTGGGTCTGCACTTTGATCGAAGAGTCGGAGATCCTGCAGTGTGAAGCGGCCGAGGAGACGATGAGCAGGCTGGCCGCGGCGCTTCCCGAAATACGGATTGGGTTGCTGCACGGACGCATGCACTCCTCTGAAAAAGAGTCGACGATGGGTGCGTTCATGCAGCACGAAGTCGATGTGCTGATAGCGACCACCGTGATCGAAGTGGGCGTCGACGTACCGAACGCGGACCTCATGATCATCGAAAACCCGGAGCGCTTGGGGCTCTCGCAGCTGCACCAGCTGCGCGGACGGGTCGGCCGAGGCACGAAACAGAGTTTCTGCATGCTGATGTATCAACCGCCCCTGTCTGACATTGCACGGCAACGATTGTCCGTCATTCGTCAATCGAACGATGGCTTTGCAATCGCCGAAGAGGATCTCAAGTTAAGGGGTCCCGGCGAAGTGATGGGTACCCGCCAGACCGGCCGCATCGAGTTACGCATCGCCGATCTGGCCCGGGACAAAGCGCTTCTGCCCGGCGTTCTGGAAGCCGCGGAGTGGATTCAACAGACGCATCCAGAGTGCATCGAACCGATTATTCGACGCTGGCTCGGCGATTCCGCCGGTTACGCAGACGTTTAAAAACCAACCGTTAGCTTTCGCTACTCCTCGAGCCAACCTTCGCATGGTTGATCCGCCAAATTGAAAATTGCTGGAAAAGAGAAAAGAATATTGACTGACAAAAGTTTTCTGTTCAAACGTGAGCCGAATTGGCTGCCTGCCTGGCGCGGCAAACAAGGCAACATTCCATCGACAGCCCGCACCTGGCTTTATGAATCCGCGTCCCTCACGCAGCGTCTGCGCAATACCTGTGGTCATGCCTTTCATGTGCGCCTGCTGCAACAGTGCTGGACGAAACCTTTTCAAGGGGAAGCGAAAACCTTGCGAATAAGGAACGGTCAACATGCGCTGATTCGGGAAGTATTGCTTCGATGTGACCAACAGCCACTTATTTTGGCGCGAACCATTATTCCGTCCAGAACCTTACGTGGCGCCAACCGCCGGTTATCCAATCTGGGCACGCGGCCGTTGGGGGATGTTATTTTTTCCTACCCGGGACTGCAGCGGCTGAGACTGGAAGTCGCACACGTAACGAACAGTGACTGGAACACGGAGTCGATGGCCGACCTCGCGCCGGATTCGGGCGTGTGGGGCAGGCGTACCGTCTACTCGCTGAGCGGCCGCAAACTGCTGGTCTGTGAATTCTTTCTGCCAGCGGTTTTGGCACTGGAGGAACGGCGATGACGGCAAACAAGGCGGCGCTCACTACACTTCTGTCCGACCGCGCCCAACACTACTGGTATTTGATGCGCTTCGACCGGCCGATCGGCATCCTGCTGCTGTTGTGGCCGGCATTATGGGCGCTCTGGATCGCAGGACAGGGACATCCCGACCCCTTGGTCCTGTTCGTCATCGTCGCCGGCGTGATTTTGATGCGGGCGGCCGGCTGCGTGATCAATGACTACGCCGACCGTGAAATCGACCCGCTGGTCGCTCGAACCCGGCAACGGCCGATCGCCGCCAAACAGGTCACGCCGAACGAGGCGCTGGCCCTGTTTGCCATTCTCTGCCTGACAGCATTTGCTCTGGTTCTTCTCCTAAACACTATGACCATCCTGCTGTCGTTCGTCGGTGCCTTTCTGGCCGCTTCCTACCCATTCATGAAGCGTTATACCTACTGGCCGCAGCTTTATCTGGGAATCGCTTTCGGCTGGGCAGTGCCGATGGTATTTGCAGCAGAAACCGAAACCGTTCCAAACGTCGCCTGGCTGCTCTATCTGGCGACGATCCTATGGGCATTGGCTTACGATACCATGTACGGAATGGTGGACCGGGACGATGACCTGAAAATCGGCGTGAAATCGACCGCCATTCTGTTCGGAGATATGGACAGAGTTTTGATCGCGATGATTCAGGTGTTCGTGCTGCTGATCCTGATGGCGGTCGGTACGCGGGCCGGCCTGGGTTGGCCCTATTATCTGGGGCTCAGCGCCGCAGCACTGCTGGCCGGCTATCAGCAGATGCTGATCTTCACTCGGTCGAAGGAAGGCTGCTTCAAGGCCTTTTTGAACAACAACTGGCTCGGCTGCGCGGTGTTCGCAGGGCTCGCCATCGATTATCTTCTGGCATGATGGTTGGGTGCTAAGAGGCTGTCCGAGAATAGCGATCGTAGCGAGGGCGGGACTGATTGAGTCAGACTTTTTGATCATTTGAGGCGAATAGTGGGCCTATTTAACAAAAATGATCGGAAAATCTGGCCAATCAGGCTCGGCCGCAGTAGATCAGCCTGTTCTCGGACAGCCTCCTAGGTTTGATCGCCTGTTCGGGTGGCCATCGATTGGAATATGCAATGCACCCCGCGGGCGAATCAGGCACGCCTGTTCGCTCGCAGGGGCATTGCATCGAATCACCGGACCGGGAGCCGGTGATCGCTACAACTGTTAGGTTTTCTCCTCATCAGAGGGAGCTGCCTCCTCACCGGCGGAAGCAGGTTCTTCGCTCGCTGGCGCCGCTCCCTCAGAGGCCGGAGCGGGTTCCTCACTCGCTGAAGCCTTCTCTTCGCCCCCACCCGGAGCAGCCGCACCGGTGTCGGTGCCACAGGTATTCTTCCCAAGGCCGGAAAGAACCGGACACCAGGTCAGATAGGCGGAACCAACCAGTATTATCCCCAACACCAGCAAAAAGATATTGCCCCAAAACACCGCCACCAAGAGCGCCGCAATACCGACTGCATAGCGTATTTTCTGATCTGTCGAGCCCACATTATGCTCAAAATGGACCATTCTTTTAAAATCGAAATTCATGTCGTTTACCTCCTCCAAACTTGTTTCATTATTTTTGATATTGGCTGCCCATATCCGAACCGGATGAGCATACACCACCGCACTCATGACGCCCGATGCCTGCGAACGACAGACACACCAAGCGGTCAGTACGATGAGACATTTGCGCCGAGCACCTGTTCCACCATGACGGAAACCTCACCACGGCGCAAACGCCTTGACGATTGTGCAAGCTAAAACCCAATTGTGCAAGTCTGATACAATATTTTCATGGATTTGACAACAATCATCGACGCACTGAACGACGCGCAGCGCGAGGCGGTCACGCTGCCGGCCGGCTCCGCGCTGGTTCTGGCCGGCGCCGGAAGCGGTAAGACCCGCGTATTAGTGCACCGCATTGCCTGGCTGGCGCAAGTCGAAGCGGTCCCGCTTCATCGCCTGATGGCGGTGACCTTTACCAATAAGGCGGCGGCCGAGATGCGGGGCCGCGTCGAAGCGCTGCTGCACCATTCGGCGCGCGGCCTGTGGATCGGGACCTTTCACGGCTTGGCGCACCGCCTGCTGCGCCGACACGCCGAAACAGCCGGGCTGCCGGAGACGTTCCAGATTCTCGATGCAGACGATCAATACCGATTGATCAGACGTCTGTTGAAATCGCTCAACCTGGACGAAGGCCGCTGGCCTCCCAGGCAGGTTCAATGGTACATCAATGGTCAGAAAGACGAGGGGCGCCGGCCCAAGGCAATCGTCGAAACCGGTGATCCGTTTCAACACCAGATGCTACAGCTCTATACCGCCTATGAGGCCATCTGTCAGCGTTCCGGACTTGTCGACTTCGCCGAACTGCTGTTGCGGGCACACGAGCTGCTGCGTGATCACGCCGAATTGCTGAGCCACTACCAGGAGCGTTTTCACCACGTGCTGGTGGACGAATTTCAGGACACCAATACCATTCAGTACGCCTGGCTGCGGCTGTTGTCCGGCGAATCTGGCAACCTCTTCGTCGTCGGCGACGACGATCAGTCGATTTACGGCTGGCGCGGCGCCAAGATCGAAAATCTCCACCGCTTCCGCCGGGACTACCCGGATCATCGCCTGGTGCGGTTGGAGCAGAACTACCGCTCGACCGCCACCATCCTCAATGCAGCCAACGTGCTGATTGCAAACAATGAAAACCGGCTCGGCAAAAAACTGTGGACCGAGGGGACGCAAGGTGAGCCGATCAGCCTGTATGCCGCATTCAATGAACAGGACGAAGCCTATTTCGTCGTCGAACGGATCAAACAATGGCTCGAGCAGGGGCACCTGCGCAGCGATGCCGCCATCCTCTATCGCTCTAACGCTCAGTCCAGACTGTTCGAAGAAAAGCTCATCCAGGCCGGCATTCCTTATCGGGTATACGGTGGGCTGCGTTTTTTCGATCGCGCCGAAATCAAGGACGCCCTGGCCTATCTGCGCCTGATCGCCAACCGGGACGATGACGCCTCGTTCGAGCGGGTCGTCAATGCACCGCCTCGCGGCATCGGTGCGCGGACAGTGGAAATACTCCGTGAAGCAGCGCGCTCCCGACAGCAGCCATTATGGCGCGCCGCCGAAAACATCTGCGAAACCAAGGCACTGCCGGCGCGCGCACTCAATGCATTGAAGCAGTTTCTGCAACTCGTCGACGCTATGGAAACGGATGTTCGGGAGATCGGGCTTTCCGAGCAGAGCAAACAGATCATCGAACGAAGCGGTCTGATTCCACATTATCAGAAAGAGGGCGAAAAAGGTGAAACGCGGATCGACAACCTGAAGGAACTGGTGAATGCGACACGTCAATTCGAATACGAACATGGCGACAGCAACGAAGAAGGGATTCCAATCCTGCACCTGTTCCTCGCACAGGCTGCGCTGGAAGCAGGCGATGCGCAGGCGGACGAAGCGGAAGAGTACGTGCAGCTGATGACCATGCACTCGGCGAAGGGACTCGAGTTCAAACTGGTCTTCATGGCCGGCATGGAAGAGGGCCTGTTTCCCGGTGAGCGATCGTTGGAAGAAGTGGGACGTCTGGAGGAGGAGCGGCGGCTTTGCTACGTCGGCATCACCCGCGCCATGCAGCAGCTTCATTTCACCTTCGCCGAATCCCGTCGGCGCTACGGCCGAGAGACGTATCCCAAAATGTCACGATTCCTGCGCGAAATCCCGCCCGAGTTGCTGCAGGAAGTACGCATGCGCGCCCACGTCAGCCGACCCGTCACCGCCGCGCCTGCAGCCCGTCCGACCGGGCTGCTCGACGACAGCTGCGGCTTTCCGCCCGGCCAGCGGGTGATGCACAACAAGTTTGGCGAGGGTGTCGTGCTGCAATGTGAAGGCGATGGCAGCCAAATCCGTGTTCAGGTCAATTTCGAGAAAGGCGGCGCCAAATGGCTCATGGCATCCTACGCCAATCTGCAGGTGGTATAAAGATTGTGTGTCCAATTCAAACCCACCAGCGGCACGCCTGACTCCAATACCCGCCGATCAGACCCAATGGATACATGTCAAGCCCGAAATGGTGTGAACGGCGCACCCTACAGACCGCTTCCACAGCAACACCGAATGCAGGGTGCGCCGTGCGCACCAATCCGCTTTATTCGGACAAGACCAGATCCAGCTCCCACCGGTTGAGTTTCCCGACATCGCGGCCGGCGCGGTCTGAAACGGCGAGCCGCCAATCAGCGTTGCCTTCAGCAAAGCCGCACTCGTAACACTCCTACCAACGCTGGTTGCCGCTCAGTCCTTTATCTGGATATAATATAGAGTATATCCAATTAGCGGAATTAGCGGAGCATCATGGTGCAAAAAGTCTTGTTTTCACTTCCCGATCAATTGGTCTCGAAAATGCGTACGCACATTCCAAACAAACAACGCAGCAAAGTCGTTGCTGCGTTGCTGGAAAAGGAGTTGGAGCGGCGGGAGCAGGCGCTCTACGAATGCGCTTTGGAAGTCGAGGCGGATGAAACGCTGAACGAGGAAATGAAAGATTGGGAAGAAACTGTCGCTGACGGGATAGTGGATGACTCGTGGTGATGTCTATTGGATCAACCTTGATCCCACCCAAGGTTCGGAAATCCGCAAACGGCGCCCCTGTGTCGTGATGGGAGCCACGCCGATCAATAAAGCCCGCCGCACCGTGGTGGTCGTACCGTTATCAACATCTGCCCGGCCCAGACCGCCTTTAACAGTTCCCGTCAATTGCTTGAATCGGGCTTGTGTCGCGGTTTGCGATCAAATTAGAGCCGTTGACAAAAAGCGGTTCCTCGAACGAGCTGGAAGCCTTGGCCAGAAAGATATGGAAGCATTAGAAACGGGGCTTCGGCAAACGTTGCTGCTTTAGCGTTTTCAACGAGTCCTTGAGGGGCAGGACGCGCCCGGCCTCACGTTGGCGAGGCGCAGCGAGCGGCGCGGGGCTTGCCGCGGGCGTGAATTCTTGGTTCTAAGCCATGACCGAAGTTCGCATGAAATTGCCCGCCGCAATGCGCCGTACCGCACACACGCCAAACCCTGTCAAAAATCGAAGACCCATCCTGTTAGGCTGTTGAAATTTTCCACCGATACCCTCAGAATCCAACTCATGACATGTGCGGGAAGAGAGAGAAAGCAGGACGACGGGCTATGGGTCGAGCAGGTCGGCGACGGCCCGGTGGTAGCGACGGCCATTCATGCCGGGCACGAGGTGCGCCGTGATTTGCTGCCGCTGCTGGCTATCGACGAACCCATCCGAGCCCGCGAAGAAGATCCCTATACCGATGCGCTGATCAAAGTAGTCCCATCCTGGATCGCCTTCCGACGCTCCCGCTTCGAGGTGGATCTCAATCGCCCGCGGGAAGAGGCGGTCTACCTGGCACCGGAGATGGCATGGGGTCTGCAGGTCTGGAAGAAGCCGCTCGGCGAAACCAAGATCCAGCGTTCATTGCAGGAATACGACAAATTCTATGAGGAGCTGTACCGCCTGCTGAAAAAGATCGAAAAGCCGTACAACTGTTTCGTGGTCTTCGACCTGCACAGCTACAATTACCGCCGCCGCGGCCCTCATGCACCGCCGGGAGACCCCAAGGAGAACCCGGATGTGAACGTCGGCACCGGCTCTTTGGACCGCAAACGGTGGGAGCCAGTCGTTCGCCGCTTTATCGAGGATCTGCGGAACTACGATTTTCTCGGCCATCATCTCGACGTGCGCGAGAATGTGAAATTCAAAGGAAGGCAGCTGGCGTGGTGGATTCACGAGAAATTCCCGCAGTCATCCTGTGTTCTGGCTATCGAGTTCAAGAAGTTCTTCATGGACGAATGGACCGGGGTCGCCGACATCGATCAGGTCGTAAAGATCCGCAAGGCTCTGCACGCCACCTTGCCGGGGATTCTGGAAGAGCTGCAAAACATTCCGCAGTGTGGATCCCGCGCCGATGACTGATGCCGAAACAGAGACTATTGTCAAAACCCTGCGGGCCGGCGGCTCCGTCGATTGCGCTCTGGAGGGCGGCGGGAGGCTGCATATCGAACGGCCGCTGCCATTCCTTTGCGTCTACCGCCGCCA
>JGI24023J19991_10001668_pt1 | contig 16812 bp, 10 predicted proteins | sample Cruoilmetagenom1_FD_19991 | JGI IMG/M metagenome (IMG submission 19991) | reverse complement strand
CGTTGTGAAGCGGGCAAGGAGTGTTCATTCGCGATCACAGTCGCCAACAATGGCGTCGTTCCCTATGAGGGTCCGCTGGTGGTCTCCGAGCAGATGACGCCGCAAAATGCGCGGCTGCTGCGAACCACGCCCTCGCCATGGAATTGCAACGGCAGCAATGGCCGCTTTACGTGCCGCCATCCCAACCTGTCGCTCGGAATCGGCGAAACGAAGAGGGTGCGGCTCACCTTCCGCATGCCGGCCCGCGCGGGCGCAGATATCCGCAACTGCGCGAGCTTCGTCTGGCGCGGCCCCACCTTCAATGGCCGTACGGCGGCTGCAAAACAGGCTCTGCGGGCGCATGGCTTCAAGCCAGGCGCGCCGAACGCAACGATCACGAGCCAGACCCAGCGCGCCATCCGACGCTTTCAGCGCCAGCAAAACATGCGCATCACCGGCGCCATCAATCCTGCGGTGATGAATGCGCTGATCCGGTCTTGGGGCGTTGGCGATCAAAACGCCACCGACGACAGTTCATGCGTCACGGCTGCGTTCGTCCGCGCGCCACAAACGAGCGATCCGACTCCCATTGATCCAGATCCCGTCGTCACGCCGCGGTTGTGCCCGCGGGGCCAGCAGCGCGTAAATGGCCGCTGTGTCCCCATCTGCAGCGGTGGGCAGACCTTGGTGCGCGGTAAATGTGTCTGCCCATCGGGTCAGCTCTTCGACCGCAAGCTCAACCGCTGCCGTGCGCGCTGCGGATCGGGCACGGTGTTTGACGGCAAGCAGTGCGTTACGCGTTGCCCGGAGGCCGAACGCTGGAACGGCAAACAATGCGTCAATCGTTGTGCTGGCGGTCAACGCTGGAACGACCGCAGAAATCGTTGCGTCAACCGGTGTCAGTCAAGTCAACGCTGGGACGGCAAGCAGTGCGTCAACCGCTGTTCAGCGGGTCAACGCTGGACGGGCAGGCAGTGTGTCAGTTCGTGCGCTGGCGGCAAGGTGTTCGACGCCAAGCGCAACCGCTGCGTCAACCGGTGTCAGTCAAGTCAACGCTGGGACGGCAAGCAGTGCGTCAACCGCTGTTCAGCGAGTCAACGCTGGACGGGCAGGCAGTGTGTTAGCTCGTGCACCGGCGGCAAGGTGTTCGACGCCAAGCGCAACCGCTGCGTATGTCCCTCGGGCCAGACAGAAGTTCGCGGTAAATGCCTGCGTCTGCAGACGACACCCGGTGGCCAAACCACATCGCCTGGTGCGTCCACGACCCAACCGATCCGGTGCTCTGGCGGCAAGGTCTACGACGCCAAGCGCAAGAGCTGTGTGTGTCCGGCAGGTCAGATCGATGTCAGGGGTAAGTGCACCAGAACGCGGATCCAGCCGGGGCGGAAGATCACGCCAAATCTGGTTTTTCCGCGCTGAACGCGCACTGTCGGCCATCGGCGTCCACTATTGGCTAAAAGCGGACGTCATCGACAACGATGCACATGCACGGACTTCAATGCCGCCGCCATCGCTAGGATGGCTCAAATTCACGCGAGCTCATTCCTGATGGTTAATAGACCATTAAGCGAATCGGGTTTCGATCCAGTCTGCCGGAACTTAACCGGACGTGGGTTGCAAGGCAGGAAAGCCAATGCTCAAGCTGCAAGATTCGACGGCCGGGACACCGATGAATCGAAAGGCGCGTCGCGCGGCGCGGCGACAAGGAAAGAAAGACGCCGGGCGGATCCTTTTGACGAGATCGGAAGGCGCGCTGACGTCGTCCCAGAAACAGCTGCTTAATCAGGCGCTGGCTCACCAGAATGATGGCAAGTTGCCTGAGGCTGAAGCCTGCTACCGCCGCGGGCTGGCCGCTGATCCGAATTGTGCGGCTTCACATTTCGGTATTGGCCTTGTTGCACGCCTCGCAGAGAACCCCGACGCCGCGTATCCCTATTTCAAGCAAGCCGTGGTGCTCGACCCCGAGAACGCCACCTATTGGAGCGAGTTGGGCAGTTGCCTATCTAAGATCGAGCAGCATCATGCAGCCGCCATTGCCTTCGAGAACGCAATTGCGCGCAAGCAGGATGACGTCGTCCTGCTCACCAACGCGGCATGGGCCTTCTACCGGGACGACCGCGTGGACCTTGCCTTTCAAACTTACGAACAAGCGCTGAAAATCGACCCGCGCAATGTTCAGGCACTGTTTGGATTGGGCCAACAGCATTTTTCGCTTGGAGATTTGGACGAGGCAAAAAAATGCTTCAGCAAAGCGCTGAAAAGCGATCCCAGCAGTGCCTTGGCATTTTTTCGCTTGGTCGATCTGAGCGAAGATCCGGACGAGCTATCAAAGCTGCTTAAGGGGATTGCGCGCGCCGCCAGCGGCGCCGAGAAGAACGAACAAACCGCCCGGCTCCATTTCGCGGCAGGGAAAGCCTATGGGCGGCTAAAGCAACACGACGACGCATTCGCGCAGTTTGCCACTGGCAACGCCATCCTCAGGTCACTGGTTGGGTTCGACCGCGAGGACGTGCGCACGAGGATCGACGGGCTCATCGAGGCCTTTCAGCCAGACGTGTTCGAGACTCTAAGCGAAGCCGCGACCGACAGCGCACAGCCTGTCTTTATCGTTGGCATGCCCCGATCGGGCAGCACGCTGGTGGAGCAGATCCTGTCCAGTCATCCCGATGTGGAGGACGCCGGAGAGCTCACGAAACTGTGGAACACCGCCTGCTATCTGAAAGAGAATGGCGGTGCGGTGCGCTACCCGCGTGACATAGCCCGGTTCCAACCGGGTCCTCTGGCGGAACTTGGCGCAGATTATCTAAAGGCATTGCGCCAGGGGCGATCCAACAAGGCGCTGCGAATAACCGACAAGCTGCTGGGCAATTTTCTGCATGTGGGATTGATTGGCATTTTGTTTCCAAACGCTGCAATCGTGCATTGTCGCCGCGATCCGATGGACAGCTGCCTTTCCTCTTTCACCCAGATGTTTCAGGTATCCCGCGACTTGGCCTACACGAACGACCTCACTGACCTCGGCTTTTATTACCGGCAGTGCGAGCGGCTCATGGCGCATTGGCGAGAGGTGTTACCCAAGCCCATGCTCGAGATCGAATATGAGGTCATGGTCGCAAATCAGGAAGAGGTGAGCCGCCGTCTTATCGAGCATGTCGGACTTCCCTGGAGCGACAGTTGCCTGGAGTTCTATAATACAAAGCGCAATGTGCAGACCGCCTCGTATATGCAGGTACGAAAACCAATTTACACCTCGTCGGTAGAGAGTTGGCGCAAATACGAAGAACACCTGAGCCCTTTGCGGGAGGCGCTGGATCAATTCGCGCCTGCGTGAGGTTTTCTTTGTGGTAGATCTTCCGATAACTGAATTTCCGCAGAATGTCCGCTTCTGGCTATGAACGGACGTTCGCGGCGGCGTTTTACGACTTACGCATTTGGCTGCGGTCGACCAAGCCAGCTTCGTCGGCTTACGGCCGATGACACCCCTCACCAATTTGTAAAACTGAACAGGTGTTGACGATTTCTCAGGAAACTTTCGGTACCCCACGACTCAGAGGGGATTCTGCCTGCGTCATTCGCGGCTGGATCGTGGTCAGGGTGCAAAGCCCTGTGAGCAGCAAGGGGATAGCAAATGTCCGAGCGCAGACCGCAATGTGCCCATTGTATTTATTGGACGATGGACCATACCGCCGATCCGCCCACCGCAGGCCACTGTCACCGTATGCCGCCTGGTATTTACATCAATCCGAAGAGCGGAACCGTCGTCCAAAAATTTCCCATGACAGACCGTCACCAATGGTGCGGTGAGTGGAACGGCGACGAAGCGGGGCTCGTTGAGGCGGCGCGACAGTCAACCCTTCTCCATGCACGAGAATTTGCGCTGCACGAGAAAGACTCATAGCGCTTTGTCGCCGAACGAAACGGAGCTAGAACGTCAGCTTCTGACTAGCAGCGGACTCCAGGCACAAGCGCCCGTCACGACCGCTTCTCAGTGTTGAGCCAATACGCCTTGCTGCAATTTAGCCGATACGAAATTAGGAGGACGGTCGAGGTCTCCTAGGCCGCCTGCTTGACCGCTGCGCCATTGACCACAAGACCTTGCGTATCGGCCGTCACCTTGACCCCGTCGCCCGACTTGATCTCACCTGCCAGTACCTGCTCTGCGATCGTGTCCTGCAGCGCCTTCTGGATCACGCGCTTGAGCGGTCGCGCGCCATAGGCCGGGTCGTAGCCCTTATTCGCCAACCAGTCGCGGGCTGCATCATCGAGCTCGATATCGATTTTGCGGTCGGCAAGCAGCGCCCGCAGGCGCTCGAGCTGGATGTCCACGATGGCCGCCATCTGATCGCGTCGAAGGCGGTGGAACAGGATGATCTCATCGACCCGGTTGAGGAATTCGGGACGGAAACTCGCTTTCACGATGTCCATCACTTGACCCCGCACCTGGTCGGAGTCTTCGCCCTCGGCCTGGTTCACGAGAATTTCGCCCCCCAGATTGGAGGTCATGATGATCACCGTGTTGCGGAAGTCGACCGTCCTGCCCTGACCGTCGGTCAAGCGCCCGTCGTCTAGAACCTGAAGGAGCACGTTGAAGACGTCGCCGTGCGCCTTTTCGATCTCGTCGAACAGAATGACCTGATAGGGCCGGCGGCGAACGGCTTCGGTGAGCGCGCCGCCTTCCTCATAGCCCACATAGCCGGGCGGCGCGCCGATCAGACGGGCGACCGAGTGCTTCTCCATGTATTCGGACATGTCGATGCGGATCATGGCGTGTTCGTCGTCGAACAGGAACGCCGCGAGCGCCTTGGTCAATTCGGTCTTGCCCACACCGGTGGGGCCCAAAAACATGAACGATCCGATCGGCCGGTCGGGATCCTGCAAGCCGGCGCGCGCGCGGCGAACGGCCGTTGAAATCGCGTGCACCGCTTCGTCCTGACCGATCACCCGCTTGGCGAGCTCGTCTTCCATGCGGAGCAATTTGTCCTTTTCGCCCTCGAGCATGCGGTCGACGGGAATGCCGGTCCAACGGGAGACGACCTGGGCGACGTGGTCGGGCAGAACGGCCTCTTCCAGCATGGTGTCGCTGGCGTTCTCGCCTTGACCTTCGGCTTCCTCGAGCTTGGCCTCGAGATCGGGAACGACGCCATAGGAGAGTTCGCCCGCGCGTGCGAGATCGCCGCTGCGCTGGGCCTGTTCGAGCTCGTGCCGGGCGGCTTCCAGTTCCTCTTTGATTTTCTGCGCGCTGGAGAGTTTTTCCTTTTCCTGCTGCCAGCGTTGCGTGAGCGCGCCGGCCTGCTCCTCGAGATCGGCGAGTTCTTTCTCCAAGTCCACCAACCGGTCCTTGGAGGCCTCGTCCTGCTCCTTTTTAAGCGCCTCGCGCTCGATCTTGAGCTGGATGATGCGGCGGTCGAGTTCGTCCAACTCTTCGGGCTTGGAGTCGACCTGCATACGCAGCCGGCTCGCCGCCTCGTCCACAAGGTCAATGGCCTTGTCGGGCAGGAAGCGGTCCGTAATGTACCGGTTGGAGAGTGTCGCCGCCGAAACAAGCGCGCTGTCGGTGATCCGCACGCCGTGGTGCAGTTCGTACTTCTCCTTCAGGCCGCGCAGGATCGAGATCGTATCCTCGACGGTCGGTTCGGCGATGAAGACCGGTTGGAATCGCCGCGCCAGCGCCGCGTCCTTTTCCACGTGTTTGCGATACTCATCGAGCGTGGTCGCGCCAATACAATGGAGCTCGCCGCGCGAGAGCGCGGGCTTGAGCAGGTTTGACGCGTCCATCGCGCCATCGGCCTTGCCGGCGCCAACGATGGTGTGCATCTCGTCGATGAACAAGACAACCTGGCCTTCGGCTGCCTCGACTTCGGAAAGCACGGCTTTGAGCCGTTCCTCGAATTCGCCGCGATATTTGGCGCCGGCGATCAGGGCGCCCATGTCGAGCGACAGAAGCCGTTTGTCGCGCAGGCTTTCGGGCACGTCGCCATTGACGATGCGCAACGCCAGACCCTCGGCGATCGCCGTCTTGCCGACGCCCGGCTCGCCAATCAGCACGGGGTTGTTCTTGGTGCGGCGCGAGAGCACCTGAATCGTGCGGCGGATCTCTTCGTCGCGGCCGATCACCGGATCGAGCTTGCCGTCGCGGGCGGCCTCGGTCAGGTCGCGCGCGTAACGATTGAGCGCGTCATAGGCCTGTTCGGCCGAAGCGCTGTCGGCGGTGCGGCCTTTTCTGATCGCCTCGATCGCCTCATTGATGGCGTTGGGGCTGGTGCCCATGCCGGTCAGTATTTTGGCCGGTTCGGACTCCTTTTCCATCGCCAGCGCGAGCAGCAGCCGCTCGACGGTGACGAAGCTGTCGCCCGCCTTTTTCGCCAGCTTCTTGGCTTGCTCGAAGATGCGCGCGGTGGCTGGCGCCAGATAGAGCTGCCCGCCGGCGCCGCCGCTGACCTTGGGCATGGCCGCCAGCAAGGCCTCGGTCGCACGCAGGGCCTCTTGGGGATCACCGCCTGCGCGCGCGATCAGGCCGGCCGCCAGGCCTTCCTCGTCGTCCAACAGAACCTTGAAAATGTGTTCGGGCGCGAACTGTTGATGGCCTTCGCGCAATGCCAAGCTTTGCGCCGACTGCACGAAACCCCGCGCACGGTCGGTGTATGTCTCGAAATCCATTTCGAACCTCTCCTCAGCACGTGGTCTCCGTCTGATTTGCAGCCCGGTCGCCACGCCCATTCGAATACAAACGGCCGTGATACGGCCCTGGGAACCCGACATTCGGCATTCCCTTGTTCATATATAGGAACTCAAGCGCCCATCAGAAAGGGCGCCGAGCCAGATCGTTTGGCGCTTGAAAAGCTTGGTGAATCGGCTGGGCCATGCGGCCTGCGTTACCGGGCGGGCGGCGCGGCGAAACCGCGGCGGTGCTTGGCAGCGGATCTAGTCGGGCTGAGGGGCTTCTTCGTCACTGGCCGGCGCGGCCTCGGCAGCCTCACCGTTGCCGTTTGCGCTCGCAGTCTCCTCGCCCTTGCCCGAACCGTTCGTGGGCGCATTCGCACTGGCTTTTGCGTCCTGTGGCTGCTCGCTCGCGGCATCTTGGGATTGCGGCGCGGCGTCGCTGGCGCCCTCGCGTTGACCGCCTGATCCGTTGGCATCGCTCTGCTGGCTGCCGCTTGCAACCTGCTGGGTTTGGGCGGCCTGGATGATGCGTTGGTAATGTTCGGCGTGCTGGAGATAGTTCTCCGCCGTGATGAAGTCGCCGGAAGACAGCGCGTCGCGGGCAAGGTTCGAGTACTTTTCGGCAATATGAGACGCCGTGCCGCGTATCTTCACGTCCGGCCCGTTCGATTCCAAATTGCGCGATAGCTGGTTCTGTGGCTTGCGTCCACGTCCACGGCCTCGTCGGCTTTGCTGTCCTTGCCTCATAGGATCCCGTTTTCGGTTATGCTGTTTGTCTATTGCCAATTGTCAGCCGATCCGTCCAATCCAGCAGGAAGGGCCATCTCGCCGCAGCCGCCGGTTGCGATTGAATTTTCGGAGTTGAATTTCCCGTTCGCCCCAGATTTTCATGACCCGTCTGATCACACGTCCCGTTTGCCCAGGCGCTCTGCCAATTTCGCACTGCCAACGGCGTGGATGCTCCCCAGCCCTTGGAACCGCCTTCAAAAATTCCGATCAGCGAATGTGCTATCGAGTGAGCCGAACGCACCCAGCTTCGCGCTCCGGCTTTAACTCGCCTCTCCCACGCACCTTTTTAAGGCCCCATCGAAGCCCGCTAATGGCTTCAAAACGCGTGGATGGTTGTTTTCGTTGCAGGGACCCTAGCTCGTCGCCGAAGAATTTCCAACCCCTTTCTGGCCCGGTTTGTCCCTCACCGTTGCATGACCGCAACACCCCGAATCACGCCCGCCAGATCGGCTTTTTCCCTAAAGAAGCGGCTATCTGAATCAAAGCCCGCGCGGCTGAAGAGCTCGGCCACGGCGCGGGCCTGCCCCTCCCCGACCTCGAACACGGCCCAACCGCCCGGTGCCAAAACGCCGGCCAACCGCGCAACGATCCCGCGGTAGGCGTCCAGACCATCGCCGCCGCCATCCAGCGCCAGCAACGGATCGTGTAGGGCCACCTCGGGCGACAGCGAGGCGATCTCGGCGCTGGGGATATAGGGCGGGTTCGCCACCACCAGGTCGAAGGGCCCGGCCAGGCCGTCAAGCCAAGAGCCGCGCACGAAGCGGGCTCGCTCAGCCAATCCCAGGGCTCGCGCGTTTGCCGCGGCGAGGCAAAGCGCCTCAGGGCTCAAATCCCCGCCCACGCCCCAGGCATGCGGCAATTCGCTCAACAAGCTGAGCAGAATGCAGCCCGAGCCCGTGCCGATATCGGCGATGGCGAGCGGCTCGTCCATGCGCTGGCCTTCTCCCACCAACTCCAGCGCCAGCTCGATCAGGGTTTCGGTATCGGGTCTTGGATCCAAAGTCGCTGGACCGATGGCGAAATCGTGCGACCAGAAGGCGCGTGTGCCCAGAATACGAGAGACCGGTTCGCGCGCCCGGCGGCGGCGAACAAAGCCATCCAGCCGTTGGCGCTCGTCCCGGCTCATTTCGCGCGGGACCTGAGCAACCAAGTCTTCATGGGAAAGCCCGCAGGCACGGGCAACGAGCAAGCGCGCATCGAGCTCGGCACTCTCCACGCCAGCCTCACGCAGGACGCGCGAGGCCGCGCGCATGGCATCTTCTATCCGCACGGCAGGGTCCTGCTCTGCGGCGCCGGTCGGGTCAGGCTTATGCAGCAGGCTGTTCATCGACCGTGGCGAGCTGGCGCGTCTGGTTTTCGGTTTGCAGCGCATCGATCACTTCCTGCAGACCTTCGCCGGCCAGGATTTCATTCAGCTTGTGCATGGTGAGCGAAATGCGGTGGTCGGTTACACGGCCTTGCGGAAAATTATAGGTGCGGATGCGTTGCGAGCGATCGCCCGAACCAACCTGATCGCGACGGTCGGCGGCGCGCTCGTCCTGCTGCTTTTGGCGTTCGCTTTCATAGAGTCTCGCGCGCAGAACCTTCAGGGCCTTGGCCTTGTTCTTGTGTTGTGATTTCTCGTCCTGCTGAATGACCACTATGCCGCTTGGAATGTGGGTNATGCGGACGGCGCTGTCGGTCGTGTTGACCGATTGTCCGCCGGGGCCGCTGGCGCGGAACACGTCGATGCGCAGGTCCTTGTCCTCGATCTGCACGTCCACGTCCTCGGCCTCGGGCAACACGGCCACGGTGGCGGCCGAGGTGTGAATGCGGCCGCCTGACTCGGTTTCCGGCACCCGCTGCACCCGGTGAACGCCCGATTCAAACTTCAGGAACGAATAAACGCCCTTGCCCGAAATGGTCGCGATGATTTCCTTATACCCCCCGACCGCCGCCTCGCTGGCGGAGAGTATTTGGACCTTCCAACCCTTCTGGTCGGCAAATCGCTGATACATGCGGAAAAGATCGCCCGCAAATAGGGCGGCTTCGTCGCCGCCCGTGCCGGCGCGCACTTCCAGGATGACGTTTTTTTGGTCGGCGACATCCTTGGGCAGCAACAAGACGCGCACCCGCTGCTCCAGCTTCCCAATCTTGGATTCGAGAGCGCCCATTTCGTCGCGGGCCAATTGGCGCATATCGTCATCGGTTTCGCCGTCGGAGATAAGATCCCGCAACTCCTCGCACTCCTTGCGCGCCTCACCCAGCTCGCGCACGGCCGCGACCGTGGGATCGAGCTCGGCAAATTCCCGCGCGAGCCGCACATAGGTCTCCTGATCGGTCCCGGCGGCAAGCTGCGACTGCACGGCTTCCCAACGGCTGACCAGCGAATCGAGTTTTTCCTGTGGAATCGTGGACATGAGCACCAATCGCTAGGGGCGGCTTACCGATGTCTTATCAGAGTCGCCCGCCTAGCGGTCAACAGACTCCTCGCCGGAGGGCCCCTCGATGGTTGGCGGCAAGGGAACGCGGCGCACGGTGACGGGTCCGGAGGGCGCTTGCGGGCTTTGCGGCGCCACGGGCCGGGCAGACGGCCGTTCCTCGATCGATTGTCCAGCGTTTCGCGGCGCACCCGTCCTGGTGTATGCGATGGCGAAAACGAGCGCAAAAATGACGACGAGACCAGCGATAAACCCTCCAACTTGCCAGGCTTCAAGGCCCTCAGAGCCATTTTCCTTGGTCGGTTCGACCCGTTCCCCAGCGACTTCCACGGCCTTGCCGATGGCGATTCGCCGTAAAATCGGGCGGCAATCGAGATCGAGCAGGCCCGCATAAGCGGTGACGACGCGGCTGGTTTCCTGCCACTCGGGCAGATCAGCCAATGCGCCCGTCTCCAGTGCCGTTATGGTCGCGATGGGCGTCTCCAGCTTGGCCGCGATCGCGCTCGGGCTCAGCCCCAGCGCCTGGCGCATGGTCCGAAAAATATCGCCGACGTCGTCGTCGCGCGGCGGCCCGCCGGCGTTCGCGGATTGCTGTTCTGTGGTTTTGGTCATTTCTAGGTCGAGCGTCCCAGCTCAAATCTGTCTTGGTCCCACGCCGCCAATAAAAATGGTGCATGCCGGCGCGATCACCGTCAACGCTAGGGCGAGAGCGAAGCTGCGTCTACAATCGACGGTAGAGGCGGTTAAATTTTTACTCCAGTTTTGCGGACGAAATCCTCAAGCGCCTGACGCGCGTCGGGTCCGCAGTTCCGCAATTTCCGATCTCATATATACTTGCGCGGCACGACTTGGTTCATGGAGGGCGGCCTTTGCTCGCCGCTTGGGCGGGAAGCATGGGGAATGTCAGTTAATTCACTTCCAATAAGAGCCTGCCACGCAGTGGTTAGAATTATCGCGTTTGCCGCAGGGCTCCTGTTGATGGGGTCCGCCCATGCGGACGTGTTGCATCACTGGACACAGCTGGTCGGCGGACATGGGCAGAGTTTTCGTGCAATCGTCAGCGACGACGCCTGCCCGACAATGACGATCGACGGCGCGGCGTTGCCGATGCAGATCCGGGCCAGGCCCGANACCGATTTTCCCAACCTCGTCTGCGAGTATGTGGCCNGCAGCGCGGCCGCCAGCGCAAAACTCGGCACCCTGAGCTTTCCGCTGAGGCCGGCGAAGCCAAAGAAGATTGTCGTCGTCGGCGATACGGGCTGCCGATTGAAGAAAGGCGACCCGATCCAGGCATGCACCGATCCGGTGGCTTGGCCGTTTTCCACCGTTGCTCGGTCTATTGCAGCCACGCAGGCGGATTTGGCTATCCATGCCGGCGATTTCCACTACCGCGAGATGAAATGCCCCAACCCGAGCGTCTGCGGTTCAGTCTTTGGCGACAACTGGCCGACCTGGAGTGCGGATTTTTTCGTACCGGCGCAGGCCATGCTGAGTGTCCATCCCTTCGTTTTCGTTCGCGGCGACCACGAAAAGTGCAGCCGCGCCTGGTTGGGCTATATCCGCTATCTGGCGCCCGACCCGATCCGAACGCCTTTTATGTGCGACAACTACCGCGCGGCATATGTAATCGACTTTGAAGACTTGCAGCTTGCGGTCCTCGACAGCTCCACGCGCGATCGGGACTTTTTTACCTGGGATCGGCTGCGGGCCATGCGCGCCCAGTTTGTCGATATTTTGCCGCGGCTCGATCGCGAGGCCTGGCTGCTGACCCACGCCCCATTGTGGGGATACGGACACACAAAGGCCGACGCCACGGATTTGGGCACGCTTGAGACGGTCCAACGCGAGGCCTTCGGAGACATGACCCCGCGACATATGACGGCGGTGATTTCCGGCGATCTACATTTCGCCCAAGTGGTCAGCGTGAAAGGCAGCCCAACCCAAATTACCATCGGCAATGGCGGCGTGGCGCTCTACACGACGCCTGTGGGCCATGACAATGGCGTTGCCGTGGGNAAGGGCGAGGATGGCGATGTCTTCGGCTACAACGATTTTGGTTTCGGCCTGATCGACCGCGGCGGAGACGGCGTGCGTCTCACGCTGTTTGACAAGAACGGTCATGGCGTCGGCGGCTGTTTGGTGGCGGCCGGCGCCGGGGGCTGCGCGGCGGACTAGGTCATGAGTCCATGACCTAGTCCATCCAGCTTGCACGACCGGGTGCGGGACGCCCTCGAATTGGGCCCAGCGACCGTGGCAAGACCTTTGGCTGGTCCGCGTTAAATCTCCACGCCGGTTTCGCGGACGAAATCCTCAAGCGCCTGACGCGCGTCGGGTTCGCCCTTTTCCAAAATCGCGTCCAGGCGTTGGCGAAGGGCAGCGCCATCGAGCGAGCGCACCATTGTTTTGACCGGTCCGATAAAGGCCGGCGCCATGGATATGGAGCGAAAACCCAANCCGATCAGCGTCATGGCCTCGAGCGGCCGGCCCGCCATTTCGCCGCACAGCGTCAGCGGCACGCCATAGGCGTCGGCTTTTTCGGCGATCATGCGCAGGGGCCGCAGGGCGGCCGGCGAAAGCGCATCGAAACGCTCGGCTACGCGCGTATTGGCCCGATCGGCGGCAAATAGGAATTGCAACAGATCGTTGCTGCCGACGGAGACGAAATCGACGATCGGCATCAGCTCGTCGAGTTGCCAAAGAAGCGCCGGAACTTCAATCATCGCGCCGACTAGAACGCGTTTTGGAATCTTGTGGCCGTGCCGGGTCAGATGATTTTGCTCGCGCTCGATGAGCGCCTTGGCGGCCTTGTATTCGGCGACCTCGGATATCATCGGCAACATCAGCCGCAGGTCTCCGCCTGCTGCCGCGCGCAACAGGGCGCGCACCTGCATGCGCAACAGGCCGGGCCGGTCGAGGGCCATCCGGATGGCGCGCCAGCCAATGGCCGGATTCTCCTCGTGGCTGTGGCGCAGATAGGGCAGCAATTTGTCGCCGCCGATGTCGAGCGTGCGGAACACAACGGGTTTGCCGCCGGCCATCTTCAAGATGGCGCGATAGGTTTTGATCTGCTGTTCGATGCGCGGAAAGGTCGAAGAGATCATGAATTGCAGTTCGGTCCTGAACAGGCCGATTCCATCGGCGCCCGATTCGGTCAGATGGGGCAGATCGACCAACAATCCGGCATTGATGTGGAGCGCGATCTTGTCGCCGTCCTTGGTGCGGGCCTCCTTGTCGCGCAGTTTGGCGTATTGGGCCTGGCGCTTGGCGCGAAACCGGACCTTGTCGGCATAGGCGCTGATTACCTCGGGGCTCGGGCGCAAATGCACTTCGCCGGCTTCCGCATCGACGACGATGTCGTCGCCGCTCTCCGCCCACTGCAAAATGTCTTCGGCCTGGCCGACGGCCGCCAGGCCAAGGGCCCGGGCCACGATGGCCACGTGGCTCGTGTAGCCACCCTCCTCCAGCACCAGAGCGCGCAGGCGAGAGGGGTCGTAGTCCAACAATTCGGCCGCACCCATCGTGCGGGCGAGCAGGACCGAATCCTCAGGAATGGTTTCGTCCGCCGCCGTCACGGCGCGGCCGACCAAATGACGCAGCAAGCGGTTTGCCAGATCGTCGAGATCGTTGACGCGTTCGCGCCAAAAGGGATCGGTGTCGCGGAGCATGCGGGCGCGGGTGTCGTTTTGCACCCGCTGCACAGCGGCTTCGGCCGTCAGCCCCGTATCGACCGCCTCTTTGAGCCGGCGAATCCAGCCCTGGTCATGGGCGAACATGCGATAGGCTTCCAGAACGTCGCGGTGTTCGCCAACCCGTTCGATATCGCCGCGGGCCAGCATATCGTCGATTGTGTTGCGCAGCTCTTCGACCGCGACGTCCAGGCGCCCTCGTTCGGTTGCGACGTCTTCTGCTATCAAATTGGAGATGGCGATCCTGGGTTGATGCAGAACGACGTGTCCAAGGGCGATGCCGTCGGAAAGGACTGTGCCGGTGTGGCGCTGGGCACCCTCGCGCGAGAGCGCGGCGCCGCGCTCGTTGCTCGCCTGAATGTCGCGCGCGCTGATCAGCTCGGCCAGCACCATGGCCGTTGTCTGCAGCGCCTCGATCTCCTCTTCGGAGTAATGGCGCTGGGTCTGGTTCTGTACGGTCAAGACACCGAGCGTATGGCCGCCCTTGAGGATCGGAACGCCGAGGAAGGAGTGATAAGTTTCTTCACCCGTTTCCGGGCGATAAGAGAATGCAGGATGACTTTGCGCTTCGGTCAGGTTGAGCGGTTCGGCTTGCTCGGCGATCAGGCCGACAAGGCCCTCACCACGTTTCAAATGGGTGTTGTGAACGGCGGTCGATTTCAGGCCCTCGGTGGCGAAGAGCTCCAAGGATCCATCGCGCCGGCCGACATAGATCGAGCAAACCTCCGCCACCATATTGGCGGCGATCAGGACGACGATTTTGTCGAGCCGGGTTTGTGCGCTTTCGCGCTCCGCCATCGCCTCGCGAAGACGACGGAGCAACACGCGCGGTGCGCCGAGTGGGGCAACTGCCATTAAGCGTTCGTCCTCACCGCCGGTCGGCCAAGGCGTCCAGCTTAGTGATTGTTAATAACAACGATGTGTCTCAAGCCTAGTTCGCGTCGAGCCCAAAGAGCGTGTGAAGCGTGCGGACCGCCAACTCGGCATATGCCGCATCGATCAACACGCTGATCTTGATTTCCGATGTCGAGATCGCCTCGATATTGATTCCTTTTTCGGCCAGCGCCGCAAAGGTCTGGGCCGCCACGCCGGCATGGGACCGCATGCCCACGCCGATGACCGAAACTTTCGCGATGTCGGTCGATCCGTTCAGTTCCTTGTAACCAATCTCCGCCTTGGCGTCTTTCAGAACGGCGAGCACTTTATCCAAGTCGGAATCCAGAACCGTAAACGTCAAATCCGTAAAGCGACCGTCGTCGGAGACATTTTGGACAATCATGTCGACATTGATGTTCGCGTCGGCCAAGCGGCCAAAAACGCCTGCCGCCACGCCTGGCTTGTCCGCCACGTTGACCAGGGTGACCTTGGCCTCGTCCTTAGCATAGGCAATGCCGCTTACAACGCGCTGTTCCACTTTTTCATCCTCGTCGCACACCAGGGTGCCGGCGACCGTCCCGTCTCCCAGTTGGAAGGCGGGCACGGCCTCGGGCGGATCAAAACTCGATCTCACCTGAAGCCTCACACCATGAACCATGGCCATTTGGACCGATCGGGTCTGTAGGACTTTGGCTCCCAATGAAGCCATTTCCAACATCTCTTCATAGGAGATTTTGTCAAGTCGGCGCGCACGGGGCACCATGCGGGGATCGGTTGTGTAGATGCCGTCCACGTCGGTGTAGATATCGCATTGGTCGGCCTTGATCGCGGCGGCCACCGCAACGGCGGAGGTATCGGAACCGCCGCGGCCAAGGGTCGTTATGCGCCCTTCAGGCGAAATGCCCTGAAAGCCCGCAATTACGCCAACCTCGCCGCCCTCCAGGCCCTCCAACAGCTCGTCGGAGCCGATGCCCGCAATGCGGGCCGAGCCATGCACGATATCGGTGCGAATCGGAACCTGCCAGCCCTGCCAGGAGCGCGCCTTGACGCCGATGGAGCGTAGCACGGTGGCGAGCAAACCCGCCGTCACCTGTTCGCCCGAGGATACGACGGCGTCGTATTCGCGTTCATCGTCCACGGAGCCGGCCTCCTTGACCCACTGAACGAGCTGATTGGTCTGGCCGGCCATGGCCGATACGACCACGGCGCAACGGTTGCCGGCGTCGGTCTCGCGCTTGACGTGTGCCGCCACGTTGCGGATTTTATCAACCGTCGCAACGGACGTTCCGCCGAATTTCATCACCAATAGGGGCATAATCGAACTTCGCACGTATCGATTTCGGAAAAACCGCCGGAGCGCGGCGGCGGCACAATGTTCAGATCCCGCCGCATTCATAACCGCTCGCCAGTGCCGCCGCAACACGGGCCAAAGTTAGCGCCTTGACAAGGCGCGCCGTGCCAACCCCAATGACGCCCATGGCCAATACCAGCAATTCCCCACATGACGAGACGCTCGACCGGGCCGAAGTGGACCGGTTTGCCGCCATGGCGCACGAGTGGTGGGACGTGAATGGCAAATTCAAGCCCCTTCACCGCCTCAATCCCGGCCGTTTGACCTATATACGAGACGATTTGTGCGGCCATTTTGGCCGCGACGCGCGCAAGCTCACATGCCTGGAAGGGCTCGATATTCTCGACGTAGGTTGCGGTGGCGGTTTGCTGTGCGAACCGCTGGCCAGGCTCGGCGCCCGGGTGACGGGCCTCGACCCCGCCGAGGAGACGATCCAGGCCGCCCGCCAACACGCCAGCAGCCAGAACTTGAGGGTCGACTACCGTGCCGGGCGGGTCGAGGATTTGGCGCAGAGCGGCGACAAATTCGANGCCGTTCTGGTGATGGAGGTGGTCGAGCACGTCCCAGACGTCGGCGCATTTCTGGCCACCTGCGCGGCCACGTTGCGGCCGGGTGGGCGCATGATCCTCTCGACGATCAACCGCACGCTGAAGTCCTATGCGCTGGCGATCGTGGGGGCGGAATACATTCTGCGCTGGCTGCCGGTCGGCACCCATCGTTGGGAGCGCTTCGTTACGGTCGAGGAACTAAGACGCGCGCTTGGCGGCGCCGGGCTCGATCTGGCGAACGCCAAAGGGCTCGTCTACAACCCGCTGCGCGACGACTGGCAACTGGCCGCCGACACGGACGTCAACTATTTGGCGGCGGCCTCGTTTTCCAAATCCTCCGCCTGAACCACGTCGAATTCCGCATCGTGNCTTAGCGAGGGAACCCGNCCGCGCGCTTGGCCCACTNGGCCTGGATCGATGTCGGCCATGATCACGCCGGGCGCCTGACCGGCCTCGGCCAGCACTTCGCCCCATGGCGAGACGATCATCGAGTGGCCGTAGGT
>JGI24023J19991_10001667_pt1 | contig 16812 bp, 19 predicted proteins | sample Cruoilmetagenom1_FD_19991 | JGI IMG/M metagenome (IMG submission 19991) | reverse complement strand
AGAGGGAGCTGAGGAATCACAGGACGCTCGCTGCTTTTTCCGTTGAAATGTGCTGATTGATGACGGGGGGAGTGAATAAATACGTATTAATGTGTTGTAAGTTTAACATGGGCGTGCCCTATTACAAGACCTGACCCCATTTTTTTTGTGACCCCATTTTTTTTCAATCAGCAAGTCTCAAAGCCGCCGGCTTCCTGAACCGCGATTAAACGCGCCCGCCGAACGACAAAAAATTGAAAACGAGACAGGCTGTTTTCCACTCGGTTTATTTCTGTGTAGATCGTAAGGTGCGCTATGAGCTTCAATTCCCCGACCAGATTACTGCCCCGATTGATCGAACTGCTGCGCGAGCGCGTCACCGGTGTGCGATATGAACAGCTGGAAGGGTTTACCGAAAAATATTATCGCGATATTGCTGCGGAAGATATTAGGGATCTGGCGCTCGAAGATCTTTGCGGTGCGCTGTTGTCGCATTGGACTTTTGCTCAGCAACGCCCGCGAGGGGGGGCAAAAGTGCGCATATTCAACCCTTCTCTGGAAGAGCACGGCTGGCAGTCATCTCACACGATCGTTGAGATCGTTGCACCGGACAGGCCATTTCTCGTGCAATCCACCATCATGGAAATCAATCGTCATGGACTGACTAATCATCTGGTACTTCATCCTGTGCTCGATGTGACTCGAACCGAAGCCGGACTGTTGATCGAGTCGGACAGTCAGTCGGCGTATGAGACCTGCGCTGAAGCCTTTGTTCATATCGAGGTGGATCGACAAAGCGATCCCGACGCACTCGCTGGGCTGACAAGCGGCATCGAGCGGATACTGAAAGATGTCATCGCCGCAACCGATGACTGGCGACATTGTAAAAAACGGATAGAAAAGGCGTGCGAGGTCGTTCGATCCAGCCCGAAAGAAGTTTCAGAGGAGGCGGTCGATGATGCGGTCGCTTTCCTGCAGTGGCTGGCAGCGGATCATTTTATTTTTCTCGGTTTCAGGGAATATGACATTGATCCGGAAAAAGGCTGCGTCGGCTTCCGCATCGTGGCGGGGACGGGATTGGGCGTATTGCGCGATTCGTTGGTGCCGGCGCCGAAATCGGGACCGGTTCCGCTCTCGCGTGATGCCTGCGCCGTTTTGTGCCGGAAAACGCCATTGATCATTACCAAGGCGACCAGCGGTTCCACGGTACAGCGGCCGGTATTCATGGATTATGTCAGCGTCAAGCGGTTCGCTCCGAACGGCCGGATGATTGGCGAACTGCGTTTTCTGGGGCTGTACAGCGCATCGGCCTATCGGGCCGAATTGCAGCAGATCCCTTTGGTTCGGCGCAAAGTGAACGAGGTGTTTCAACGCTCTGGCTTCTCGCCCGACAGTCACAACGGCCGGGCGCTCATGCATGTGCTGGAAGATTTGCCACGGGATGAGTTGTTTCATTCGGAAGTGGATGAGTTGTATGACTGCGCCATGGGTGTACTACAGCTGCAGGAACGCCAGCGGGTGCGGGTTTTTTTGCGGCAGGATGTGTACGGCCAGTTCATATCGGTTCTGGTGTTCGTTCCGCGCGAGCGTTATCATACCGAATTGCGGCGCAAACTGACCCGAACTCTGATGGAGGTACTTGGGGGAAGGAGTTTCGAGTTCAAAGTCCAGTTGTCGGAATTTCCGCTGGCCAGGATTCATTTCATCATCCATACCGGGCCGTGCGACGCCAAAGAGATCGATGTCAAAGCCATCGAGCGCAGTTTTGTCGAAGCGGTGCACGAATGGAAAGACGGTCTGAAAGAAGCACTACTGAGCCATTTCGGTGAAGAGGAAGGCAATCGGCTGTTCAACGGCTACAGCGGCGGCATTTCGGTCGCCTATCAGGAGGATTTTGCGCCGCGTACTGCGGTGGTGGATCTCGATCATATCGAGGGCATGAGCAACAACGACATTGCGATCATGCTCTATCAGCCGCTGACCGCTCAGAGCAATACTCTGCGCTTCAAACTCTACTGCAGCGACCGGCCGGCGGCGCTTTCGGATGTCTTGCCGATGCTGGAACACATGGGCGTCAGGGTGCTTGATGAGAAGCCGTACGAAATCCGAAACAGATCCGGCCGGCATTTCTGGATCCACGATTTCGGTCTGCTCTACGCCGGACGCGATTCGGTCGAGATCCATGTGCTCAAAGCAGCATTCCAGGAAACCTTTGAAAATATCTGGTTCGCTCGGGTCGAAAACGATGGGTTCAACCAATTGGTGCTCAAAGCGAACCTGAATTGGCGGCGGATTGCGGTGCTGCGAGCGTTTTATTTCTATCTGCGGCAGATCGGGATGACCTTCAGTCAGGCCTATGTCGAACAGACGCTGGGCAACAATCCTCATATCGCTGAACAGTTGATGCGGTTGTTCGCGGCGCGTTTCGATCCGGCCGCAAAGGAGCGGAAAAGAGACGGCCAACGACACGCCGAGGCCATTGCCGAGGCCATCGACAAGGTGGAATCGCTGGATGAAGACAGAATACTGCGGCGTTATCTCAATCTGATTCAGGCGATCGTCCGCTGCAATTATTATCAAGAAAGAGATGATCATTTGGGCATCCCCTATTTTTCTTTCAAACTCGATCCGTCGAAAATTCAGGGATTGCCGGAGCCGAAACCGTGTTTCGAAATATTCGTTTATTCGCCGCGCATGGAGGGCGTGCATCTGCGGGGCGGCCTGGTGGCACGCGGCGGGCTGCGTTGGTCGGACCGGCGCGAAGATTTCCGTACCGAAGTACTGGGCTTGATGAAGGCTCAGATGTCCAAGAACGCTGTGATCGTACCGACGGGCGCCAAAGGGGGGTTCATTGCAAAACGGCTGCACCGCTTGGCCGGCAGAAATCAGATCCATAAGGAGGTGGCGCACTGCTATTCTATTTTTATCAAGGCGCTGCTCGATATTACAGACAACCTCGACGGTGCCGAAGTCATCAAGCCGAAACGCGTCGTCTGCTACGACGGCGACGACGACCCCTATCTGGTGGTCGCGGCCGACAAAGGCACAGCGACGTTTTCCGACATCGCCAACCGGATTGCGCAAAAATATGAATTTTGGCTGGGCGACGCCTTCGCCTCCGGCGGCTCGGTCGGCTACGATCACAAAAAAATGGGGATCACCGCTCGCGGCGTGTGGGAGTCCGTCAAGCGTCACTTCACCGAACTGGGCACCGATATTCAGACCACGCCGTTCACAGTCATGGGTATCGGCGATATGTCGGGGGACGTATTCGGCAATGGCATGCTGCTTTCCGACCAGATTCGGCTGCTGGGGGCATTCGATCATCGGCACATATTTTTCGACCCCGATCCCGATCCTCTGCTCAGCTTCAAGGAACGGCAGCGTCTGTTCGAATGCCCGCATTCCTCCTGGGATGACTATGATCGGAATCGGATTTCCAAAGGCGGCGGGATCTATTCACGAGCGGCAAAATCGATTAGCCTGTCGCCGCAAGTGCGCTCCGTCCTGGCCGTCAAAGAGAAACGGCTTACCCCCAACGAACTCATTCGTGCCATGCTTGCGGCACCGGTCGACCTGCTCTGGAACGGCGGCATCGGTACCTATGTCAAGGCCCATGACGAATCCAACGACCGTGCGGGAGACCGCGCCAATGACAGCGTGCGCGTCGACGCCCGCACCCTGCGCTGCAAAGTGGTGGGGGAAGGCGGCAACCTCGGCTTTACCCAACGGGGAAGAATCGAATTTGCGGCCCGGGGCGGGCGCATCAATACCGATTCCGTCGATAACTCGGCCGGAGTCGACTGTTCCGACCATGAAGTCAATATCAAAATTCTACTCGACCGGATTGTTTGTCAGGGCGACCTGACCCGAAAGCAGCGCGATCAGCTGCTCAAGGCGATGACCGCCGAGGTGGCGCAGCTAGTGCTGCGCAACAATACGCTGCAGACTTGCGGGATCAGCCTGGTGGAGGCCGAGGCGGCTGAAATGATGCCGCTGCATCGGCGGGCGATCCAGCTTCTGGAACAGCGCGGATACCTGAATCGAGGCTTGGAGGCGATGCCAAACGACGACGCGTTGGCTGCACGGGCGGCACAGGGAAGTGGGCTGCTCCGTCCGGAGATTGCTGTGCTTATGGCCTATGCCAAGATATTGCTCAAAGATGATCTGCTGTCGAATCCCGCGGTGCTGGACAGGGATCTGTTGGTGCCGACTCTGACGCTCTATTTCCCCAGCCGGATGCGCGAACGGTATACGCAAGCGATCCGGAGCCACCGGCTGCGAAACGAGATTACGGCGAATCAGCTGGTCAACAGTCTGGTAAACCGGCTTGGACCGTCGTTTGCGTTTCGAATGATGGATGAAGCAGGTTCCGACGTCGAGGATGTCGTTTGCGCCTATCGCTTGGCCCTTGAGGTGCTCGACATCCAGTCCATATGGCATCGGATCGAATCCCTGGAGGGCGACATCGAGCCCGGAGTTCAACTCGATATGATGATTTTGGTTCGCCGGGTGGTGGAACGCGCCATGTTCTGGCTGCAGCGACACTTGTTGAAGGTGGAAGCCGACGAGTGGAAACCAGCCGAATTCCGGTCTGGTATCACATCTTTATCCGACCGGATGCTGGATTTGATGCCGAAAAGCGAAAAGCAATTCGCCGGCGCACGCATCGAGCAATTGATGATGGCAAAGGTCCCGGAAAAGCTTTCCGAAAAAATCGCCACTTTGAATACTTTGTTTTCCCTCCTCGATGTGATTGCTGTTCACTGCCGCAGTGGACGGCCGCTGTACGAGGTGGCGCAGGTTCATTTTGCGCTCGACGAAAAGCTGGAGCTGAGCTGGCTGCGAACACAAATCAGCCTGCTCCAGCAGGGCAGCTATTGGCAATCCCTTGCACGCAGTGCAATGCGTGATGAATTTCATGGCCGGTGCCAATCACTGATCGATGATGTCATCAGGCGGCAAACCGGTTCGGCGCCACAGATGATCGAGGCATGGACGAACAGGAAGCGTGCTGCCATCGATCGCTACAGGAACCTGCTCAGCGCGATCCAGACCGACGCGCCGGTGGAGTTCGAAAAAATGGTGGTCCTTTTGAGAGTGCTGCACGCCATTGTCGGATAACTGCCAGCGGCGCTCCGAAAGTGTATCAAACCTGGCGGTTTGAAAATGATGGATTTTCTTCTTCCGTGTTCTTCTGATTTTTAACCTGTTTCCGTGAGTTCATAGCCATCGAAGGTAAATATAGTGTCAGTGTGGCGCTGAGTATCAAGACGGGTTTATTGAAAAGGTATTCAGGTGGCTGGCCTCAGGGTTTTCTGGATGGGAGGGAAATGCGCGGTTAGCCGTAACCCAACCGATCGTAGGCAAGCTGGAAAGCGCCAAAACCAGGACAATGCCGGGAGAAGCGGAGTTTCAAGCGACGGCCAGAGTCGATCAATCGTGCCGCCAGATACATGAGCTCCTGGATAACGGTTTTCAAACGGCGTCGTTTGGCACGATGACGTACCGGGCTGATGTCGCCGGTGAGGCTGATAAGCCCTATCCACCGCAGGATATTGTAGCTGAGCGCCGCCAGCGTCATGATCAGGTCGTTGGTAGCAAATTTGCCGGACGGCAGGCGCTCGATGTCCAGATCGGTTTTGAATTCGCTGTGGAATTGTTCGGAGGTGCCATGGTCCCGGTACAAAGCAATGATGATTTCGTCGTCGTACTCCGCACTGTTCAATGAGGTCCACCAACCTTCGATCTCGATGTCCGGGATCAGCAGAGTCTGGCCGTGCTTGTCGATGGTCCGCTCGATCACCCGTATCACCCGCCGAAAACGGAAAGTCTCACCGTCGACGGTTTTTGCTTCTTCGATGCTGAAGGTGGCCACACGCTTCCCTTCCCGGGGTGTTTCCCAATGCCCGAGTTCCTCGGCTCGCTCCAGCCAGGCATGCAGATTCTGACGCCGCGGATTCCATTTGAGAATGAAATCGGCCGCATCCCGGGCCAGCGCCACACGGGTATCCCAGGCATCATGGCCACTGTCAAGCCGCGCCAAGATAGGCCGCGAAGTCAGCTTGCGGGCATTCGGCAGGACCCGCTCCAGCGTGTAGAGAAATTCGTTCTGACAATGCTGCTTACCCTCGCGCAGCTCACACGCCAGACACCAGCCTTCCTCGCCCAGATAGGCCGCAATCGGGGCATAGCCGTCGACCCCTTTGTAGGTCCTCGAAACACCCTCCTTGCGGATTCCCGAGTTGTCCATCGGAAACACGTCGATATCCAACGCTACGTAACCGATCGCCAAAGGCGTGACCGGTACCTTGGCCTTCACCAGAAACTCGATTACTGCCTCATACATCAACGGCAATAGGACTTTCGCATACTTATCCAGGCGCTGACGCAAACGTGCCGCCGAGGGGACTTGACCAATGCCGAGGGATTCCTTGAAGAAGCGATCCGTGCGAACATTCTCCACCGCTTCAAAATCACTTTTGCCCAGGCACAACAGCCCGAGGTAAGATTTGATCACGTCACTGTGCGGAATACCGTGCCGAAGAGGAATCGCCGCCCGCAGAGATTTCATTAACGTCGTGAAGCGATTGAGGCACAGCCCCACGAGCGCTAAACCCGAATGCGAGGTATAAAATTCGGAATTGGATTGCTCCACAATAAAACGTTTCATCGTTCACCTGCCGGGTGAGTCTGAAGAAACGTATATTTTACCCGATTTCGCTTGCTATTTCAGCATGTTAGGCGTATCTTGGCGGGGTTGGAGTCACGGATTCAGGATCGTTTCAAACTCAGTGAAATAGCCTTCTTTTTCCTCAATTTCATCGACTTCAAGATTAATTGATTTTTTTCTTTTCCTCAGCGCACTGGCTATTTGTTGAAAAGCGAAATTTTTTTCTCCATCCATTACATACCCGATCATACAGCCGTAGGGTAGCTTTTCTGAATATTTGGCCGTGGCGTAACGAATCACCCCTTGCTCGACATACGCCCCTGCCAGTGAAGCTTTTCTTTTTCCCTTTTTGGTAACAATGTTAAGTCGCTTGCATTCATAGGAAATGTAGCGCTCATGATCTTGGTCGAGGAAAAGCGCCATATCTAGAATGCCTTTTGTTGTATAATCCCCAGCGCAATGGGCCTTTCGTAACTTGAAGTGAAGCGAAAGAAAGCCTAATCCACAGATAACTCTGTCATCTCGCAGCACATCAACAAGGCGCTCCGTAATAGAGTCTTCCCGTTCTCTCGCGTCTAATCTCCCGATTACCATCAATGCTGTTGACTTAAGCCCTCTCCCGCTGGAGAGGGCTTAAATCAACAGCATTGATGTCAGCGGGGGCCTGATGGGCATTCCAGTCGAAAAGCTCATACATGGCGCTGACGCCGACTTCCGGATCGGCCGCTGAGAACTTGCCGACGATTGAATCGACTACAGCCGGATCGGCCTACGGGGTAAACATGGGGTGCAGCATTTTGTCACTGGTCCCGTGGAAATCCGTTTCAAACGGCTTCACGAATGCAGCGATCGCTTCCTGACTGGCTGGATACTCGAAAGGTGTATAAAAGGTATCGACACCCACAATCCCGACCACGCGATCACCCAGCTGTTTGGCGGCCTCCACTACGACCGGTCCACCCATGGAATGTCCGACCAGAATGACTTTGCGGGCGCCAACCTGCTTAACGACGGCCGCCACATCCTGACCGAAAGCCTGCATGGTATAACGCTGCCGATGGCTGCCCGACTCGCCATGACCGGCCAGATCCAGCCAGATGACCTGGTGATGTTGGGAAAAATAGTCAACCTGTGCATCCCAGAACGTATGATTACAGGTCCAGCAATGAACAAAGACAATCGTTGGCTCACCCTGCCCGCGAACGCCGTAAACAATCAGACTGCCGTCGGCCGATTCGGCTGTGGCCCTGATCGGACGCTTATAATCCTGTACCGTAGCAGCACATCCCGCCAGGGTAAGAATGACCATCATGGCCAGGCAGGCCATCCATTTATTGTAGTTCGTTGATTTCATGAGAACCCATACTCCTTTTCAATTTTGCAGATTCTTACCGTAAAGCTTTGATACCTCGATACATTCCAGCCGTATTCCGTCCGGGTCTTTCCATTCACACCAGGCGTAGTTTCGATACTTCAGAAAAGTAACCTCGCCCATTGTGTAGTCGCTGATTCCTGCGCTCTTCAGGCCGGCAATAACATCTCGTAAATTATCCACTTCAAACGACAAATGTTGCTTTTCGATAAAGCGCGTATCTCCCCGGCATTCCTGCATGAAGAAATGGACCTGGTCGGATTCAAGAACCAGCGTATCCGGTGAATCGGCCCGCTCTGTGCCCACCATGTCGAATACCGTCTCATAATAGGCGCGGGATTTCGCCAGCGAACGCACCCATAAACAGACATGATCGATCGCTTTGGGTTTGATCATCGGGGCTGTGTCTCTAAAGCAATCAGATCGCTGAATGCACATGATAACAGGGAGAATACTGGTCCAGGGCAACGCCGTACCGGACGACCATCCACTTCGCGCACAGGGATCAGTTCTGCACCGGTACCGGTCAGAAAGCACTCATCCGCGGTGTAGAGATCATAGGATGTCAGCGCACAGGCCGCCACCGGTATTCCGTTATCGGCGGCAAGTGCCATCACCACGCCACGCGTAATTCCCTGCAAGGCGCCATCCGTATGACGTGGCGTAAAGAGATGTCCATCACGCACCACAAAAATATTATCTGCGCTACCCTCGGCAACGTAACCGTTTTGATTAAGCAGGACGGCTTCATCGGCGCCGGCCTGGTTAGCTTCTATCCGCGCCAGAATGTTATTCAGGTAATTGAGGCTTTTAATTCGGCCATCGAGTCCATCTGCAGGCAGGCGGCGGGTGGAAGCAATAATCGCTTTTGCGCCTCGGTGACGTTGGTTGTCGTCGATCATCGACAATCGATCAGCGATGAGAATCACCGTAGGCTGCGTGCAACTCTCCGGATTCAATCCCAGTGGCCCGACACCACGGGTCACGATGAGCCGAAGGTAACCGTCCGGTTCCGCAAAGGCGTCGAGGATATCGGCAACCGCCTGCGTCAATGCTTCCTGCGTATACGGAACAGTCAGTCGGATGGCCGCGGCTGAGTCCATCAGGCGCTGCAAATGTTCGTACAATCGAAAGGCACGGCCCTGGTAGAACCGGATACCCTCAAACACGCCATCGCCATAGAGCAGACCGTGATCAAACACGGAAATACTTGCCTGACTTCCCGGCATCAATCGACCGTTAATCCAGCACTGCGCCAGGTCAGACATGGAGCGCGCCTGACATCACCGTAACCGCCTGGCCCGAGAGCATGACGCGCGTTCCCTGCCCCTGCAATTTAACCAGACCACCCCGGTTTGATGCCTGGAACGCGGCCATCTCCGGTTTGTTTAACCGTTCACGCCAGAAAGGATACAGGGCGCAATGCGCGGAACCGGTGACCGGGTCTTCGTCGATACCGGCCGCCGGTGCAAAAAAACGTGACACAAAATCAAAGGCGGGATCATCCGCGGGAGCGGTCACGATCACGCCACGCATGTCCGCTGTTTTCAGTCGGGAGAAGTCCGGCGCCAGATCCCGGACCTCGGCTGCTGTGGTGACTGAAACCAGATAGTCAAGGCGGTTGCGATAGATGGACGCCTGATCGATGCCCAACGCCGGCAGTAAACCCTCAGGGGCCTCCACACTGGCGACAGGCCCCGCGGGAAAATCCAGCTCAATCCAGCCGGCGGACTGTTTTGCCTGCAAGCAACCGCTTAATGTCTGAAAGGATATTATCTCACCCGGTTCCACAACGCCCTGCGCCCACAGCACGTGCGCCGCAGCCAGGGTCGCATGGCCACACAAATCCACCTCGATAGTCGGGGTAAACCAGCGCAACTCAAATCCGTCATCGGCGGACCTGACGAAGGCGGTTTCGCTTAAATTCATTTCCGCCGCGACGGCCTGCATCCAGGTGGCATCCTGTGGCTGCTCTACCAGACAAACCGCTGCGGGATTGCCTGAAAATGCCTTACTCGTCGTAAAGGCATCCACCTGAAATACGGGCAAGCTGTTTTGCTGATGCATTTATAGACTCCTGTTATCCAGTGACGGTGACGGCACCCCTCTGACCGGCGTCTTTCTGCCATCTGCCACAATGGCTGCCGCCATTCCCGGTGTTGTCCCCTGACAGATTATTCATTGACAGGTACATAGGATAACCGGCACACTCGAAACAATACAGATTCAGTACATTTTTATATGGAACGGTACAGTTATCTTTATTCTTATTCTGTACTGGTTCATGAACTGCCAATCTGTACCGTATTCAACCCTCTGAGGCCCGATCTTTGGACAAACTCTACGAAGACATTGCCCGGCAACTGATTGAGCGCATCGATCAGGGCCTGTATCTGCCCGGCGACCGGATACCAGGCGTGCGCAAACTGAGCCAGCAGTTCAACGTCAGTATTTCCACCGTGGTGCAAGCACAGCGCCTGCTGGAAGACGAAGGCCGGATCGAGGCAAGGCCTCGTTCCGGTTACTATGTTCGTACACAACCCTGGCCCGTCCCGGCCCCCCCCGCTGTGTCGCGTCCCTCGAAAAAACCGACACCGGTCACCGGTCAGGAACTGGTCCTGCGCCTTGTACAAGCCACCAATGAAGTGGATTTCGCGCAACTGGGCGCCGCGCCTACCCCACTCAGATTTTTTACCGACGCGCGCGATCCAGCGCTCACTGTCCTCTATGGCGCGCAAGTATGGCAATGAACTATCCACCTACCAGTTCCCGCCCGGTAATCCGGAACTGCGGCGGCAGATTGCGCGCCGCATGGTAGAGGCCGGCTGCCAGACCCGCCCGGATGACATCATTATTACCAGCGGCTGTCAGGAAGCTCTCACACTTTGTCTGCAAACCATCGCGAACCCCGGCGACATCATTGCCATTGAGTCCCCGGCGTTTTACGGACTGCTGCAAGCCATCGAAGTGCTGGGCATGAAAGCCCTGGAAATACCGACCGATCCGAAGACCGGCATCAGCCTCGCCGCATTGTCGCTGGCGCTGGAAAAATGGCCCGTTAAAGTCTGCGCACTGGTGCCAAACGTCAGTAATCCATTGGGTTGCACCCTGCCGGATGAAAACAAGCAGGCACTGGTGGACTTACTGGCGCAGTCTGACATTCCACTGATCGAAGATGATATCTACGGCGATCTGGGTTTTGATGCCAGACGACCACGCGCCGTAAGCGCCTTCAGCAGCGAGCAACAGGTACTCTATTGCTCATCCTTTTCCAAAAGCCTGTCGCCCGGGCTCGGAATCGGCTGGGTGAGACCGGGCAAGTACCGGGAAAAGATAGCGTACCGAAAATATGTCACCAACCTGGCCACGCCAACCTTGCCCCAATATGCGATTGCCGATTTTCTCAGGCAGGGCGGCTACGACCGCTACCTGCGCCAGGTACGGCATGATTATCAGCGGCAGGTATCGATTATGACCCGCGCCGTCGGGAAATACTTTCCGCAAGAAACCCGTGTCACACAACCGCAGGGCGGGTTCGTCATCTGGATCGAATTACCCGAAAAAGTGGATTCGCTGCAACTCTGTCAGCAGGCGCTTGCGCAGCGCATCAGTATTGCGCCGGGCCCGATATTTTCCGCCTCCCGGAAATATCGCAACTTCATCCGACTCAATTGCGCCCAGCCATGGAGCGAGACACTGGAGAAAGCCATGATCACACTGGGACGCATGGTGCATGAACTGAACAACCGGGATAACAAAGACCGTCAGTGATGGGATGCCTTGCATCATTCCCCGGCATCAATCTGATAAACCAGTTCATTGAGGCTGGTGCCAGACAGTGATTCCCGCTGACCTTCAGCAACCACAACACCACCCAGAGACTCTGCAATCTTTCGGCTTGGTATGTTGTTTTTATCGACTGGGTAGGTGAGATAAGATAGCGCCAGATTGGCTCGTGCCCACTGCACCAGAAGCGCAATAGCTTCACGGCCCAGTTTCTTGCCCTGCGAACCCTTTCTAAGCCAAATACCGAGCTCCGCAGTCACGCTCGGCTCTTTACCATGAATCGCGCAGACACCTGAAAACTGCCCTGTTTCAATCTCCAGAATAGCCATGACCAGCTGATCTCGGACAATCATTTTCTCTATGCTGGTATCGATGAACGCGTAAATTTCGTTTATATGATCGACAGGCTTTGGGACCATGTAGCGGGTAATATCAGCCGTAAACTCTCTGAATATATCCTGGGCAAGTGCCCGTGATACAGGAACTAGCTTAAGTCTGGTACTTTCGATTTCTACTAAAGAGAGATCCAGTACCTGACCACTTTTTTGTTTGAGAAGGCTCATTTAATACACTAACAAGTCAGCTCTTTCCGGGCATTCATTTATGTTCATAGGATCACACACGATACTAACCATATGGGCGAACATGTAATGCATGGTCGAACTGACCAATTTTCGCATGAAGCCGCCTCATTCCATCTTGTTCACAGCACTCACCATCGCCTTCAACGATGCGGCAACGATGTTGGCATCGAGTCCCATTCCCCACACCGGCTTGCCATCGCCACCACGCAAGGCGATGTAAGCGGCTGCAGTGGCGCCAGCCACTGAGTCCACCACGTGTTCGTGGTAATCAAGCACCTGCAGAGACCGTCCAACGTAGCGGCGAATGCATCGATAGGGCCGCGTCCTGAGCCCTGCGTTACCCAGAGTCGACCGTCACACAGGAGCGACGAACACATCTATAGTTTACCCACGCATAATGTGCTTAGTGCTTGCCGGCTCGCGCGAAATCCAGGATGTTCTCAGGGAACTCATGTGATTCTACTTCTTTAGCGAATATTTTCGCGACTTCGAGCACAGATTGTCCAATATGCGCATATTGTTTTGAGAACGGTGGCCAGTAGTCTCCTAACCCAAGCGCATCATTGATGACCAATACCTGGCCATCACATTCAGCCCCTGCCCCTATGCCAATCGTTGGTATCTCCACAGCGGCGGTAATAGCCATGGCCAGGCTGGCGGGTATATGCTCAAGCACGATCATAAATGCGCCTGCGCGCTGGATAGAGCTTGCCTCTTCCTTTATTCTTTTCGCATCGGCATCAGTGCCGCCAACTTTTTTAAAGTTCGTAGCTGTCTGCGGCGTTAATCCTGTGTGGCCCACCACGGGTATCCCGCAAGCCACCAGGTGCGCTATTACCTCATGTTTTGGTCCTTCCAGCTTTAGACTGTCCGCACCGGCCGCAACCAAGCGCTTCGCATTCGATAATGCCTTTTCGGGATCTGTATCCGTGTTATTGGGAAGATCCCCGATGATATACGTATTGGGCGCTCCGCGACGAACGGCACTAATATGATATTCCATATGTTCGATCGTAACTTCGCGTGTACTCTCAAACCCCATTTCCACCATCCCTACCGTATCGCCCACCAGGATAACTGGAACCCCGGCCTGCTCGATACAACGCGCAATCGGGCAAGTGTAAGCCGTTAACATCGCAATGGGTTTTGCGTTTTTCATCTGAAGGAAATCGTTAGTGCAATATTTCATAGCGATAGACCTCTATGCGCGTGTTGTTCCAGCCTTGTAACAGAAACAATCCGTCGTATGATCATTAACCATACCGACCGCCTGCATGAATGCATAGCAAATCGTCGATCCGACAAATTTGAAACCCCGTTTTTTGAGCGCCTTGCTCATGGCGTCTGATTTGTTGCTCGTAACGGGTACATCCTGCATGCGTTTCCATCGATTCCTGATGGGCTCGCCGTCAACGAATTCCCAAAGATAACTGCTGAAATCCGGGTAGTCCTCGAGCACAGCCAGGTAACATTGCGCGTTGACGATGGCGGCGTTTATCTTGAGACGGTTTCTGACAATCCCGGCATCATTCAAAAGACCGGCGCGCTTGCGTTCACTGTAACGGGCAATCTTTTCGGCATCGAAATGATCGAACGCCTTGCGGTAGTTTTCGCGTTTCCTGAGGATGGTGATCCAGCTGAGGCCGGCCTGCGCCCCTTCGAGTATCAGCATTTCAAACAGTTTCCGGTCATCAAAGACCGGAACACTCCATTCTTGATCATGGTACTTTGTATACAGGGGCTCCACACCCGTCGCCCAGTCACAGCGTTTCATCATTCATCCTTTTCTTCTCGTATGCAATCATATCCTCCAGGGTTCTGCCTGGCTCGTTCGGGTATCGCTCATCGCAAACCTGGAGTGTTTCAATTCTATCCAGCCGAAAGTTCCTGAAGGCCTGGCGCAGTTCACACCATGCACCCAGTGTCCAGACCGTACCCCAGAAGAATAACCCCAGTGGCCGGATGATGCGCTTCGAATTCGCACCATCAGCCCGTGTATAGGTGATTGCAACCTTGTTGCGACTATCCACCGCGCTACGCAGCTCCCCCATGCAAGCGGCCACCTGCGCCGATATTTGCACCAGTGGAGAAAATAACCGGGTTTGGTCGAGCTCCCCTTTCAGGGAATCAGGCAGCACCGTTTCGACCTTGCTCAATACGGATTGAGCTGCCAGCGCTAACCCCGGGTCCGCCCAACTGTTGACAATGCGCGCACCCAGCGTCAAAGCTGCAATTTCGTCCCGGGTAAACATCAAGGGCGGCAAGTCATACCCACGCCGAATGACGTAGCCGATACCGGCTTCTCCCTCTACCGGTACATCCGACGCCATCAGGTCCTGTATATCCCGATAGACCGTCCGCTCGGAAACTTCAAGCACGTCCGATAACCAACGTGCGGTAGTAACGCGGCGCGAGCGGAGAAACTGAACGATCTGGAACAGCCGGTCAGCGCGTCGCACGGTTACTCATGGCTCTATTTGCTGAAATAAGTGATCAAAGACAAGGCCGCGCCCTGTGGATCACAAATAACACAGAATCGTCCGACATCCGGAATATCGCGCGGCGCCAGCACGATTTTCCCGCCCAGCGCTTCGGCCTGTTTTGCGCTGGCTTCCACGTCATCCACCGTGACATAGGCCCCCCATGTCGGTGGCATCCCCCCCGCCTCAGGCGGCATCGCCATGATACCGGCAACCTCTTTGTCACCTGCTTTGGCCATTGTATAGCTCATGTCATTGGTCTTCATATCCTCCAGCGCCCAGCCAAAAAGTTTCCCGTAGAAGGTTTTCGCAGCACCCACATCGGTGGTCATCAGTTCATTCCAGCTGAAGGCCCCATGTTGCTTCATTGGATCGGTCATCGTTATATCTCCTGCGTCTGTGAATAAGAGAAACCGACTATACCCTAACCCTCCTGACAGCCTGATGTCAGGAGTGATTGCTGATGGCATGGCGATGCCATCTTTGCAACCTTATCGCATAAGTTTACACACCGAAGACTACTCAAATTCACCCATAGGCCCGAGACGGACCGTCATCAGCTCGACATCGGTTTTGGCAACATGCGGCCCTTGCCGAGTACCGGCGGGGGTCTTCCAGAAGGTGCCGGCGAGACACACCCTGCCACCCGTTTCAATGGTGCCATTGAGCACATAGACAAATTCATCGACAGGATGTGTGTGCGGCGGAATCACGGTGCCTTCTGCCATTCTCAACCGGTGAATCGAACCTTGTGGAACCGGTTCTTCGGCCAGCACGGTCCAGCTTGCCCCGGGGAAAGCCTCCAATTCGCTAAACGCTTGTGCATCATCATCGATAAAAACCGATTCCATATCACTCTCCTGTTGTGTGAGAAAAAGCCGTCACTCACTGCCTCTGTCCAGATTATCCGGTTTTTTTATCCGCGCGTCTTCGACCAATAACCGTCTGATCGGTGCTAAAATAGCCCAGGGTCGCCGGACCAGGGCAATAACCCGGGTGGCCATATTTCCGGACGGAGTTAAATGGCAACAAAATACCTTGAGCAGCTGTCTTCGATAATGACGCAAATCCCGTTACAACTGCCTGACAACACGTCGTTCGAATACAAACATTTCTTCAGTGGCGCCGCCCTCTATGTCAATAGCCGGATTTGCGTGACCCTGACGCCGGTGGGCTTTGCGCTGAAACTACCGGAAGAGGCAAGGGCCTGTTTACTTGAACAGCAGCGCGCAGAACCGCTACGTTATTTTGCCAGGGGTCCGATCAAGAAGGATTATGTCGTTTTCCCGGATGCGCTGCTCGACGATATGGACGAATTGCAAAAATGGGTACAGCTCAGTGTCGATTATGCACTGTCACTACCGGTAAAAACCGGGTAACGTGGAATCCTGGTCAAATTTTCGATCACCTATCACTCAGGGGCCTGGCATGAACAATAATTTCCCGAGGCAAATCCGTCACCTGCCGGTGTTTGACGGTCCTTTTGACGCGTTTCAATTAGCGGCGGATGCCTGCAACGTGCTATTTGCAAGCTATCCGGCAGGCACAACCATAGAAACGCACACGCACGACACAGACAACGTGGGCATCATAACCAGAGGGGAACTGATATTGACACTTCAGGGTAAAACCACCCATTACGCAGTAGGGGACTGGTACCACGTTCCCGCCCAGGCGGAACATTCAGCCAGATTTGATCAGGAGACCGCCGAAATAGAATTCTGGTTTAAAACATAGAGGATAAAATAACCGTTTCCAGCTCCCCGGTGAATGACCCGTATCAGTCGATGGTGCCAACGAGTATTTGCAAAGCCTGTCAATTCCTTCGACTCCATCGAATAACGAGACTTGAGACCGGATCTATCTAACTATTATAGCTACAAAAAAGTAATTATTCAGACCCCTTAACTTCAGGCAAGGAAGGGATAGCTGTTCCGG
>JGI24023J19991_10001666_pt1 | contig 16815 bp, 19 predicted proteins | sample Cruoilmetagenom1_FD_19991 | JGI IMG/M metagenome (IMG submission 19991) | reverse complement strand
ACACCAATCTCTTCAGCCATGTGAGCATGATGAAACGCGTCTATCAGCTCATTCACGGTTTCCGGGCGAAAAGCATTACGCACCTCGGGTCGGTTGATGGTGATCTTTGCGACGCCATCAGCATGTTCATAGCGTATATCGACATAATCAAGATGTGGAACAGCTTTCCAACTCATAGGGAACCTCTGAATAAGTCCATGTGGCAGGTTTGCGGAGGATTCGATCAAATTATGGAGTATACCCAAGATCAGCGACTCAATATTTCTCATTTATGACAAATACCGGGTGAGAAGATACAGAAGCAGGAGAGAAGTTTGGCATGGTCAACAGTTTGGCGCGGATTGTTAACGGGTAATTGCCGCAACAGGGTTAGGCTCTACCTGTTTTGTAACTATTCAACATCTTGTGATAACTGCCAACCAGTTCACTGTTATTTAATTTTGAACAACGACTAATTGTATATCCCGGGAAACAGAGAATCATGGACATAGTGATCGAGCAAACAGAAAATGAGCTGCGTGAAGAAATTGATTTCTGGACAAATTTCATCTCCAGGTGGAGGCAGACCCGGGATGAACCTGCACATCCGCGTGCATTTGAAGCACTGGAGCGAGCAGAGTCAAGACTGGAGTATCTACTGACTGATCAAAAGCGGGAGGCTGAAAGCAGAATCTATTCCCGGACATTACATTAGCAACTTCTTCTATTTGCCAATGTACAGAGAAAACGAATTATGGCACGATATGCGGCGCTTGCTAATGCTGTCATTCAACATGAAGGAAACAATGACTCGCCCCATACATCTGCTTTATATTGCGGTGCTCACCCTGTGGGCGCTGCCTGCCGCAGCCGCACCACACTATGTCAATCCCGAGCCGTTGAGCCGGATCCTGGCTGGTTCTGCTGTTGCTGAAATCAACAAAGATGCACGCATACAACTGCCAGTAAACTCACGGTGTGGCGATATTGCCACCGTTCTCGCCAATGGCGGTCAGTCGCANACCCAACCAGAAAGCATCTTCAGCAAGGCCAAACTGGATTATCAGCTTGTGCATGAGGAGACCTTCTCCACCCAGCTAAAGAGCTACCTGTCAGGAAAATCCCCCTATCTGCGCGGCACCGTCGGTATGATTAACATGGCGGCCGAGGCGCTGTCACAGGATCCTCGCAGCAAACCGGTGATAATCTATCAGATGAGCTGGTCGACTGGAGGTGACGCCCTGATCGTTAAACCAGGCATCAGCTCTGCGAAGAGTCTCAAGGGTAAGACCATCGCATTGCAGGCCTATGGTCCGCATGTCGAATTTATGACCAGGATCCTGGGAGATGCCGGTTTATCAGTCAAGGATGTTTCACTGCGCTGGCTGCCGGATTCGACAGGCATGGAAAATACGTCAATGGCGGCATTTCAGCAGGATGATGTCGATGCGGCGTTCGTTGTCATCCGTGATGCGACAGCGCTGACATCCGGCGCTGCTACCGGTGCTGGAGATTCTGTACGCGATGCGCGGATTTTACTCTCCACACGCACTGCCAGCCGTATTATTACCGATGTCTATGCTGTGCGCAGNGACTATCTGCAATCACATCGTAAAGAGGTACAGCGGTTTGTACACGCTCTGCTNAAAGCTGGTGAAGAGCTGCAAACGCTGGTTGCCGACAAACAATCACGCAACAGCGACTATCATCAGTTGATGTCAGCAGCTGCACAACTGCTGCTCGAGAGTGAAACCGCTNCCGATGTTGAAAGTCTCTATGCCGAGTGTGAACTTGCCGGCTGGCAGGGCAATGTCAATTTTTTCGGGAGCCCGACTCTCCCCCGCTCTCTGGCGCACCTGACCGATGAGATACAACCAGCCTTCATCTCGCTGGGACTCATTGGGAATAAGATCCCCCTGCTAACCGCCGACTGGGATTATTCACAACTGCATGACGGCCTGAGCCTGATCGGCTCAACATCCGGGCCGCGATTCAATCGACAGGAGGTTGCCGCATTTGTCGCACAAAAGCAGCGGCAGGATACTCTGAACGAGGGTGAGTTGTTCTCTTTTGAGATCTTGTTTGAACCGTACCAGAACACCCCCCCTGAAAACCTCTACCCAGGTGCCTTCAAAAAGGCGGTTGAATATGCATCAACCTATGGAGGTGCCCTGGTCACCATCGAGGGGCATAGCGATCCGCTGGGATATTTGCGAAAGAAGAAGAGTGGTGAGAGTCCTGTGGTTCTCGGGCGTATCAAGCAGTCCGCCAAAAATCTCAGCCTGTCGCGATCACTTGCACTCCGGGACAGCCTCATCAGCTACGCGCTGAGCCACGGCGTCACACTGAACCAGAGTCAGTTTGCAGTTACCGGTCAGGGCATTGCCAAACCTAAAACCGGGATTTGCGGCGGTGAACCCTGCACTCCAAAAACCGAAAAAGAGTGGCGCGACAATATACGCGTTGTATTCCGGATTCTTCAGGTTGAAGCTGAATCATCACTCTCCAGTCCACTCTAGAGGAGCAGGAGTCTCATGGCCCAAAACAGAGAAAGAGGCATGGCATCCCGTCCCCGCAGAAAGAGATCTCCTTTTTTGCGGCTACTCCTTGTTACTCTCATCATTGCGCTGTTTTGGAAGATATGGTCGGGACTAGGCGAGGATGGCGGCTCGGAACCCCCTCCCATGGCAGCGTATGCAGAGCAGCCGGCGCGCAACGACTGGCCCCCGCTCCAGGGATCCGGCAACAGCTTCTCTGCTCCCGTCGATCTGTTGAAAGTTAACTATTATGTGATTCTCGACGGCTCTGCCAGGATGAGCAGGAGTGAATGCAGCGGCGGCAGAAGCAAAATGGTGGATGCTGTCGAAGCACTCTCGTCATTCGTCGACTCTGCTCCTCAAGGCGTCAACATTGGCGTATCAGTACTTAATGATAACAGGATCATGGAGTTGCTCTCGTTGCAGAGTGACGGTGACCTTAACACAACAATGCTCTCTCAAATGGTTCCCGGCGGTGCCACGCCGCTGCGATCGGCCATTCACTACGCCTATAAAGAGATGATCAACCAGGGGGAGCGTCAACTGGGATATGGCGAGTATCATCTGGTGGTCATATCAGGGGGCATGGCCACTGAGGGTGAGGATCCAGCTGCAGTCGCACGCCTGATATTATCCGAGTCGCCAGTCAATCTCCACACTATCGGTTTCTGCAGCGGCGCTGGTCACAGCCTCGATCAACCGGGGTTCATCAGCTTTCATACTGTCAACAACCTCGCGGCGCTGAAACAGGGGCTCAACGAAGTGCTTGCTAAAGCGCCCTCCTCCACACTCGATAGTTTTCAGGAAGCAGTCGATAAACAGTGATTTAGCGGCTCAAACGTATCATCTCAATAACTCCGTGTATCATTTGAGTCGCCATGGCGTAGGGCGTAATGCGCTGTCGCATATTGCACCCTTCAGGTTCAGCACGAGATTAGTGAGCCGTTACGAGCAGAGACCCTGCGGAGTTGAGGAGTTATTCTTGTATGATCGGCGGTTATGCAACACTTTTTATCAGCGCACTGGGTGCGGCAACAATCCTGCCATTTTCATCAGAAGCGGTATTGATCACCCTGTTGCAAAGCGGAGAGTATGACATCTCTCTGCTGCTCATCTCAGCTTCTGCAGGCAATATATCCGGATCCATTATCAACTGGATACTGGGATTCAATCTCCTGAAGTTGAAGCAGAAAGCCTGGTTTCCATTCAATGAAAAAAGTATCGAGCGTGCATCACAGCAGTTTCGTCGCTACGGAGTGCTGTCACTGCTGCTTGCCTGGGTTCCATTCATCGGTGATCCATTGACACTGATCGCCGGTTTTTTCAAAACACCTTTTCTACTGTTCCTGGTGCTGGTCTCTATCGGCAAGATCGGCAGGTACCTGGTGCTGACCGGGCTGTTCTGAAAGAGCTATAGGGTGGCGTTAGCGACAGTGCACCCCACCATTTATCCCAGGTCAGCGGACAGCTCATCATGGTCAAACCCCAGCTCTCTGAGAACCTTTCTGAGACGGCGCAGAGCATCAAGCTGTATCTGGCGCACCCGCTCCCGGGTCACATCGAGTTCCTGTGCAACCTGCTCCAGGGTTGAGACCTGGTAGCCATGCAACCCGAAGCGGCGCTCGATAACCACCTGCTGCTTCTCTGTGAGCTGTCCGAGCCACTCATCGACCAGCTCCTTGACATCCTCTTTCAACAAAGACTCGGTCGGATCCTCACCGGCAATGTCGGCAATCGTATCAAGCAGCGGGCGTTGAATATCCTTTCCGGAAGGGGCATCCACACTTGTCGAATGCTCACTCAGAATCAGCAGACGGCGCACCTCGGCGGCGGGTTTTCCTGTCGCATCTGCAATATCCTGTGCCGTCGGCTCATGATCGAGCTGCTGCATCAACTGGCGCGCGGTGCGCAGACACACATTCACCTCTTTAACAACATGCACGGGGAGTCGAATGGTGCGCGTCTGATTCATCAATGCACGCTCGATGGTCTGCCGGATCCACCAGGTAGCATAGGTTGAAAAACGAAAACCGAGCTCCGGATTAAATTTTTCAACGGCCCTGATGAGGCCAATGTTGCCCTCTTCGATGAGATCAAGAAGAGCCAGTCCGCGATTGAGGTAACGTCTCGATATCTTCACGACCAGACGCAGGTTGCACACGATCATGCGCGCTCTGGCAGCTTCATCCCCCTTATGCGCTCGACGCGTAAGATCAACCTCCTGCTCTGCTGTCAGAAGTGTCGACAGGCCAATCTCGTTGAGATACATGCGTGTGGCGTCAAAATCAGATGTCACACGGGCAGCAGGTTTTTTGGGAACTACAGGCTTGTTGACCGCAAGCTCATTCAATATTTTGCTGTGGTTCTTTGCTTCAACATTAGAAGCAGTATTCTCCTCAGATGAATCCATCATTCCCCCCATTTACTGGCTATCCCAGATAGCTATTATTTATTATTATTGATTTTTGACTTGATTCACACAATCGTAATTTAGCACGAATTGATACAGAACATTGATAATCTTTATCAGATTCAAGGCAGGTATTTCAGTGGATCCTGTGGATCTCCATTGTGGCGAATCTCAAAATGCAGGACGGCTTTACCAGCCGATCTACCCATGGTAGCTATCTGCGCACCACGGGTTACCCACTCCCCTTCTGCTACCAGCCGTTTGTGATTCTGCGCATAAACACTCAGGTAACTTTTATTATGTTTGATGATAATAAGCTGACCATAACCTGTCAGCCCGTCATCACTATATACAACCTCTCCCGCTTCCGTTGCAGTGACCCCCTCTCCCTCTACACCATCGATCAAAATTCCTCGTCTGGCCGGGTCCGCTGACCGATATGACTGGACAACCTTTCCCGTAACCGGCCACTTCCAGCGCAGCTCTGCATCAGGCGGAAAAGCGTGGCTGATGCTGCTATTCTCCANCTTTTCCATGACAGAGTGCTTGATCTNCTCTGCCTGTCCGGCTATCTCAGCTTGCCGTTGCTGCTTATGTTGCGACTCTACGGAATCTGATGCCAGGATATTCTGTTGCCGAGACTGTGGCTGTTTCTGCTCAATCTTTGCGGAACTTGATGGCCAGTTAATCTCATCCTGCTGCGCACGGGATTTGACTGGCCTGGATTCAGATGCAGACCTCGTCCCGGGAACCGCAACCCGGCTTTCGTAGGGAGCCTTGTCCTGACGGCTGCTGCAGGCCGACAGCATCAGCAGGGTCGACAATACTCCCGGCATGATCGCTGGGAACTTCATCCAGATATCAGTTCAATTTCACCACAATGACAGCTGCCGTGATCAATACAACCACTCCCCAGCCGATCCAGTCGATATAGTGACGCAGTTTCACCTCCATCTTCTCGCCGCCCCATGACATCAGCATTGCCACCAGAAAAAAGCGCGCTCCACGCCCGATAAAGGATGCCAGCACAAACGGCGCGAAGGACATGGCTATGGCACCGGCAGTAATGGTAAATACCTTGTAGGGGATTGGTGAGAATCCTGCCAGAAAAATCGCCCAGAAGCCCCACTCGTCAAACCATGACTTTGCAGTCAGGTACTTCTCATAATAGCCGCTCTGCTGCAGCCAGGGTTCGATCACTTCGAACAGCGTCACACCGATCAGATATCCGGCAACTCCCCCGGCCACCGATGCAAGGGTTGTCAAAAAAGCGTACCAGAGCGCGCGGTGCGGAGTGGCGAGGCTCATTGGAGCCAGCATCACATCGGGCGGTATCGGAAAAAACGAGGACTCGGCAAAACTCAGGCCGCCAAGATACCAGGGGGCGTGTGGATGACGCGACCAGCTCAAAACCTTCTCATAGAGAGAGGAAAACATCGACATCTTGTACTCTACTAATAGAATAAATTAAAACTTCTGAATTATCGCATTGATGGAGCGCTAGGTCACTCCGCCAAGCAGCGGAACAAACGAGACCCGCTCAAGAAACTCTTTTTCATAACCCTCCTCAGTACGTGTAACACGTATTAAAATCTGCTCTTCACTGTCGCCAATCGGCATGATGATCACCCCTCCCGGGCGTAGCTGCTCGACCAANGCATGCGGTATACCCTCAGGCGCNGCGGTCACAATAATGCCGTCATAAGGCGCATACTCCGGCATCCCCATGCCGCCGTCACTGTATCTGAGACGAATATTGCGCAGCTTGAGTTGTCGAAAACGACTGCGGGCCTGGTCACTCAATGCCCTGATGCGTTCGACGCTCTGCAGACGCCGCACCAGCCTGGACAAAACCGCCGCCTGGTAACCAGACCCCGTCCCCACTTCCAGAACCTGCTGCATCGGTTGCGTCTGCAGCAACACCTCGGTCATACGCGCCACAATATAGGGCTGCGAAATTGTCTGTCCATGCCCAATGGGAAGCGCCGTATCTTCATAGGCACGGGACGCGAGCGCCTCTTCAACAAAACAGTGACGCGGGATTTCACGCATCACGCTCAGGACACGCTGGTCTTGTATGCCCTGCTCTTTCAGGCGGCTGATCATGCGATCCCTGGTTCGCTGCGATGTCATGCCGATGCCGTTATAATCATGACTGGCCATCTCAGATCTCCTTCAACCATGTCGACGTCTGCTGCAGCTGCTGGTGGTTAGTCAAATCAACCTTTCAGCGGTGTAACCGAGATGTAACCACTACGCACAGCATAAAAATCAGTGCCGGGGCCTGCATCCTGCTCTGCCCCCGGAGGACCTACCCAGAAGATCGGGTGACCTCGAGGATCCGTCTCCCTGTAGACAGGCTCCGCCTTGTGACGATGCCCCAGACGTGTCGATTGATACCCCTTGATTTTACTCCAGGGCAAATCAGGGACATTCACATTGAGGATCATATCTGTTGTCAGGGATGGATCTGAAAGACGCTGCACCAGCTCCTGCGCTGCCCTGGCTGCACTTTCAAGATTTTGTGGAGAAAATGAGTTTATCGATATGGCCATTGCCGGAAGACCCAGAAAACGCCCCTCTGTCGCAGCAGCAACAGTACCGGAATAGAGGACATCATCACCCATGTTTGCCCCATTATTGATGCCGGCGACGACCATGTCCGGTTCCTCTTCAAGCAATCCGGTAATGGCGACATGCACACAATCTGTTGGTGTGCCGTTGACGCTGACATAGCCGTTTTCATGCTGCCTGGTACGAAGCGGGTTTTCCAGCGTCAGAGAGTTGGAGGCGCCGCTGCGGTCGCGATCCGGAGCAATTACCGTTACCTCGAATAACTGCTGCAGCGCATTTGCCAGCGCAGCAATTCCCGGCGACTGATAGCCATCATCATTACTGATCAAAATTTTCATACGGCAGTAGAGTAAAACTAAACCAAAATAGGGTATATTCGGGATGCAATATACTGCAAAACGAGCATGAGGGCATCCTGTGAGTCATAATGAGCAAGATGAGGAGAGAAAAACTTTCCTTGATGAGATGTCCGGTGTGACACCACTGCAGAGTAAAACCACTAAACCGTGGAAACAACGTCTACCTCCTCGACCGTTACCCACAACGCCTGAAACCGATGAAGATGAGTTTGTTGATGTCCAGATCACAACCCATGATTTTCTCGAGTACCGCCGTGACGGCATTCAACACAGACTTTTTCAGGATCTGCAGCGGGGTGTCATCAAACCCGAGAAAACGCTTGATCTGCATGGCTTACGGGTCGTCGAGGCCCGCAGGGAGTTGGCGCAGTTTATTCCCTGGTGTGCGAAAAGGAGGGTTCCGCTGCGTAAGAATCATTCACGGCAAGGGACAGCGCTCCGCCGAGCAACAGCCGATCCTCAAGCAGAAAATCAATCAATGGCTGCCGCAGCGTAAAGAAGTTCTTGCCTTTGTCTCGGCGCCCCGCCGGGATGGAGGAACAGGTGCTGTATATGTGCTGCTGTCAATGAAATACCAGGATTGAAAAAAACAGGCCTCCTGCAGCATCCACTCTCTTTTTTGTTGATAATTATTCTCATTCGCTTTAGAATCCATCTCCTTACTCCCCATCCTTTTTGGAAATAGAACAAATGCGAATGAAAATTTCCCTGCTGATGCTTCTCTTGTTTTCAAGCATCCACACCAGTTGGGCTGACTCCAATGAAGTCAATCTCTACTCTGCACGCAAAGAAGCACTCATCAAACCACTTCTGGAAGAGTTTACCCGGGAAACCGGCATCAAGGTCAACCTGGTAACCGGCAAGGCGTCAGCACTGCTCAAACGACTGCTCACTGAGGGACGCAACACCCCCGCTGATCTTTTTATTACAACGGATGCCGGGCGCCTGTATCGCGCAAGGGATGCCGGTGTACTGCAACCGGTCTCATCGCAACTGCTGAATTCAGTTGTCCCTGCAAACCTGCGTGATGCGGAGGGTTACTGGTATGGACTCTCACAGCGCGCTCGTCCGATCTTCTACGTCAGGGGCAAGGTGGATCCACAGCAGCTATCGACCTATGAAGCACTGGCGGACTCTCAATGGAAAGGGCGTATCTGCATCCGCTCTTCCGGAAATATCTACAACCAGTCACTGGTTGCATCCATGATCGCCAATATTGGCGAGATGAAAACAGAGGCCTGGGCAAAAGCTTTCGTGGCTAATTTTGCACGCCCGCCAAAGGGAGGCGACAAGGATCAAATCAAGGCCGCTGCAGCAGGACGCTGCGACATTGCCATTGCCAACACCTATTATGTTGCCAAAATGCTTACAGGAAAGGATCAGGGTTTGAAAAAATCGGCTGAAGCCGTCGCCGTTTTCTGGCCGAACCAGCATGATCGCGGCACACACATCAACGTCAGCGGCATCGGAATGACCAAAGCTGCGAAAAACAGGGAGAGTGCCGTCAAGCTCATGGAGTACCTGGTAAACGAGAAAGCCCAGCAGTGGTATGCCAGGGCGAATCAGGAATACCCGGTAAGAGAAGGGACTCCAGCGAGTCCAACGCTGCAATCATGGGGAGAGTTCAAATCAGACGGCGTGGAGCTTTCCAAACTGGGAGAGTTAAATGCTGATGCAGTCAGACTCATGGATCGCGCCGGGTGGAAATAATAATCTATCTGATAACCTTACAACGTAATAAAAACCGCCACGAAGAGCACATAGTTCGCGAAGAGAAACTCATGCCCCTTCTTGTTCTTCATGCGCTTCGTGGTGGGAAAAGAGACCTCTTGAGCTAATGGCCGCCACCACCGACAAGCCAGCGGATAAATTTTCTTTCCTGATTCCCCTTCCATCTCTATGGGGAAGTTCCATCCTGCTGATAGCTCTGTTGATGGCTCTCCCGGTACTGGTGGTCGCCAGTTTCATTTTCCAGCCGGTCAATGACAACTGGCATCACCTGGTCGACACCCTGTTGGCCGACTATGTAACCAACTCATTGCTGCTGCTGGTTGGTGTCTCCGCCGGGGTTCTCAGCATTGGCGTTATCACCGCCTGGCTGACCAGCATGTGTGAGTTTCCAGGGCGGCGCCTGCTCTCCTGGGCGCTGCTGTTGCCGATGGCTATTCCAGCTTACATCATCGCCTACACCTACACCGGCATGCTCGATTTTGAAGGGCCGCTGCAAACACAGCTGCGCGACTGGTTTGGCTGGAGCTATGGAGACTACTGGTTTCCGGAAGTACGTTCGCTCGGCGGCGCGACAATGATGCTGTCACTGGTACTCTACCCCTATGTCTACATGATGGCGCGTGCAGCCTTTCTGGAGCAATCCCTGTGCGTGCTGGAGGTGAGCCGCACCCTGGGCAATACCCCATTTGCCGGTTTTATTCGTGTCGCACTGCCGCTTGCACGCCCCGCCATCGTTACCGGTCTCTCCCTGGCGCTGATGGAGACCCTGGCCGATTACGGCACGGTACAATATTTTGGCATCAGCACCTTCACCACGGGGATTTTCCGCATCTGGTATGGCATGGGCGATAGTGGCACTGCAGCACAGCTTTCCGCGATGCTGCTGGCATTTGTATTCGCCCTGATCCTGCTTGAACGCTGGTCACGCCAGCGCGCCAAATTCCACCATACCAGCAACAAATATTCGAGAATCCATCGTTTTCAACTTAGCGGCGGCAAGGCGTGGCTGGCAATGGTTGCCTGCGCATTGCCACTGCTGTTCGGCTTTGCATTGCCGGCATTGCAGCTGCTGCAATGGACACTCTCCTCTGCAGAAAATACGCTTGACGGCTCTTTTGCAGTGCTTGCATTCAACAGCGTGACTCTTGCCAGCCTGACTGCCGTTATTGCTGTCGCACTGGCGTTGCTGCTGGCGTACGGCAAACGCCTGCACAACACGACACTGATTAACAGCAGTGTGCGTATCTCGGCGCTGGGATATGCTGTTCCAGGAACTGTAATTGCAGTCGGTGTTTTACTGCCGCTCGCATGGATCGACAACACTTTTGACAGCTGGATGCGCAACACCTTTCAAATCTCCACCGGCTTGCTGCTCTCAGGCACCCTGTTTGCACTGGTGTTTGCGTATACCGTGCGCTTTTTATCCGTCTCTATCCAGGCGGTCGAATCCGGTCTTGACAAGATCAATCACTCGCTGGATGATGCAGGCCGGTCACTGGGGCTGTCGCCGATACAAATATTGAGGAGCATCCATCTGCCAATGATGAAAGGCACGCTGCTGACTGCGCTGCTGCTGGTGTTTGTTGATGTCCTCAAGGAGTTGCCGGCAACGCTGATTCTGCGCCCGTTTAATTTCAATACACTTGCTGTGCGCGCCTATGAGATGGCGGCTGATGAACGTCTCGCAGATGCAGGCGCACCTGCATTGATGATCGTGCTTGCCGGCATTATTCCAGTGCTGGTGTTGAACCATGCAATCAGCCGCTCCCGCGCCGGGAGAGTGAAGTCATGAGCAACCTGCTCGAAGTTGAACAGCTGTGTGTCGCCTACGGCAGCAATAGCGTCGTCCACGATGTGACACTCTCATTAGCCAGCGGAAGGATCGGCTGCCTGCTGGGCCCCAGTGGCTGCGGCAAGACAACGCTGTTGCGCGCTATCGCCGGCTTTGAGCCTCTAAAACAGGGTAATATCCTGCTTGGCAGAAAGAGAGTCAGTGCACCACGGTTCACCACCCCTCCGGAGAAGCGCCGGGTCGGCATGGTCTTTCAGGATTTCGCCCTGTTCCCGCACCTGACTATCGCTGACAATATCGGATTTGGTATACGCAGTCTGAAAAGCTCTCACAGAAGAGAGCGAATCGATGAACTGCTGACTCTTGTCGACCTTCCTGATTTCCACAACCGCTATCCGCATGAACTCTCCGGTGGACAGCAGCAGCGTATCGCCCTGGCCCGCGCATTAGCTCCCAAACCTCAACTGCTATTGATGGACGAACCCTTTTCAAGCATGGACGTGGAACTGCGGGAGGATCTTGCCAGAGAGGTCAGAGGGATCCTGAAGAGTGAAAATATTACAGCCATACTGGTCACCCACGATCAGCATGAAGCCTTTGCCATGGCTGATAGCATTGGTGTCATGAAACACGGCAGGCTGCAGCAGTGGGATAGCGGCTATAACCTTTATCACCGCCCAGCCACCCCTTTTGTTGCAAATTTCATCGGCCAGGGAGTACTGCTGGATGGAGAAGTGATCGACAACCAGCACGTTCACACTGAACTGGCTATCCTCGAAGGCGCCATTCCCGATGGCTGTCCAGCGGGCTCTCCTGTGCAGGTTCTGGTTCGCCCTGACGACATCCTCCATGACGATGACAGCACTCGCACTGCCGTCATCAAGAAACGTGCTTTTCGCGGCGCCAGCTACCTCTACACCCTGTTGCTCCCAGGCGGCGCCGAGATCTTGTCACTTGTGCCATCGCATCACAGTCATGCCATCGGCGAAGAGCTGGGGATCTCACTGGAGATCGACCATCTCGTCATCTTTCCACGCAATTAGCGCCTGCTCTACTGCAAGGCTTCGTAGTTTTGCCGAGAATCACTCGCTTTGCACCGGGTGAACCGCTCAGCTATGATGCGAACCTAGGCTGACATCAGGATATATCGTGGAACCCGGCGACTTTTCAGAAAACTACAGTATCGGCGAAGAGATAGCGCATGCCATTACCCATGGCATTGGCATCCCGCTGAGCATTGCTGCATTGGTCATACTGGTGGCCTTCTCCGCCCTCTATGGAGATGCCTGGCATGTCACCAGCACTGCTATCTATGGCGCCACTCTGATTCTGCTCTACACAGCCTCGACCCTCTATCACAGCATCCCTCACACCGGCGCCAAGATCATTCTGCAGCGACTGGACCATGTCGCCATATTCCTTCTCATCGCAGGCACCTATACACCCTTTACCCTGGTCTCTTTGCGTGATTCCTGGGGTTGGCTGCTGTTCACCATGGTCTGGGGCATTGCTATTCTGGGCATCTACATCGAGCTCCTGGGAAGCAGCAAACTGCGCCGCTTGTCGCTGGCCCTCTACCTGGGCATGGGCTGGCTGGTAGTAATCGCCGTCAAACCCATGCTGGCAAACGTGGAGACAGGTGGGCTGCTGTTGCTGTTGGCAGGCGGACTGAGTTACACCCTGGGCGCCATTTTCTTTGCCTGGGAACGTCTCTCCTACAACCACGCTATCTGGCATGTTTTCGTACTGGCAGGCAGCATACTGCATTTCTTCTCAATACTCTTTTATGTCGTTCCTGATGCACCAGCGGCATAATCAGCATCTCAGCCCCTGGTAAAGATCTGGGCCATCAGTAATAACAGCGAACCCGCTGCACCCATCACAGGAACCCACACTGGATAGCCTTTGACATTTTCCGGCAGAGGATAAATTGCACGAATCCTCAGCAGCGCCAGATTGACCAGCAGAAATACACTCAGTATCAGATAGCTCGTGGATGCCGCAAGTTTTACCAGCGGAAACCACAGGGCCAATACCAGTATGAAAGATGTCACCAGCAACGTGGCTATCACCGGGGTGTGGCTGCGCTGGCTAACGCGACCAAGGATGGCCGGGAGCCACCCTCGCCGGCTCATCCCGTAAAAAATCCGGGACGCCATAATAATCTGGATCAATGCACCATTGACGATCGCAAACAGGCTGATCAAGGAAATCACCACAGCTTTCCTGCCTGTTGCAGCAGTGTAGAGATCAGCCAGCGGCGCCTCGCTGGCGGCCAACTCCCGTGGGGAGAGATTGACTACTGCAACAAGAGAGACCATCGCGTAAAGCAGGGTTGCAATGATCAATGCCGACAGGATCGCCCGCGGCATAGTGATTTCCGGCTCGCGCACCTCCTCCGCCACATTGACCATGTCCTCAAAACCGATAAACGCATAGAAGGCAAGGAATGCACCTGCAAAAATACCCGGCCACAGATGTCTCTGGTTCAATGCCGGCAGATTATCAATAATCCCGGGGAGTCTCTCAAGCTGCGCACTACCGGTGAAGATAATCAGCAACAGCCCGAAAATTTCCAGCAAGGTAAAAAGAGCAGCTACCTTGACTGACTCGGCAATCCCCCATATCGCAACCGCCCCAAGCAAAACCAACAAGGCAATAATCGCCAGCCATTGCGGTATCTCGACGAAGAGCTGCAGATAGCCGACGAAACCGCGTGCAATGGTTGCGGCTGAGAGGATACCTGCCATCGCAATCAGCACTCCCGTTGCACTCGACAACCAGGTCAGTCCAAATCCTTTCTGCAGATAGACGGCTTCTCCGGCTGCAAACGGGTAGCGAGCCGACAGCTCTGCATAGGTAAAGGCACTGAAAGCGGCAACCAACGCAGCCAGCATAAATGAGAGCGGCACAAAATAACCCGCCTGCGCTGCAACTTTTCCCACCAGCACATAGATCCCCGCGCCAAGGATATTTCCTACTCCATAGAAGAGCAGCAACCAGAAACCCAGGCTGCGTTTCAGGGATGGTGTGGTATCGAGGGACATCTTTCTCTCCATGGTCGGGCTGTAGATTTAGACTGATGATGCCACGAATCGGACTGTTCCACTCTACTCCTTTTAAAACAGCAAGCAGAGTCAATCATTTGTCGTATCGGGTCAATACTTCTATTTCCATTAATTTTATCATGGTTGTTTTCAACAACCATGAAGGTGAAATTAATGCCATCCGATATTGAGCGCACAGAGAAACAAGTAGTATTCTGGAAAGAGAATATCCATGAAGAGAAGGAGAGAGAGCGGCTTACCTCACACCCTTCCATTATGTTACAGAGACTTCAGGACGGCCTTAACCGGTCGGAAAAGAAATTGAGAAAACTACAGGATAAATAGAGATGTGTAACCGATATTTTTTCTGAAAAATGCACCTTATGCCCCCGGAGACGGGGGCTTTGATTATTAAAAAGTCATCCCCGGAGATGCCTGTAGATGCTTTGCACAGTGGGTAGTCGAATGCGGTATCATAAACAATAACGTCATCACAACCTGAAACGCCCAGCTCTTATCAATGACCATAAAACCATACATATTATCTCTCTCAGTACTGACACTGCTTGGCATTTCCGGAAAGCTCTCTGCTGCTGCAGTCACCGGTGGAACAGTTATCACCCACTCATCTCCAAACAAGATCGAGGAGCGGTGTGTGATCCTTGACAAAATGCCTGGAGGTGAATACTCCTCTAAAGACAGCAAGGAGGAACAGGCTTATTGCAAAATCGATCTCTACGGTAAAACCATAGCGATGTGTCCCAGGACATGGAGCGCCAGTACGGGATCAATCATCTATCAACTCTACGCCGGCCCCTACAAGGGCAACGCGAAAAAATTTGAGGCATCACTCTGTTCCAGAGGAAAATCAGCAGTAAATTATACAACCGGGAAGCATCTCAAGTACAAAAACACCATGAACATGAAAGGGACCAGCGGCACCTTCTCGACTGCATCCCTGCTCTACTACCATTTCTCCCGCTATTTCGATACGCATATCCACGTGCCTGTGGCAGTGCAGCGGACCATGGACAACAACGCACATCTTCAAAGGGTCACTCAACGCGGTGTCAAACTTGCCTCCATAAACAATAAGAAGACCCATGCAGCATGGGTAGAGATGCAAAAGGTGCAGCAGAAGCCGGAGTTGTATCAGCCAACGGAGGAACTTTTTACTGCTGACCGCAAGCAGATCTACGGGGTGTTGCTGCACTCCCCTGGCAAGCGCTATGGCGTATTGATGAACGGTACGCGCAAATCAGGCTCGAGCGATGGGCAAGATACTGACTTTCAGAAGACACCGCCATTTCTAGCACTACGCAGTTCGCAGCCGCTGAAAAAAGCGATTCCTGAAGGCATCGAAGAGGCTGAAAAAGACCCCCTCATCAAGGAAGCGATCAAATCGGAGATTTCAGACCAGCAGATGGCCTACTGGATGCAGGATCTGACGGAAATCACTCTGCTGGACTACATCTTCAGTCAGCAGGATCGCGTGGGAAATATTGATTACGAAGAGTATTGGTACTGGAAGAAGGGATCAAACATACGTAAGAAGCACGCCAGAACCAAAACACCAGCGAAGAACCTGGCCAAGCACAAACCGCTACGCATTCAGGAGACTTTTCTAAATGACAATGACTCCGGCGGTCGAAAAAGCCTATAGCAACTTTACAAAAACAAACAAATTGCTGGAGAAGATAAGACACTTTAATCCTGACACCTATAAGCAGTTGATCAAACTGGACAAGGATTTCCGCAAAAAAGGAAAACTCTATACATATGTACAAGATAGTTTTGGACTGAGTGAAACACAGTTCCAGCAAATCGTCACCAACACCCATGAAGCTGCAGCTATCCTTAAGAAGAGTTGCAAAGAGAAAAAACTTCGCTTTGACCTGAATCCTGACAAGTTTTTTGCGAAAAAAAGCAGCAAAGAAAAACGACTTAACTGCGAAAAGCCTTAAGCAAGGTTGGAAATCTGCAGGAGGTTGCTGAATATGAATCAGAACAACCCCTGCAGATACATCAGTAACTTGCTGGTTGCGTGCACCCTCCTCCTCGGAGCCGAATCATCATGGGTAAAAATCATCCGGGAAGAGCTGGCGCCGTATAGCAATTAATGTGAATTCCCGGGAAGTTTCCCTGGCTCATCAGAGAGAGAGAGAGAGAATGATAAACGCCGCAAAAAAGATTTGGAGATCGGCGCTGGGAATCCTGCGCGAAAACATCGGGCAATTTTTCACTACTCACCTCGCCTATATCGCGCTCGGTGTGATTCTATTCACCCCGTTGGCGGGTTTGTTCGGCCATCTTCTACTGCACCTGTCCGGCAATACTGCACTCTCCGACCTGGATATCGCCTGGTTTCTGCTCTCTCCGCTCGGCA
>JGI24023J19991_10001664_pt1 | contig 16830 bp, 13 predicted proteins | sample Cruoilmetagenom1_FD_19991 | JGI IMG/M metagenome (IMG submission 19991) | reverse complement strand
TCCATAACCAGAGACATATCATGTTCAACCAGTAATATGGTTCTTCCCTGATCACGAATCAGCTCAATTCTTTTTGCAAGATCTGTGGTTTCATGCATATTAAGACAGCTGCAGGTTCATCCAGTAAAAGAATAGATGGATCTGCTACCAGGGCTCTGGCCAATTCTACGGCCCTCTGATTACCAAAAGAAAGGTTACCAACCTCAGAGTCTTTTAGATTTATAATATTAAGCCATTCAAGAATTGGAAGAACAGCATCAATAGCCTTTTTTTCTTCCCTTCGGCTCCTGGCAGTAGAAAACATACCATCTAAAAATCCGGCGGATCCAAGAGAATGCCAGCCAAGGAGGACATTATCAAGTACTGTCATATGATTACTTAGCTTAAGATTCTGAAAAGTTCTTAAAACTCCCTGTTCTGCAACCTGCCATGGTTTCTTCCCGGTAAGCAGGGTATCCTCAAAAAAGACTTCTCCACCACTGGGAGTTTCATAACCTGCAATCATATTAAACATGGTTGTTTTACCGGCACCATTAGGTCCAATTACAGATTTTATTATCCCTTTCCCAACATCAAAGGAAACTGAATTTACAGCATGAAGTCCACCAAAAGATTTATCTATATTATCTATTCGCATAACAGGTATGGATTTATTCATTGTCCACCCCCTGTTTTGCTTCATACCTTTTGTTCTTTCCAATAAATTTATTAAACAATGATCGAATATCCTGTAATAGTGCAATTCGAATAAATCCTTCAGGCATAAACATCATCATTACAACAAGAATAACTCCAAAAACAGCATCATCAAAATGACCAAAAACACCTCTTAAGGAAAGAAAATTAAGAACCAGCCCCATAACCAGAGATCCCCAGATATTTGCCATACCACCAACTGCAACAATAGCAACATAACGGACTGATTTCCCTACTCCGGCTTCTGAGGGTCCAATACCCCCATTATAGTGAGTCATAAAAAAACCTGCCAGAGCTGCAAAAATTGCTCCAATAACAAAAATTAATACTTTGTATCGGGCTGTATCAACACCCATAGCATCAGAAGCATCTTCTCCACCATGTAACGATCTTAGAGCCCGTCCTACCCTGGAATTTATTAGATTAATCATTAAAACCACAGCTGCTATTACCAGTGCCCAGGCTATATAATAGTTACTTATTCTGGAAGTAAAATCCCCGCTTAGTTCCAAACCTGGAAAAATTGTAAATGCAGGTACATTTGAAATACCATCAGCTTCTCCAAAGGCAGATGTACCCAGTACAATCCGGTAAATTATTATTCCAAAACCCATAGTAGCCATTGCCAGATAATGACCCTTTAATTTTAAAACAGGAATTCCAAGAGCATACGCTGTAATTCCTGCAATCAAAACTGCAGCTAACAGCGAGATCCAGGGAGACAGATGAGTGATAGTATCACCATAGAGGGTTTCTTTTGTAATTAGTAAACCAAGAGTATCAAGTATTTTAAAAAAACCGGTTCCTGCTTTATCAGAAAAATCAATTGTAGTCAGAAATGCCGTTGTGTATCCGCCAATAGCAAAGAAACCTGCCTGACCCAGAGAAATTTGCCCGGCATAGCCCATAACCATACAAAGGCCAATTCCAACAAGAACATAATATGCGGACATTGTTAACTGAGTAAGTAAAAATCCCTTTCCGGTTAAAAAAGTTAAAACCTGAATAAGAACAATAGTTATAAAAAGAATAAGCACAGGATAATAACGTTTCATCTAAAAGTCCTTAAGAGAGGAGGCTTGTTTTGAACCAAAAAGTCCACTGGGTTTTACAACAAGAATTATTAAAAGGATTATAACAGATATAGCATCTTTATAGGCCATAGGAAGAATACTTATGCTAAAGGATTCTATAAGTCCCAGTAAAAGTCCCGAGGCGACAGCTGCAATAGGATTTCCAAGCCCTCCAAGAATAGCAACTATAAAACCCTTAATGGCAAGATCAGTCCCCATAGCGTAATGGGTCTGAGTAAGGGGAGAAACAACACAGCCTCCAAGGGCACCAATTCCTGCAGACAGCATAAATGAAAGGTTAACCATGGTATCAGTTTTTATTCCGCAAAGTTTTGCAGCTCTGTCATTTTCAGAACAAGCCCTCATTGCCTGACCGGTTAAAGTGTACTTAAAAAACAGGAATAATCCACCAACTATAACAGATGTTACACCAAAAACCCACAAAACCTGGGGAGATATTCTGGCACCAAAGATATTTACTGAAGAGATTTCCGTTCCTGTAAAAAATCTTAATGCGCGAATCTGTTCATCCCAAATATAAAGGGCAGCTTCACGAAGTAAAATTGATATTCCAATAGTAACTACAATCATACCAAGAACAGAACTTTTACGCATTCTTCGAATAAAAACTATTTCTATAATTCCACCTATAGCTGCAGTAATTAAAACAGCAAGTGTAATTGCCGGCAGAAGGGGTATAAAACGTGAAAAAGTAAATGAGATCATCCCCCCGAGCATAACAAACTCACCCTGGGCAAAATTAATTATTCCGGTTGTATTGTAGATAATATTATACCCAATGGCTACGAAGGCATAAATACTGCCTACTGTAATACCGGCAAAAATATACTGCAGAACTTGTTCAGGACTCATTCTTTTCCTTATTGAAGAAAATCAAACTGACCATTTTTAACCGTTAACATTTCCAGAGAATCCATACCCAGACCATTATGATCTGCAGAGGAAAAAGTAAAAATACCACCTGTCCCTGGAAATCCTGAAATAGCTTCCAATGCATCTCTAATGTCAGTCCTTTCAAGACTATCTGCATTTTTAATTGCTTCTACTACAAGCATTATAGCATCATAGGAATGGCCGCCGAATGTACTTACATCTTCACCATATTTTGATTCATAGGCAGTTTTATATGCAACCAGGTTTTCTTTCTGAAGGTTCCCATCAGGAAGTTTTTCTGCAACTAAAAGTCGTCCGGCAGGGAAAATAATGCCTTCGGCGGCTTCACCTGCAGCTTCTACATATTTAATATTACCAAATCCGTGACTTTGGAAAAGAGGAACTTCCATTCCCAACTGCTTCATATTTTTAGGAACTATAGACTGAGCAGGGACTATTGACCAGTTTACAACGGCCTCTACATCCTGAGCCTTCAGCTTTGTAAGAAGAGCTGTAAGATCTGTTGCTGCTTTGTCGTATGTTTCTGCTATCGCAATCTCTATACCAAAATCAGATGCATATTTTTCCAATTGCCCTTTTCCGGCATTTCCAAAACCTGTGTTTGCAGCAACAACACCTATTCTTTTTATACCCATAGACTTCATAGTGCTGTAAATCCATTTAGCAACATAACTGTCTTTCTGAGGTGTTTTAAATACATAACTGGCTATTGGATCAACTATTGCTTCAGCAGCACCGGCTGCAACAAGAGGAACTTTATAAGATTCACATAAATCTTTAATCTGCATAGCTTCACCACTTGTGGAAGGGCCAATAATTGCCACAACCTGATCTTCCTCAATCAGCTGTTTTGCAAATGATATTGCTTTTTCCGGATTTGCAGCAGAATCTTTAATAATAAGTTCAATCTGCATTCCATTTATACCACCATCTGCATTGATCTCTTCAACAACCATCTCTGCTGTTTTAGCTTCCGGAGCACCAAGAAAAGAAGCCCCACCAGTAACAGCAAAAATAGCACCTATTTTTATTGTACCTGTTTCCTCTTTCTTACAGGAAACAAAAAGGGTAGATAAAACCAGTCCTGTAATAAGTAATACTGTTAGAATTTTTTTCATTTGATCCTCCTGGTAAACTGACTGCATAGTCTTTTTTCCGACTAATCAGTCAGTCCAACTTATACCAAGTGTTAAAGAGGGTCAAGGATATTTAAATAAAAGTATCTAACTTTAACTATATTAACTTCTCAATACCCTTAATAAGGATACCGACATATTTATTAAGATCCTTAATTTCAGTTTGTGGTATTCTAAAACCAATGGCCCCAGGATGACCTCCGCCATTCTTAATGTTGAATTTTTTAAGGATACTGCGTAGATCAAGAGCCTTAAATGAGTGAGATCTTCTAATACGAAACTGAAGTAGATCCGAATCTTTATTATCATCATAATAAACAACAAGACTTAACAATTTAGTATATTCGGCAAGGGAATCAGCTGCATACCTTGCAACTGATACAATCGTTTCATGATCATAACTTGATAGCATTTGCTGAATAATTTCCTTACCTACAATTACTGTTCCAATTTTTGATGAAACATTTACTTTCTGAGCCATCATTAAGGTAAAACATTTATCCTCCAGTTCAGACAACTGCTGTAGTTCGGTAAAAACCTCTTTCATTGTAGAAAAATTACTGGAATGCTTGTGAGTTTTTTTTGTTAGCATTTCATTGAACATAGAACTGAATAAATTATAGAACCACTTTTCCCTTCTGGTTTTAAGATATTTACCCATTTTTGAGTCACCAATAATACCTGTTAAAACAGCAAGAACAAAGTTACGGGAGAAAATATCCTGTATATTATTAGCTTCAATTATAGCTTTTTTATTTTTCAATTTAAAAGCCAGCATTCCAACAAGTTCACTGGCAGAAGAAGCCTCATCCACAAGACAGTAGCCTTTATCACCAATATATGCACTGTCTGCTTCCAAATGATGATCTATTTCAATTTTTAAAATATCTTTATTTTCAAAAACCTTGTAAGAAAAAGGAAAAGTTTCCCTCATATCCGGTTTAGGAGTATCCATAAAAAATACTGTTGATATTCCATCAGGAACCTGCTTATCATTGTAAATAATTGTGATAGCATTATACCTGCAGATATTTAAAAGATATTGGTAATTTTTATTAATTTTTCGGGGGATAAGAAGATACACAGTTCTGGAAAATTTAGTCATAAGAAGACCAATGGCAATCATGGAAGATATACAATCCTCATCAGGATTTTTGTGACCCATAACAAGAAAATCATCATACTCAATTATCGCATTCAGAATATTATCAATAATTCGGTTTCTAATACCAATAGTCTCTATTCTGGATTTCACAAGATTATATTCCTTATCTCTACTCCAAAGAACAACTGTATCTCTTCCTGCATCCTTGGCCATATAGAGAGCTTTATCTGCCAATTCACTAAGAATAATAGCAGAATGAGCTTGATCAGGTACAGAAGATATTCCAACACTTGCAGTAATCTTTTGTATTTTTCCGTCCTTTTTTTTAAGAATATCTATTTTACTAACTTCCTCAAGCATCTTTTTACAGGAACCATAGGCTTCTGTACCAGTAGTATTAGGGAATAGGATTATAAATTCATCTCCTCCATAGCGGGTAATTATATCCGATTCAGCAAATATCCTTTTAAAAACATCGACTACAGCTAATATGACTTTATCACCAACTTCCTGTCCAAAATTATTATTCAGTGTTCCAAAATGATCCAGATCTATCATAGCATAAGATAAAGGGAATCCATTACTTATTGATTCAGATATACGGTTTTCAATAATCTCATCAAGAAATCTCCTATTATAAACTCCTGTAAAATCATCAGTAATAGCTCTTTTTCTGGCTGCTTCTCCCCATGTGACCATATCAGACAAAAAGATTCCAGTATTCTGTAATCGAGCAGTAGTAATATTCAACATTTTTCGCATAATACTGCTTCCGGCTAAAGGTTTATTTTTTATAAACTCAAAAAAATCAGAAGCTCCAAGGCTAAGAACTTTTGTAAAACATTTAGGAGAACAAGTTGCTGATCGGACTGCTCTGTCAAAAATTGACATCTCTCCAAAAAAATTACCCTCAGTAATCTCTGCAATTTCAAGGACATTTCCATCGGGGGTATTTACTGATATAGAAACTGATCCGGATAGAATTATATACATATGTTCTCCGGTTTCACCTTCATTAAAAAGAGTCTGGTCTTCCTTATATTCTTCTATATTCATATGGGAAAAGAGTGAATCCAGTTCCTTATCGGATAAAGAAGACAGGATTTCAATAGATTGTAATATTTTAACAGGAGTTTTAGTCACTCACTCTCTCCTGTTTCTTCGGGAAAAAGAATTTGATTCCCACCTTTGTTTCTTCCTATTAATGATAATTCATGTGTCATTGACAAAAGTTTTTCTGCATTCCTCCCATGTTCAGGGAAACAGCTGATTCCAATACTGGCTGTAATTTTAAAATTGTTACCTCTGCATGCGGAACTTACATCAAGATTATTTAAAAATTCTCTGATTCTTCTGGCAAGAACAACGACTTCCATCCTGGTAGCACCAGAAATAAGAACTGCCAGAGCATTACCCTTAAACCTTGCAATTTTAGAATCTTTACCAATAAAATTACGCATATCTCTTGCCATTATTTTAATAGCCATATCTCCGGCATCATGACCATAGGTATCATTTAAATCTTTAAAATTATCAGGCTTACTGATACAAAGATAAAAACCGGAATTCTCTGTGCTGATTTGTTCCCTGATATTTTCCAGAAGATATGTTTGATTGTATAAACCCGTTAGTTTGTCACGATAAACCTGCTTTTTTAACTCCTGAACCAGGGGTGAGTTTTCTTTAACCAGAATATTAACTTTTCGAATTCGCATCGCCACATTTACCATAATTCTGTGAAGCATCTGTGCTGATAAAGCTGGGTTTTTATTTAAAAATGCAGTGAATCCTGTTTTATTCCCCGGGAATATTAAAAGTTTTGAAGATACAGATGTAAAAGAAGAAGCTATTCGTGAAGATTCAGTAAAAAAATCAATCTCGCCAAAATAGTCACCCTGTACAAAACGGGCTATATTTGTTTTACGACCATTTTCATCCTGTTTTTGGATAAGAACTTCACCAGACTCAACAATATAAAGAGAATCACCCGAATCTCCTATGGAAAATATAGGTTCATTAGCATTGTAATTACGGAATTCACTGTTCTCTGCAATAAGTACTATCTCATGTTCCAGGAGTGAAGAAAAGATATCAACTCCCTTTAGAAGAATTTCTTTAGCCCCAATCGGGGATTTTGTCATATCAGCTCCAAAGCCAAAAACATAATGAATTTATAGACATCACAAAGCCTATCCAATTATAAATGGCTGTAAGTGTGTATAATACAGTATACCTGATTTATAATTAAATTAAAAGAAAATTGACTGTAATAGTAGGTACGTGTAATAATATGCATTAGCCAGATTATATAATAAAAAAATGGGATTAATTGATGAAAAAAAAGCAACAGGATGAATATCAGTTAAAATTTGATACTCTTCTTTCCACCCTATCCACTGATTTTATCAATATTGACAGTGACAACTTTGAAGACACAATCCATCTATGGATGAAAGAGATAGCTCTTACTTTAGATACCGAAATAGCAGTACTATTTCGTAGAAATAATAAAGGCAGCCTTTATATCAGCGATTTTTGGAGAAAAGAAGATAAAACTGAACCAGTTCTATATGATCCGGCAGAAGCTTTTCCTTATTTAACTACTGCAGTACTTGAAGGGAAACTAATAATAGCATCTTCTTACAAAGATTTACCAGAAGAAGCTGAAATAGATAAACAGAACTTAAAAAAAATGGGGACTTCATCCTTTCTTTTTTTCCCATTGGGAACGGACAAACATGTGTTGGGGTCCTTTTTATTTGCTTATAAATCAAAAATTGTATCCTGGGATGAAGTTTTTGTTAAGAAATTGAGATTTATTATCCATATTTTTTCTTCTATTATTAAAAAAGAACAGGATAATAAACAACTGGAAGAAAGAGTACAGTATGAAAGTTTACTGGCAAACTTATCAAAAGATTTCGTCTCAATAAAGCATTCTGAAATAACTGAGAAGATAACATATTGGCTTCATGAAGCTGCTGCAACACTTGGCGCTGACAGGGCACTGGTATTCAAATTAGATAAGCACGATAAATTCTACATTTCTACATCCTGGAATTCAAAAGATGGTAAAAATGTAGTACCATATGATCCTGAAAAACTATTTCCATGGATGAATACTCAACTAAGAAACCATAGAACTATTATTATTGCTAATCCATCAGCCTTTCCAAAAGAAGCCTTTGTTGACAGAGAAAATCTGAGTGTTATAGGAGCAGTATCAGTTCTGGTTCTTCCAATTATAGTCGAAGATGAACTATTGGGAGCTCTTGCCTTTTCAAGCATAACTCCACAGTTCAATCTGACGACCGAGCTTGTGCAAAGATTTGAAATTATCAGCCAGACTTTTGCATCTGCAATATTACGATATAAAACAGAAAAAAAACTGGCAGAAGAGAAAGAACGGCTTTCAGTAACACTGGAGAGTATTGGAGATGGGGTTATAACAACAGATATTTTTGGTAAAATTACTCTTTTAAACAGTATTGCAGAAAAGTTGACATCATGGAAGTCTGAAGATGCAAAGGGAAAATCTATTTCAGAAATCTTTCATATTATAGATGAACGAAGTGGAAAACTACAGGATTGTCCGGTTGAGCAGGTTCTAAAAACCAGGGAAATAGTTACTCTTGTAAACCATACTCAGCTTGTTGGGAAAACAGGTATTAGAACACCAGTAGCAGATAGTGCTGCACCAATAAAAGATTCAGATGGTAAAATGCTGGGAGTAATACTGGTTTTCAGGGATGTTAAACTTGAAAAGCAGAGGGATGAAGATATTCTAAAATTAAAAAAACTTGAAAGTATGGGTATTCTGGCTGGTGGGATTGCTCATGATTTTAATAATATTTTAACAGGGATATTGGGAAATATCAATCTTGCATCCATAAGCCAGTCTGAACCAAAAGAAGTAATCAGATACCTGAATAATGCTTCCGGAGGATGTAAAAAAGCAGCATCACTAACACATAAACTACTTACTTTTTCAAAGGGAGGTGCCCCTGTAAAGGAAAATGCATCTATTGGAGAAATTATTACAGAATCCATAGAATTTATTCTGCACGGGAGTAAAATCAAAGCAGAATGTATTATTCCGGAGGATCTTTGGACCAGTAAAGTAGATAAAGACCAGATAAATCAAGTTATTCAAAATCTGACATTAAACAGCATCGAATCTATGAAAAATGGTGGTATTTTTACTGTTAAATGTAAGAATAAAGTTTTAAGTTCCAGTCATCCACATAGTGGAGATTATATAGAAATAAAAATTAAAGATACAGGTTCGGGAATAGATAAAAAGAATATGGATAAAATTTTTGATCCATATTTCAGCACTAAAGAAACAGGAAGCGGTCTTGGGCTTGCAATTACTCATTCAATTATTCATAAGCATAATGGTTTTATAAACGTTCAGTCAAACCAGGGAGAAGGAACTGAATTTTCCTTATATCTTCCTGCAGAAAAAAATATATCATTAAAACCTAAATTAAATAGTAACCAAAATACTATAAGCAATAAAAATCATTACTCAATACTTATTCTGGATGATGAAGAAATGATAAGAAATATTTTAGAATTATCATTGAAAAAAATGGGACATAATGTAGTATCCTCCAGAGATGGCAAAGATACAGTCAAAATATATAAGGAAAAACACTTTGATCTTGTAATACTGGATATAACAATTCCAGGAGGGACAGGAGGTATTGAAACATTAAAGCAATTAAAAATTATTGATCCAAAAGTAATAGCAATTATTTCAAGCGGGTATGCAGAAAGTCCTGTGATTTCTAATTATAAAACTTACGGATTTTCCGGATCTCTAACAAAACCATATTTATTTGATGAATTAAAAACTATCATCAACCAGGTTATGGCAACCTAAAAAGTTTTATTATGTGAAAGGAGCTTTAGATGAATTTATTAGTAGTTCTTAGTGGTATTTCAACTCTCTTACTATCCCTTTTACTGGGTATTTTTATTCTTTTTCTCGGATTTAAAATATTCTCCGGATTTTCAAAGTCAATTGATGAAGAATACGAATTGAAACAGAATAATATTGCTGTTGCAATACTATCCGGAAGTTTTATCCTTGCACTTGGTCTTATGATGAAAACATCTGTAAATCCACTTATACAATCAATATTTCGTGCAATTTTTTATAATGATACTGGTCTTGCCGGTACTCTTGGGAATTTAAGTATATCCCTTTTACAATTTATCTTAACCCTGCTTATCAGTGTTGCTTCTTTATGGCTTGGAGTAAAGGGTTTTACCTGGTTAACAAGAAATATTGATGAATTTGAAGAGATAAAGAATAATAATATCGCTATTGCAATTCTAATGGCTGCTATTATCATAACTCTTGCACTCTTTCTTCAGAATGGACTTGAGAAGCTTCTGCAGGTACTCAGGTTTACTCCAGGTCTAAATAATAACAATTTAACTCCCTTTGGATAGAAGCAGGTTGATATAATGAATAATGGAAGAAAAAAGAAACATCCGCTTTTTACTGTGCTGACTGTTGCAGTATGGTTCCTTGTTATTTTGCCTGGAGTAAAATCTTTCTTTTTTGATCAGAAATCTTCAGCTATCGATTTCAACTCCTTTAATGAAACAGAAGAAGAATTAACAGAACTAATTCAATTGGAAAAAGCACAATTCCCTGAGGACTTCATTAAGCTCAAATCTCAATGGGAATCTTATAGTACAACATGGACTTCAACATGGCACATGTATAAGCCCTATCTGCATAATTCCATATCCGAACTAAAAAATCTTGATTCCAAAACAATTTCCTTACCTGCCCCCGGCAATTCTAAAACCGGAAAGAAAAAGAGCAGCAAAAATCTTTCCAATGCAGAATTCTGGGGANTTGTATATAATATAATTCTAGCAAATAATAAAGATCGCCTTAGTAATCTTAGTTCAGCCTTCACCTGGTTTCAGAACAAAAACAATCTGTCAGACAGAGAGATTCTGGAAATAATAATAGATTTTATTCAGGAAATACCATACGAAATACCAGACAACTATTATGGCATATACACTCCTTCTGATGTGCTCTTTAGAAATGCCGGGGACTGTGATTCAAAATCTCTCCTGGCTGCCCTAATTCTTAAACAATTAGGATACGAAACAGCAATTTTCTACAGTGATGAGTATGCCCATGCAATGCTTGGCTTAAATGTACCTTCAACAGGAGAGTATAAAGAGCATAACGGGAAATCCTATTATTTTACTGAAATGACTGCAACAGGCTGGCAAATTGGAGAACTCTCACCGGATTGTTCTGATCTTAAATACTGGAATATAATCTCAATCTAGTATACCTTCGGAATATGAAAAAATCTAAACCCTTATCTGTAACAATACTTACTGTCATAGTGATTGTTCTATTTACTCTGACTGATGGAAAACCCGTAAAAACATTAACCCAACTTTTTCAAAAAAACATTTCAGCCTCTGCTGTTGACCAGGAACAAGTAAAAACTGTAATTAGTATTGATCCGGAAATTCTTGCAATTCCTGAATTAAATGACAACNTTTATATTAAACACACAGGATTTTCGCTTTTATATTCAGAGGAACATGAGCAGGCAGCCTGGGTAGCTTATGTCCTAACAAAAAAAGAAGTTTCAGGGGAAATCCCAAGATCCAATAACTTTAAAGAAGACCCTTCCATAATTACAGGATCTGCTTCATTGGCTGATTACAAAGGTTCCGGTTATGACAGGGGTCATCTTGCCCCTGCAGGAGATTTAAAATGGAGTGAATCCTCAATGAAAGATTCTTTCTATATGTCAAATATGAGCCCCCAGGCGCCAGGTTTTAACAGAGATATCTGGAAACGTCTTGAAGAATGGACAAGAGATCAGGCTGAAATTAATGGAGGACTTATTATAATTACCGGACCAGTCCTGACAGATGGACCCTATGAAGAGATAGGGGAAAATGGTGTTGATATACCAAAAAAATACTTCAAAGTTCTCCTGGATTATACAGAACCGGAGATAAAAGCTATTGGATTTATTATGGAAAATAAAGCTTCAAAAGAAGATATTTTAGATTTTGCAGTTTCCATTGATACAGTAGAAGAAATTACAGGCTTTGATCTTTTCTACATGTTACCGGATACACAGGAAAAAAAACTTGAATCTCAATTTGATATCAACTTATGGTAAAAATGCTTGTAGAGGAGTAATAATTAATGATGGATAAAATTTTGGAAGCCTCTAAATTTGGTCTTAGCAGTAGAACAATCCTGGTAAAAATAGATAGTAATCATATTGGTATTATAAAAAACAGAAAAAGCAGAATAATTATGAAAGATGGAGTTAAAATTTTANAATCNGCAGAACAAATTAAAAAGATGTCCCCGGATACAAGAGTATCCCTAATAACAAATGCACCTGTATGCAGTAAAACCACAAAATATCTAATGGAGAATGAAATAGAAGTTATCAATAAAAACATGTAAGGACAGGCTGGTCGGAAGCAAGCTTCCTGCTCGCCTATGCATCCTTAGGTCGGGACCTGTCCCGACGTTAGTCCATACGAAACAATCCTACCTTTACACCAATCAAAGGGTATAACCAAGTAATCCAAAGCCCTGTTAAAGCATAACGAAGAAAGTGAAAAGCATCTACAACAGGAAATAATAATTTTAATCCGGAAAGCAGAAGTAAAGAACCTACCAGCCCAAAAACAAACCTAATCACTTTTTTTATAATATTCCCACCTGAAGAAAAATTAACATACTTTTCTTCCAGAATAAATCCTATAGATGCTCCTGTAAAAACACCGANTGTTTTCATTAAATCTGTTACAAGTAGATTACTTTCAAAATAAAATCTATTAATTATCAAAAACAAAGCCATTGTCAACAAGGCAGTAATAGAAGATATAACTATAAAAAGATCTCTGGGAACACCTTTATCATATAAAGCACTAAGAATTTTAAACATTATAAGTGCAACAATTGCTCCTGCTACCAAACCACCAATAACATCCACAGGCCAATGAACACCCAAATAAATGCGGGATAAAGCAACAAGCAGGGATATCACTATTGCTGTAATATAGATCCATCTCTTTTTTAATATAAGTGAAAGAGCCAGATAAAAAGTAGTTGCTCCCTGTGTATGCCCACTTGGAAAAGAATACCCTGTTGCTGTTTGAACTCTTTTACCCAATATTTCAGGAATTACTTCGAAAGGTCTGGAGTTATGAATCGATATTTTAAGCACAGCGTTAAGAAAAAGGGAAAAAAGAAGAGTAAAACTAAGTATAAACCCTTTCTTCTTATCTACATTCCAGAACATCCAGGTAATACCTGCTATAAGAATATTTTTTTCTCCGAGCATTGTAATCATCTCGAAGAAAAAATCTAAAAATGGATTAGCAATATTTTGAAAAAACAAGAGTATACTCTCCTGCATATTATTTAAAACTCCTTGCTTTCGGGTAGATATTCTTTAGTTTCTACAACATTTACAGCTGCCCCTTTTTGCAGATATGTCTGCCCCTTAATAACAAGGAGATCCCCTTCTTCAACTGGACCATTTATCTGTACAAGAGAGCCTCTTGACTGACCAGCTTCAACAGGTACTTTTTCTGCTGCTCCATCTTTTATTAGGTATATAAACTGATCCGGTCCTTCAGTAATTAAACTTTCTTTAGGTATAATAAAATTTGCACTGTACTGTACCATCTGAATCTGTGCTTCCATAAGCATCCCCGGAAGAAGTTTCTGATTAGGGTTATCAAACTCAGCGACCACCTCATAAGTACGATTACTGTCAGCCTTAAGTCCCATAGATGTTACGGAACCCTTAAGGATATATGCAGGTGCTGAAGCCTGTTTTGCCACTACCTGCTGTCCCTGTTTAATTCTGGTTATTATATTTTCCGGAACCTGAACTGTTATGGCAATTTTTTCAATATCAATAATTTCCACATAGTCTCCGGAATTTACCAGCTCACCTTTATTAAAAGTAATACTGGAAATATATCCACGACCTGTACTTATAGCAACAGTTGTACGTAGGTTCTCCTGTAGGTTTTCAATTTCAATAGTTTTGGCTAATTGTGTTTTTTCATAATTGAGTTCAGCTTCTTCCCAACTTTGCTCGGCCTTATCAAACTCAGATTTCGCAATAAGTTCCTTTGTATATAAACTGCTTGTTGTTTCATAGTTTGCAGTAGCTTCACTAAGTTTTATGGAAGCAAGATCAAGATCGTTATTCCATTTTTCACTTGATCTTTCGATATTTTTTACAAGATCATTGTTGTCCAGTGAAAATAACAAATCACCAGGTTCTACAAAATCACCTTCTGATACGTATAAAGAAGCAACTGTCCCGGTAGAACCAGGAGCAACTCTAATCTCTTCACCGGCTTTCAATTCACCAAGGCTGTAGTAATAGATATTCATAGGAGCCTTTGTTAACTCTCCAACTGTAACAGGTACAATGGAAGATCCTCCCCCACCTCCGCCACCACTGCCAGGGGTTCTAACTACTTCCTCTTCGGCAGGAACTGCTGATTCTTCTGCACTTACAGTATTAGCTGAAACATAGCTATCCCAGGAGTCCTGTTTTTTTGCATCATCAAAGGTATCCCATTTTGTCTGGTCTGCATTTGAGCCAGGAGGTGGAACTGTCAGATCAATAACTATCCCATCAGCCACAGGGGCTACTGGATTTTCAGCTATGTATTTATCCCAGGAGTCCTGTTTTTTTGTATCATCAAAGGTATCCCATTTTGCCTGGTCTGCATTTGAACCAGGAGGCGGACTACTTAAATCTACAACTGTTTCATTGGAAGCACTTTCCTGTGCAGGGGCATTATCTGCCTGACTTTGTTCTGCTGGATTTGTACATGCAGAAAATATAAATACTGTTATTATGGAAACAAAAATCAATTTACCTAATTTCATTTCTCAATCTCCTCATCAATAAATATTGGAATTATTTTTTTAAACTTAACCTTTGCATCTTCCACAATATGATAAATAATGGGGAGAACAATCAGTGTTAATATAGTTGAAGCCATAAGGCCGAAAATAAGCGATATGCTTAGTTGTGCAAAATTTTCATCTTTAAAAGCAAGAGGGAGAATCCCTCCAATTGTAGTTAAAGTTGTTGCTAAAACAGGTCCGAATCTGCTTCGTCCGGCATCGGTAAGAGAATCTGACAACCCCATACCTTCTTTTCTATTTCTATTAACTGTGTCTACAAGGACAATTGCATCATTAACAGCAATACCAACCAATGCTATTACCCCCATAAAGGCATAGAGTCCAAAGTTATTTCCAGTAAGCAGTAGTCCGGAAAAAACACCAATTATAGCCATTGGAACTGAAAGTAAAATAACCAGTGGCTGCGATAAAGAATCGAACTGCATTGCCAAAATTAAAAAAACAACAAGCATTGCCAGAGCAAGATTAACTGACATTTCACTAAATGAAGCATCCAGATCAGCTGCATCACCCGCCCATTCATATCGAAGGCCGTCAGGAAGTTCTGTTTCTTCCATAAGATTATTAAAGGAAGTTACAATATCCCTTATATTTGCATCAGGCATTAATAAACCATAAACCGTTACTGTTCTATCTCCGTCATTATGACGAATTGTTCCAAGGCCCTTTGTTTCTGCCAGGGTTGCAACCTGAGTCAGCTGAACTCTGCTCCCATCCTTAAGTTCTATAAAAATTTTCTCTAAATCCTGAACTGAATCAACCTTGCTTTCTATAGTAGAAAAACGCATAGACAAGTCCCCATCGGAGGTTAATAGAGTTCCGGATATTTGGCCGGTAATTACATTTTTAACGGTATTGCCAAGAGTAGTTGCATCCAAACCAAGGTCTGCTGATACTAAAGGTTTCAAAAGCACCTGAACTTCAGGATAGCCTGCTTCCATATCAGTAAATGGATTCCCAACTCCCTCAATACTTCCAAGCAATTTAACCATGTCTTTAGAGCTGGAAGAAAGCTGATCCATATCATTTCCAATTAGTTTAATCTGTAGGGGGCTGTTTGCTGTTTTACCCCCGGCAACTGTTCCAACTGTAATCTTGGAACCGGAAATAGTCATAACCTGTTTCAGCAGAGTGGGTATCATCTCTTTAGTTGTCCAGTCTCGCCCGTCACCGGATTTAAGATTCAGAACAACTTCTGCTTCTCTCATTGAATCTACACCAACTTCAGAATATATAGTATCTACACCACCAATTCCCAAAACCATATCCTCTACCTGTCTTGTTACTGCATCAGTATCATCCAAAGAACTGAACTCCGGAGTAGAAATAATTACATATAAAGAGGTTTCATCTTTTACAGGAAAAAGTTCTATTTTCAGGAGTCCCATAGGAATTGTTGCCATAACCCCAATAAGGGCAATTAGTGTAATAACAGGAACAATAACTCTGTTTCTGCGTCTTTTAATAAGTCTGGTTAATATATTTTCATATGCTATAGCTGCACTCCCAAAAGCATCTATACCCTTGTATCTGGAGAATATCCGTACAACAAAAATAGCAGCCATTAAAAGCCCCATAACAAAAGATAATAAACCGGGTTTACCATCAGTAAAAAATGCAATCATAAATAAACCAGTTATAAGAACAGCTTCAACCAGTTCCCTTACTAAAGAAAATTTACGTGGTTCTTTATGACCGGTCTTATGTGAAAGAAGTCTTGAGCTTAAAGTAGGGGTAATACTTAGAGCTATTATTAAAGATGCACCAATTATAAATATAATTGTCAAAGGAATTACACTTATAATTAGCCCAATTCTTCCACCCATAAATGCTATTGGTATAAAAGCTGCCATTGTTGTAAGTGTTGCAGCAAGTATAGAAGGTGCTACTTCTGCAGTACCCTCTTTAGCTGCCTGTATT
>JGI24023J19991_10001662_pt1 | contig 16860 bp, 18 predicted proteins | sample Cruoilmetagenom1_FD_19991 | JGI IMG/M metagenome (IMG submission 19991) | reverse complement strand
CATAGAAATGTCTTTGATATTTCTTTGGTTTTGTATTATAAAGTGAACTGGGAGGATTTATAAATGGCCACAACCTCAAAAAGAAAAATGCACAAATCCTGGTACAAAGTCTTAGAACACGGAGAGCTTCCCGAAGGAAGAGTTACAACTAGAACATGTAGAAACCTCACTTTATGCCTGAGCCGTTTTAAGGGCGAATACGGAGCATTGAATAATAAGTGCCCTCATCAGGGCGGGCCCCTGGGCGAGGGGTCAATAGAAAACGGTTTTCTGAGATGTCCCTGGCACGGATGGGACTTTAACCCCATAACCGGTGAATCCCCTGGGGGATTTGATGACGGCGTGCCTACCTATGAGATTGAAGAACGTGACGACGGTATATACGTTGCCCTTGAAGATGAAGGGGTACATAAAACTACAGTAACAGATATCATGGCCGAGACTATGGTCAATTGGGGAGTCAGGCAAGTCTTCGGTATGGTAGGACATTCCAACTTGGGTCTCGCAGATGCGCTAAGAATCCAGGAGGAAGCCGGGAACTTATCATATTATGGAATACGTCATGAAGGAGCTGCCGCATTCGCCTGCTCAGCATACGGAAAACTCACTGGCAGACCCGCAGCGTGTCTCGGGATTGCGGGACCAGGCTCTACCAACCTATTAACCGGTCTCTGGGATGCAAACGTTGATAGAAGTCCTGTGCTAGCCTTAAGCGGCCAAGTAGACACACAGGTGCTTGGACCAGGAGCTTTTCAGGAAGTAGACTTGCAAGCTGCGTTTGGAAAAGTAGCACAGTGGTCTCAAACAGTGCTTAACTCAAGTAAGCATGCTGAACTAATAAATCTGGCTTTAAAAAGCGCTATCTTAAATCGTGGAGTATCTCATCTCGTATTCCCTGATGAAGTGCAAACACTTCCTGCACCAGATAAAGCAACAGCAGGTAGTCCGGAAGGGAGAGTTACACCACTTACAATCAGTCCTCCTAAAGAAACTCTTGATCAAGCCACTGAGCTTTTAAAAAATGCTGAACGACCTTCTATTATTGTCGGTCATGGCGCTCGTTTTAATATGGATTCAATTACTAAGCTAGCACAGATGTTGAGATGCCCTGTCTTTACTACTTTTAAGGGAAAGGGTCTAATATCTGACGATCATCCGCTTGGGTGTGGTGTACTCGGTCGAAGCGGAACTCCAATAGCTAGCTGGTTTATGAACGAATCGGACTTGCTTCTAGTGTTCGGCGCGAGCTTCAGTAACCACACTGGAATATCTTCTAAAAAACCTATTATTCATGTTGACTATGACAATATGGCTCTTGCAAAGTTTCATTCCGTTACTGTCCCCGTTTGGGGAGAGATTGGAATTACGGCGGACCTCATAACAAAAGCCTTGAAAGGAAAAGCAAAATCAAAAGACAGAAGAAAAGAGATAGCAAAACGCTGGGCAATATGGAGAGAGGAGAAGAAAAGCAGGAGGAAAGACGACAGAGGTTTAGGATTAAACTCTGCATACATTTTTGAAGAACTATCTAAGATAGTTGTCGATGACGCTATCATAGCTGTTGATGTTGGAAACAATACATACTCTTTTGGTAGATACTTTGAATGCAGAAACCAGGCTATACTAATGTCAGGGTATCTTGGCTCGATTGGTTTCTCACTTCCAGCGGCTCTTGGAGCATGGTCAGCAACCCAGGAAGATGACCCTAAGTTTAAGGGGCGGAAAGTGGTTTCAGTATCAGGAGACGGGGGGTTCGGTCAATATTTGGCAGATGTCACAACAGCAGTCAAATACGGAATGAATATAACCCATGTGCTTCTTCACAATAAAGAGCTTGGGAAAATTAGTAAAGAACAGAAGGCAGGTAACTGGGAAGTTTGGCAGACATCCCTTCACAATCCTAACTTCGCTGATTTTGCAACCTCCTGTGGGGGACTTGGGATTAGGGTTACAAACAAAAAAGAATTAGCACCGGCACTTAGAAAAGCTCTAAAGCATAAGAAATTCTCATTAGTCGAAATTATGGCAGACGTGGAGCTAATATAGATTATGATTACTATCAAATTACCCCTACTAGATTACGATCGAATTCATCAAACTACTGATGCTATTCATATATATTCAAAACTGATTGGTACAATCAGAGCAAAAATGACACCAGCTCAAAAAGACTTTTGGCATATTAGTCTTCATACAGGTCCGCAAGGTTTTAGAACAACACCCATACCAAACGAGGAAGGCAGCACCTTTGAGATATCGCTTAACCTTATATCTCACTCAGCCAATATATCTTCAAGTACTGGAAATGTTAGAAGTATCTCTTTAAAAGGTCAATCTGTTTCAGCATTCTCTAACAAGCTCTTATCTGTATTAGAGAATATGAATATTAAACCTGATATCGACATTGAGAAATTTCAAGATAAATCTGAATTAATATATGATCAGAATACAGCTAGTGACATTTTCAGATCTTATAGCGCAGTTGATATGATTTTCAAAACTTTTAAGGGAACTCTTAAACAAGAAACCAGCCCAGTTCAACTATGGCCTCATCATATGGATATTGCCTTTGTCTGCTATCCTGGGGACGGAAACAAAAAGATTGAACAAATTGGTTTTGGTTATTTAACAGGCGATGAAACTATAGAAGAACCATATTTTTATATAACTGCTTACCCTGAACTTGAAAATACTAGTGAAATCAAACTTGATAATAATGCATATTGGCTAACCGAGGCATGGCAAGGGGTTGTGTTAAAATACAAAGATCTTATTAAAACCGATAACCCTGCTGAGACCCTCATAAATCATCTTCAAAATACATATGATCAAATTATGAAAAGTACAAAATGAAATTCAGAAAGAATGAGAGAAGATTCTAGGAGACTAAAATGTTTCATCTTGAAGAATTAATTGTATCTATCTTCACCCCAATTACAGAGATCATAGATCTGGTGGCAATATTGTTTATTTTATGGGGCTTTCTAAAAGCAATGTTCGACTTTGCTGCTCTTAGAATAAAAAATAAAGCGCTTAGCAACCGCGATATACTGTCTATTAGATGTTATTTGGGCACATATCTTCTACTTGGTTTAGAAATCATGATAGTCGCGGATATTATCAAAACAGTCTTAAATCAAACCACGGAAGAACTTATTTTTCTAGGCGGTATAGTTATTATAAGGACTATATTGTCTTATTTCCTAAACAAAGAGATAGAAGAAATGGAAAGTGGTTTGTAGATTTTAATAGTTCTACTCGGTTTCCATACACCCGCTCAAACATTGATTTGTGAAATTGTTACATTCATTCATACATTTACTTCTCTTTTGACTTTTTGCCCCGCCTCCCATAAATGCACTACAATTTGCCTCGCAATCTAAACTCTTATATTTACATATCTCGGGACAAGGAGTGTCATCAAGCAGATTGGGTTTTAAGGTAGGCTTGGGGGTTGGATTAACACACCAATCTTTACAGTTACTAAGACCGTTGCTGCACTCCTCCCGGCAGTTTAACTTCTTCTCGCTCTTGGCCCCACCACCTGTATATTTAGTACATATCGTATTACAGTCTTTTGCTTTAAGCTCACACGCATTGGGACACGACTTGTCGTGATAGCGCTCAGGTTTTAGAGTTGGCATGGGAGTTGGATTCAAACATCTCTCATTGCATACTTCTTGTTCCCCGCCGCAATCTCTAATACACTCCCTTCTTTCCTTACTCTTTGCACCACCGCCAACTATCTGGGAGCAAGAAAGATCACAGTTCTTCCTGCTCTCGACACATTTCTCTGGGCAAGTAATTTCATCCTCCGAGTTAGATGTCAAAGGAATAATAAGAAAGCTCATAAAAAGTAATAACAAAATATTTAGCACTAGATAATTTCTCATTTCTATATTCCCACCAATTAGTTTTTATGATTATATATCAGATTTAACCTACGTTATAAAATTCATAATTCAATTCTTGTTACTTGCGACCACGCTCGTTATAATTTGAGCTCATGAGCTTAGAGAAACTTAGGAGTGACGCAAGAGCGATATTTGAAGCCGCTCTCAAAGCCGTCGATCCCATAAACGCAGTTAAAAATCATATTAAGCGAGATGGGAACAAACTTAGGCTTAAAGCTATGGAATATGACCTTGGCGATTATGAAAATATATATGTAATTGGAATGGGCAAAGCTGCGGCTTCTATGGCTAAAGCGGTTGAGGATATTCTTGGTGATCAGCTAACGACAGGAATAGTCAACGTGAAATATGGGCATACAGTCCCGCTTAGAAAAATCAAAATAAATGAAGCTGCTCACCCTGTTCCTGACGAGGCAGGCATTGCAGGAAGCAAGGAAATAATAGAGCTGCTCAAGCAAACCGGCGATAAAGATCTGGTAATTTGCCTAATATCCGGCGGCGGGTCTGCACTGTTGCCTTCGCCAGCAGGAGATTTAACACTTGAGGACAAACAAGGCGTTACAAAAGCTCTACTAGAATGCGGTGCTAATATTCATGAGATCAATTCAATTAGAAAACAGATATCAGCAGTTAAAGGAGGAAGGCTTGCAGAGCATGTCTATCCATCCACTTTAATATCACTTATTTTATCAGATGTGATAGGCGATGATCTTGATGTAATTGCTTCAGGACCAACTGTCCCTGATACTCACACCTTTCATGATTGCAGAAATATTATTCAAAAATACAAATTAGATGAACGGGTACCAAAGAGAGTCATAGAGTATATAGAGAAAGGATGTGATGGTGAGATTGAAGACACTCCAAAAGCAGATAGCCCTGTTTTCGAACGCACTCAGAACACAATTGTAGGAAGTAATATAATTGCAGTGAATGCCGCAAAAGAAAAAGCTTCTGAGCTGGGATATAACACTCTTGTTCTCTCAACTTTTATCCACGGAGAGACCGAAGAAGTTGCAAAGGTACACTCAGCTATTGTTAAAGAAATCATATCCTCCGGTAATCCGGTCAAAAAACCCGCCTGCGTCATTTCTGGTGGTGAGACCACAGTGACTATAGAAGGCAAGGGACAAGGAGGCAGAAACCAGGAATTTGTATTGGCAGCAGCAATTGATATCGAAGGGCTTGATAATACAATTGTTTTAAGCGGGGGAACTGATGGTAATGACGGGCCTACTGATGCTGCGGGTGCTATTGCTGACGGAACAACCATCCATCGAGCAGGGGAATTAGGTCTAAATGCTTATCAGTATCTCTGTGAGAATAACTCATACAACTTTTTTAAGCCCCTTGGCGATCTTTTAATCACAGGACCGACTAATACAAATGTTATGGACTTAAGAGTCTTACTGGTTTCTTAGAAAATTAGGCTGTAGACACATAATCACAACTCAATTTTTAATGCCGCTTAAGAACTTTATCTTTGATGAAAGCTCTTCTCTTGTAACTGTGAAAATGTCGAAACTTGCATTATGCGTTATAAGTAGAATATTCTCGGCGATGAGTCTCTCACTGTTTTTAATCCAATATACGCATACTATCATTTCCATTCCACCTGGGTGCTTAACCATTATAGAGGCATAATGTTCTATGCCCATTATTATTGGGCCATCTGGAACAATCTTGACTTCATAACCGTCAACTCCATTGTAATCCCTTATTAATCCATCAAACGCGGGCATGACTATGTCTTTAAAAACTTCATCAACCCTTTCATTGATATCCCAATTAGAATCTTGTCCCATAATCTTTGCCTGTATTAAGAAAGATCTATAGCGTATTTCTTTAAATCATCCAGAGAAACAACTTCTAAAACAGACTCATGAGTTGAGGTTAGAATAACCGGCGGAGCCATGTCGCTTTCCATTGCCTCCTTCCATCTTAGTGCACAAAGACACCATCTGTCTCCAGGCTTTAACCCCGCAAATTCAAAATCCGGGTTTGGAGTGGAAAGATCATTTCCCATTGCTTTTGAAAATTCCAAGAACTCTTCACTCGCTTCTATACATACAACGTGCATACCCAAATCATCAGGACCAGTCCTACAACATCCGTCGCGGTAAAACCCTGTCAATGGGGAATTAGAGCAGATTTCTATCTCCTGACCAAATACATTTTTATCAACAAGCATAATATGTTCTCCAATTTTAGATGATTCAACATTCTGATACAAAATACTATATCACATATGCTGTAGAATGAAGGCTTCGTAAACAGGATTTATCAAGTACCGGGTCTTTCCCAGGAATGATCCATATTTTCTTCTTTATCTTCTTCATCAGAACTTAAGAGTTCTAAAAGATCTTGGTTTTTTAACCGCGTTTGAATTAAGAAAGCCTCTTCATCTCCCCAGTGCTCATGTAAATCAACTAAGCTTTTTTCATCATGGTGTTTAAAGGTAAGTGCGGCACGGTGTGCTTGATAACTGCGAAAACCTAATAGTTTCAAAGCTGATGCCCCAAGCTCTAAAGCTGAATTAAATGTTTCTCTGTGTATAACTTTTACACCTAAATTCATGAGCTCATGTGTGTGTCTTCTGTCAAAAGATCTTGCAACTATTTCTAGATTCGGAAAATGTTTTTTTACAGTTTCCGCAATTTCCAGTGCCTTATCCTTATCATCAACAGCCAAAACAAAGAGCTTGGCCTCATCTGCCCCCGCTGAGTGCAGGAGATCCAGTCTGGATGCATCACCATAAAAAACCTTGTACCCAAATCTTCTGACCATCTCTATCTGACTCGGTTTCGAATCCAATACTGTAGTTCCTATACTATTAGCGTGGAGTAAACGCCCTACTATCTGCCCAAACCTTCCAAATCCCGCAATTATGACAGGGTTTTTCTCATCTATACTGTCGGACTCAGGTCTTTGATCTAAAGTTGAAAACCTGGGTTGAAGCAGTTTTTCATTTAGTATCATTAACATTGGGGTCAATCCCATTGATAACGCAACTACAAGGATAAGTGTATCAGCCATCGGTATGGGAATCACGCTGTTCTGAGTTGCAAACGAAAACAGTACAAAAGCAAACTCTCCACCCTGGGCTAGAGAAAAAGCAAAAAGATAATTCTGGCTTCTTCTCATTTTAAATACAAAACCTAATATAAAAAGAATGACCAACTTAATAACTATCAATACTGTTACAAGCCCAAGGATGAGGTAAGGCTCTTGTCTTAATAGATTAAAATCAATGCTCGCCCCTACGGAAATAAAGAATAATCCGAGAAGAAGCCCCTTAAATGGTTCTATATCAGTCTCAAGCTCATGGCGGTACTCGCTATCTGCAAGGACAACGCCAGCTAGAAAGGTTCCTAGAGCTGCTGATAAACCAATAATTTGCATCGCCAACGCAATGCCTATTACCAAGAACAGGGCAAAGGCTGTAAATACCTCTCTTAATCGAGTCTCAGCAATAAAACGAAATACATAGCGTACTAAAAACCGTCCAATAATTATTATGGCTGTTATTACTAGTGCAACTATAATAGCTTCTTGCCATCCGGGTAGCGCTTCTATCGTAAAACCGGCCGGGTGCACTTCTTCGGTGCTGTGTTGTGTAAATCCAAGTAAAGGAGCTGCAAGCAGTGGAAGGAGCGCAAGAATTGGAATTACTGCCATGTCTTGGAAGAGAAGGACAGAAAAACTTGATTGTCCTGCCTCAGTTTTCATTAACCCCTTTTCATTAAGTGTCTGCAATACAATGGCAGTTGAAGATAGGGCTAGAATGAGCCCTATAGCTAGAGATATTTTCCATGTGAATCCAAATAAATATCCTATTAAGAAAATTACTAAAGTGGTTACACCAACTTGTAGTCCGCCTAATCCGAGTATTGGTCCTCTCAATCTCCAGAGTAGTTCAGGTCTAAGCTCTAAACCTATGAGAAAGAGCATCATTACAACCCCGAACTCTGCAAAATGCAACACATCCTCAGAACCCATGCCTACAAAATTAAAAACAAATGGTCCTATAATAATACCGGCAAATAAATAACCTAATACCGAACCAAGCCCGAGTCGTTTTGCTAAAGGTACTGAAACTACAGCAGCCAACAAATATATGAATGCTTGAAATAAAAAACTGTCCATTATTTAGGCACTCCAGGATTCAAATTGATCTAATATATAATCGTTCATGTAATCAAATTTATTCATAGTATTAATGTCTATATCTTTGAGGTCCATGAGAGATATAATAACTTTTTTGTAAAGATCACTATAAATTGCAATATCTTCTGAGCTCATTAGCTCCGATGTGTGGTGCACAACAAACGGGGGGAGATAATTCATGCCGCATAGAGCTGCTGTTCGTTCAAATGTCCTTAGAAAATCTCGCACATGATAGTGATGCACTCCGTCTTCTTTATACGAGTCTTCACTACCTCCTGCCGTAATTGCTGTCATTAGGCTCTTGCCCTTCAAAGCTATACCCTCATGACCATATGCAAATCCGTATTCCAAAACAAGGTCTATCCATTCTTTAAGTATTGCGGGGCAACTATACCAATAAAAAGGATGCTGCAAGACAACGATGTCATGTTCTAAAAGTAAGCGTTGTTCTTCTATTACATCTATTAGAAAATCAGGGTAAATCTCATAAAGATCGCGAAAAGTTACCCCATCAATATCTTTAATTGCCTGACTGAGCTCTATATTAATTCTGGATTTTTGTAGGGCAGGGTGCGCAAATATGACAAGTATTTTATTTTTATAGTTAGCAGGCATGATTATCTAACTTCTTATATATCCTTTAGAGTGACTTTTTATATTAAAGATGTGATAACTAAAGTTTCACCTGAAATCTGACATCATTATTGATGTATGCCACTGATTTAGTTTACAATAAAATATTGTTTATATTGCAACGTTGTAAAATATCTTCATTGAACCAACATAGGTTGATGTGTCTTCTTTAAGTTCAATGAAGCTGGGCTAGTTGACTTTTAATAGAATAGTTTTATTTTTTATTATAGGGTTTATTAAAGGTGCTACATTGTGGAGGGCTCGTTTTGAATAAAAATCTACTCATCGAGCAGTTCGAATCTAGGATGCTGAGTCATATGGATTCAGCCTACAACCTTGCCAGGTGGATAACGGGACATGATCAAGATGCTGAGGATGTAGTACAAGAAGCATACATAAGAGCGTTTAGAGGATTTGAGAAATACACAGATATAAATAGCTTGAGCTGGTTACTAACAATCGTTAGAAACACTTCTTATAATTGGATCAAGAGCAAACATGACTATATACATTTAATTGAATTTGACGAATCTGTACATAGTTCTAGTGATGAACCAAGTTTTATAATCGAACGAAACCAAGGGTTAAGACAAGAAAAAATTCTTACTAGCAGCGGTAATAAAGATTTACTTCGCAATGCACTTAAAGACATGCCTCTAATTTTCAGAGAGGTTGTAGTACTCCACGAGATAGAAGGCTTATCCTATAAAGAAATTGCTGATATTGTCGGCATTCCAGTCGGCACCGTTATGTCGAGACTTTCCCGAGGAAGACGTCGTTTACAAAAAACCTTGTCTTCCAGAATGAATAGGAGAACTAGGGGTGAGTTGTAGTACCGTAAGAGGAATTCTATATAACTATATCAGTGCCTACGTAGATGATGAATTAGCAGATACGGATAGAACTGCAGTAGAAAAACACTTTGAAATTTGTGCTCATTGTGCAAATGAAAGGTACGAAATAGAACAAATGAAGAATACACTTCATTATGAATTTGCATATTCATCTCCATATGGTTTAAAAGAAGATATTAAAGATAAAATTGCTGAGTCTGCTGAACCTAGCGAAGAAGTTATCACAGAGGAGAAGAGTCAATTTTCATGGCATTGGCTGAATTATATTATCCCGCCATTTGCCACTGCAGTAGCAGCAGTCCTGATTGTTTTGGCGTTACTACCTAAATATCAATTAAGTGTAATGATGGAAGAAGGGGTAGTATCCGCACATGTCCGCTCACTTATCGAAGACAACCTTACACATATTAATTCTCCGGATAGACACCAAATTGAGCCATGGTTCACCGGTAAAGTAGATTTTGCAGCTAATGCCAAAGACCTTAGTGAAAGTGGTTTTGATTTAAAAGGCGGGCGACTGGACTATCTTAACAAACAAAGTGCGGCATCTATTGTATACCAGGTTCGTGACTATGTAATAAATTTATTCATATTCCCAACTACAGAAGACGATATGATAGATGTAAAAACCTACCAAAACAGAGGCTTTAATATTGTTAGATGGACTAACCAGGGTCTTGAATATTGTGTGATTTCTGATCTCAACTTAACTGAACTAGAACACTTTGCCCAGCTTTATCGAAATCAAATGCCCTTACCACAATCACATATATAGAACTAGCAATTTAGAATGAAATTTATTATTGCTCTACTCTAAATATATATCTCAATCAGAGTTTTTTATTTTTGTAGTAAAAAGATAAAGCACAAACTCCTTCTCAGCATGTTGCATTGAAAGTAACTCAATTCAGACAAAATATGCTATAAGCACCATAAATCAATGAAAAATGTTTAATTTTTGACCTCAGGTGCTTAAGATATGTGCACTAATTTTGATGCTTTACACTTTAAAGTCCCTATTTTTGTTGATTGAAATGATTTCTGTTAAGTGGTATGTTGTTTGCAACTAATAGTGGGAAGGAGGAAAATCCCATGAAAAAAGTAGAAGCTATCGTTAAACCGTTTAAGCTAGATGATGTAAAAGAATCCTTAAAAGAAATAGGGGTTCAAGGTCTTACAGTTACAGAAGTTAAAGGATTTGGACGGCAGAAAGGACACACTGAACTCTACAGAGGTGCTGAGTATGTGATTGATTTCTTGCCAAAGATAAAACTTGAGATTGTAGTATCTGACGACATGGTCTCTAAGGTCATTGATGCTATAATGGATAGCGCCAAAACCGGCAAAATAGGAGATGGAAAGATATTCGTTCTACCTATGGAAGAAGTTATCAGGATAAGAACTGGCGAAAGAGGCGATGACGCGTTATAAGCCAGGGCTCGTTTTTAAAGGAGGACATCCTTAATAATGCCCACAACAAAAAAGACAAATAGCAAAGGAGGACCTGTATCTATGTTTGCAAAAAAGCCCGCAGATGTTGTAAAAATGGTTAAAGATAACGGTGTACTTATTGTAGACTTTAGGTTTTTAGATTTTATCGGTATGTGGCAGCACTTTAGTATTTCAGTAAATGAATTTAGCGCGTCTATGTTTGAAGATGGTTTAGGATTTGACGGTTCAAGTATTAGAGGTTGGCAGTCAATTAATGCAAGTGACATGCTTGTTATTCCAGATCCAACCACTGCTAGGATTGACCCATTCTTTAAGCACCCCACATTAGTATTATTATGTGATATTGTTGATCCAATTACTCGTGAACCTTATTCACGTGACCCACGTAATATCGCAAAGAAAGCTGTTTCTTATTTAAAGAGCACAGGAACAGGAGATACGGCATTCATCGGTCCTGAACTTGAATTCTTTATTTTTGATGACGTAAGGTACGATCAAACTCCAAATTCTGGTTACTACATGGTAGATTCAGTTGAAGGAATATGGAATTCCGGAGCTGATGAGGGACCCAACTTAGGGTACAAACCACGTCATAAGGAAGGATATTTCCCTACACCCCCTACAGATTCATTTCAGGATCTTCGTTCAGAGATGGTAATAGAACTAGAGAATCTAGGCATCTCAGTTGAGGCGCAGCATCACGAAGTTGCAACTGCGGGACAGGCTGAAATCGACATGAGATTTGCCCCACTTGTTCAAATGGGCGATCAGATGATGTGGTATAAATATGTAATCAGAAATGTTGCCAAGAAATATGGCCAGACCGTAACATTTATGCCTAAACCAGTTTTTGATGACAACGGTTCAGGAATGCACGTTCATCAGTCTATATGGAAAAAAGGCAAACCCCTATTTGCAGGAAAGGGTTATGCGGGCATGAGTGATATGGCTATGCACTATATCGGCGGAATTTTAAAACATGCAGGTGCGCTCTGTGCATTTACTAATCCTACCACCAACTCTTATAGAAGACTTGTACCTGGATTTGAGGCGCCTGTTAACTTAGCTTATTCAGCACGAAACAGAAGTGCTGCAGTAAGAATTCCAATGTACTCACCTAGCCCGAAAGCAAAAAGACTTGAGACCAGGTTCCCAGATCCTTCATGCAATGGTTATCTGGCTTTCTCAGCTCTGCTTATGGCAGGACTGGATGGAATCGAGAAGAAACTCAATCCCGGCGATCCATTAGATAAAGATATTTACGCATTGGGGCCAGAGGAGCTTGCAGATATTCCTTCTGTTCCGGGTTCTTTAGAAGATGCACTTACAGCGCTCAAGGAAGACCACGAGTTTCTCTTGAAGGGCGATGTCTTCACCGAAGATGTAATTCAAACCTGGATTGATTACAAGATGGAAAACGAAGTTAATCCTATGAAACTAAGACCAGTACCTTATGAGTTTATGCTCTACTATGATGTATAAAAAGTAGCCATACTCTTAAGACTAAAAAAATAGGAAGGCGGCATGTATTTATTACATACCGCCTTTTTTATTCCCTATATTATCCTCATAAGACAAAACCACCAAGAATATTCTGAATCCCATTAGCCTTTAAACCCATCTATAATAAGCGTGAAAAGATTAAACACTATAAAACACATTATGTTTGTATTTCTAATTCTAGCATTTCCTCTTTTATTTTTAGACACTAGTCTTGCTGAAGAAAGGAGTAATGATGATCCAATTTTGATATCAAAACTCGGCCTAGATAACTCTGATGACTCAGCAATCGAACAGTTTATGGAAATAAATGATTTCTCATTTGAAAAAACAAGTGATTCTGAAGCGGATCAAACAGAATTTGTCTATGACGAATCGGACGTTCCGGAAGTTAAGACTGAGAAATTAAAGAAAGAAGATATTCTGAGTGCCGTGCCGAGCATCTCTACAGAAGACAATAAAACTCTTGGTCTTCTAATCCCACCATTTGCATACTTTGCTAAAAAGTTCTAGGAAAAAAGCAGATTGAGGGATTACAGAATGGGCAATTTACCAGAGTACAATAATAATTAAGATTACTGCAGCACCAATGGCCATTAGTGTCGCATAACTTCTAATAACTCCACTCTGCGCGCTTTGTAGGGTAAGTGCAGTGTCTTTAACAGCTGCAGCAACTCCATTAACCGCACCGTCAATTACATTTTGATCAAATCTTGCTGCTTGATTACACAAATATGAGAACGGCTGGACAAAGATATAATCGTATAGCTCATCTACATACCATTTATTATACGAAGCTTTGTAAAGTGGTTCTATATCCTTAGCAATTTTGCCCGGAGCTGATGGCCTAATAGAATAAAGATAGAAAGCAATTATGATACCCAGGGCAGCCCCGCCGATTGAGAACCCGGCTAGCGCCCAATGACCAAATAAGTGATGCCCTACGTGCTTTGCGTTATCTATTAAGATAGCGGGAGAAACATAGTGCTCAAATAAATTGGTATCGTGGAGACCAACAACCTTGCCCATAAAATCAGGCACTCCGATGTATCCCCCTAAGATTGAAAGCACGGCTAATACCATAAGAGGTATTGTCATCGAATAAGGAGATTCATGAACATAGCGTTTAATGCTTTGTGGTACTCTTGATTTTCCTTCAAATGTTAATAAATAGAGCCTCACCATATATAGCGCCGTTAGAACAACTGTTATAAGAGCTATTATCCAGTGAATTGTATAGCCTCTGTCATATACAGCAGCCAGTATTTCGTCTTTACTAAAGAAACCGGATAAGAACGGCACACCTGCTATTGCCAAGGTTCCAATCAAGAATGTAATAGCAGTAATAGGAATTTTCTTCCTGAGCCCGCCCATTTTTCTAATATCCTGCTCATCAGACATGGCATGAATTACGCTCCCTGAGCCAAGGAACAAGAGAGCTTTGAAAAATGCATGTGTTACAAGGTGAAACAAGCCTGCGGCATAAGCACCGACACCAATTGCCATGAACATATAGCCAAGCTGGCTCACTGTGGAATAAGCAAGGACTTTCTTGATATCATTTTGAGTAATTGCGATAGTCGCTGCTAATATTGCAGTAAAAGCGGCTATGGAGACTACAACCATCTGCGCTGTTGGAGACTGGGAATAAAACACATTGCATCTGGCCATCATATATGCTCCTGCAGTTACCATCGTAGCAGCATGTATTAGCGCGCTCACCGGGGTTGGACCCGCCATAGCATCGGGCAGCCAAACAAAAAGCGGGAATTGAGCGGATTTACCTACCGCACCCACAAAAAGTAAGAGCCCAATTGCTGTTATCGTAACTCCAGGCACTAGGCTCATGAAATTTGGATCGACAGCTTTTGCAAAAACATCTTGATAGTTAACAGAGCCGAAGATAAAAAAGATTAAAAATATCCCTAATATAAAACCGAAATCCCCTATCCTGTTTACAATAAATGCTTTTCTACCCGCGTAGGCTTTTTCATTATCTTGATACCAAAACCCTATCAAAAGGAATGAAGCTAAACCGACCCCTTCCCACCCTACAAACATAAGCGGGAAATTGTTACCTAGTACAAGTATCAACATAAAGAAGACAAATATGTTTAGATATGTGAAGTATTTGGCAAAGCCCTTGTCGTGATGCATATAGCCAATGGAGTAGATATGAATTAGGAAACCGATCCAGGTAATCACAAGCGCCATCACGCTTGAGAGTGTATCAAACATCAACTCAAAACTTACAGTGAAATCGCCTGATGGTATCCAAACAAAGAGCTCTTGAATAATTTGCCGATCTGAGGGATTTAATGATAAAAGCTGGACGAAAAAGTAAGTAGATAAAATTGCGGATAATAATACTGCGCCTGAAGCGATAATTCCCGATATGCTGTGCTCGGTGTGTTCATCTCCCCCGCAGGTTTTTTTCCAAAATCCCGATGCAAATAATAGCCCATTTAAAATGGCTCCAATCATCGGAAATAAAATTATCCATACTATCATTTCAATTTATCCCTTAAGAAGCTTTAGAATATCGATATCGAGAGATTCTCTATGTGAGTATATTGATACTAAAAGCGCAAGCCCTACAGCTACTTCTGCCGCCGCAACTGTAATAGACATGATCATAAATACATGCCCTGTCATATCACCACTTGCTCTGGAGAAAGCTACAAAAGCCAAATTTGCGGCGTTAAGCATTAATTCAAGCGACATCAGAACTATAATTAAATTTTTTCTGACCAAAACCCCATAAGCGCCAATAACAAATAGAATTGCGCTTAAAACCAGATAGTGTTCAATTCCAATATTCAACTTATCTTGCCCTCTTTTTTGCGATTACAACAACACCGATAATTGCAACTAAAATTAATATAGAAGTCAGCTCAAACGGCAGCAGATAATCTATAAATAAGGTTGTTCCCACCCCTTGCACTGTACCAAAACCTTCCATTTCTGAAACACTGGTATTACTTAAGAAAAGACCCTTTTTGAAGCCTAAACTTGCAAAATAGCCTACGAAGAGAAGAATTACCAAGAGTGCACTCACTTTAAAGCCTAAGTGTTTTGATTCAAATTTTAAAGCCTCTGATTTCAAGTTTAAGAACATAACAGTAAATAGGAATAGGATCATAATTGCGCCTGCATATACAAGTATCTGTATCACAGCCACAAAGTGTGCTAATAAGAGGACAAAAAGCACTGCTGTTGAGAATAGTGTGAGTACTAAAGAAAGCGCGCTCGATACGGGGTTTTTAAAAGAAATCACCATAAGCCCGCCAGCCAGCGCAAGTGCCGCAAATACATAAAACACTACAGTTTCCAAGCTTTTTAATGTCCTCCTGGTAGAGTAGTAATACTTAGGGCTAGAAGTATATTTGGAATGAAAAGATAGTCAAACTTTTATGGGTTTTATTGGGGAATATAGAAGAAATTGCCTAGTTTAACGACTTGTACTCACGCCCACGCGATCGCAATATTGTATAACCGGACAAATTGAACATTTAGGGGAAATCGGCCGGCACAGGTGCTGACCGAATGAAACCAATAGATTGTTATAATCAATCCAATATTTTTTAGGAAGCTTATCTCTAAGCACAAACTCTGTCTCATCAGGAGTTTTGGTTTTTATATAGCCAAAGCGGTTTGAAATTCTGTGCACGTGAGTATCCACACAAATCCCGGGTTTATCATAACCAAGGGTCACTACCAAATTGGCGGTCTTACGCCCTACCCCTTTAAACTTTAGAAGCTCATCAATATCGTCGGGAACTTTACCGTCATACTTGGTTATAAGATCATCACAGATTGACCTGATATTCTTTGCCTTGGTTTTATAGAAACCAACCGGATATATCGCTTTAATTATCTCTTTTTCACTGAGCTTGAGCATATCTAAAGGATTATCCGCAAGTTTAAATAGGCGCCTGGATGCTTGAGCAGTAGTTTCGTCTTTAGTACGAAGGCTCAAAACCGTAGAGATTAAAACCTTAAATGGATCTTTGGAAGATTCAGCAACGAGTGTAACAATGGGAACATCCCATTTGGGAGTCTCCCTTGCTAAAACTTTAACTATCTTGTGTATGTCAGATGGTTTCATATCAGAGCTGTATAATTGATAAGATACACAATTATTACTAAACCCTGAATGTCTGTATGAAAGGAGGTGTGTAGGGGTTAATTCAAAAACCCCTACACAGAAGTTAAGATACTGATTGCTGAATTATGCTTGTTAATTATAAACATCCATCAAACTCTTTAGCACTGGAGCTGATTTCGACCTTTTGATTCTCTCAAGCGCCTTCTTTTCTATCTGTCTGATTCTTTCTCTT